>Ga0209480_10000658_pt1 | contig 27316 bp, 18 predicted proteins | sample JI61114C2DNA_FD_187501 | JGI IMG/M metagenome (GOLD analysis project Ga0209480, IMG submission 187501) | Wastewater effluent complex algal communities from Wisconsin, to seasonally profile nutrient transformation and Carbon sequestration -... | ecosystem: Engineered > WWTP > Effluent > Algae... | reverse complement strand
AAACAACCTTTCTAGTAGTGTTCAAAGGTTGTATCTGTGCCGGTTAGCCAGCGTCAAGTTTTTAGATTTATCTGCTTCTTGCAAGTGATCAGTTTGACCGGAATCGCTGATCAGGTTGAATCGGAGATGACCGATCAGTTTGGTCCGGAATACTCAACATGGCTGGGTCTAGGGCTTAGACAGTCATGCCGCTCTCGTCTGGCTTCTTGCAAGAAGGTACGAAAAGCAACTGAGATATTTGGATGTTGTGCCAAAGTTGCCACAATTTGCTCTTCTGAGGAGAGCTGATCTACGACAAATACACCACCAGTAACAAGCGGGTCAGCTAGGGCCGGCCAACATCCAGCATGCAATAGATTCACCAATTCATTTTCAAAGACTTGCTTTGCTTGCGCTGGCAGGCTCGCGAAAATTGTTAGCTGAAGCAGCGCCTTAATCACATCCTGTTTAACGGCAGAATTACTTGAATGTAAGTTGGTTGAGTTCTTCAGGGCAAGGTCCAGTTTTTTATTGAGGGGGAACATAGAGGTTATTTCTCCTGTTGTTAATAGTGGTGATTCAGAAGGCCTTAACGGCCGACTAGTAATATTGGATCAAAAAGTTCTTTTCTATACTGTACGTCTGGTGTAGACATCCTCAAAACACGCGGAAATCCGGCGAGGAGTTATCGTGGCTCTTCTCTCACCGGAAGTAGTCATTTGGAAGACGCTAAAACACCGAAGTACATTTAGCATTTGTCAATTTCAGAAGTGCCATTCAGCAATGTCAAAAGTCCTGTTCAGCGCCTGTAACGCAAACGTTCGTTTGCTCTACCGGTTTAAGAGCAACGATAAATGGGCATTTGAGCCATCTCTGCATGTAACTTAACTGGTCACTTAATCAGTGTCTACACAAGCGGTACTCCCGAAAGCAAAAGGGACAGTCCATTTTGCACTAATGGGGCACCTACAGTACTGCCGCGCCGCAGAGCAGTTGAAAAGTCTACCAGCTCCATTGAACAGGTCTTTTGACAAAGTGCCATTCAATAGGATCTGCAAGACCGGCTTCTTATCTGCCATCTAATATTCTGCTGAACAGATCTATTGAAACTGACAGCATTAGTGACAAAGCTGACAAAAGTCGAGCATGAGGGTATCACGTTTCCGCAGCATTCCCAAAGAACCGGGCGTGTCAGCTGTCCCAACATCAGGCTCAAACCCACATAAGCTGAAGCATCTAGTAGTTGCGTATCGATTGACCAGCTTGGTCCGTGCTACCGAGGTAGCACTTCGTGATGTACCGGTTTACTGGCACTTCACTGGGTCTAAATAGGAAGATGTCCTAACACCGCCATCAGGTTGATTTAAAACGGCAATTAATTAGACCAAGGAACGCTCGTTGGAATACTTGAAATATCACCGGAGCAACCAATACTCAAATTTCCGGTGTCGACGGCTTAGGCCTAATGCCAGATAGCATGCCATATTTGGTGACTCTGAAGTCGTTATTCCGCGGACGAATTGTCGAGTTAAGGTGACAATCAACCTTAGTGACGCTACAAAGCGAGGTACAATTCAATTCATAATTTATTCTCCTATGAACATTGACTTGTTCAATAATACTCATCGGCCTTCAGCGAAATCGTTTGATACCACTAACTATTGCCACAATTAGACTATACTATTAATGAAAAAGATCAATCCTGAATCCAAATTTCGATGGCCACTAGTCGCTTGTATAGTCGTTTTCGTTTTGATTGCCGTTTTTAATACAATTGAGGGTAACAATTTGGCTCCTTCATCCGCATCTCAATTTTTAGACAAAGTGACCAGGATAATTCAGAAGCGTAGTTTGCACTCAGCAAAGGTGGACTGGAAATCCGTGAAGATCAAGAGTCTTGAAATAGCTAACGAAGCCAAGTCAACTGACGATACATACCCAGCAATTAACTACATTCTATCGCAAACCGGAGATCATCACAGCTTTCTGACAACACGCAAAGGTGAGCGTGTTTTTTCGCCGAGCATGCGCACTAATCCAGCGCTGAGGCCGCGAATCAGTCGAAATGGCGTAGTGGTTGACAACGACAAGAAATTCGGTTTCATACATGTGAGTGGTCTCAATAGCGGTGGGGAGAAAGCAGGGTCGACAGATTACGCGCGTTCGCTTCAACAACAAATTTTGGAATGCGCAGCACAGAAACCGTTGGGCTGGATCATTGATTTGCGCGGGAACCGCGGTGGAAATATGTGGCCGATGATAGCTGGCATTGGTCCCGTGCTTGGTGCTAGTACAATTGGTTTTTTTCAGTACCAGAAAACAGCAGTTCCCTGGTTCTATGAAAATGGTAAGGCTGGCGTAATTGATAGATTTCTTGGCAAAATAACTAACTTCAAATTAGAAAACAGTATTCCAGATTGTGAACAAGCTCCAGTAGTTGTTTTAATCGATGAAGCTACAGCAAGCTCCGGAGAGGCACTGACAATTTGCTTCAAGGGACGCGAACAAACATGTTTTATCGGTAAACCTACGCGGGGCCTATCAACAAATAATGAGACCATTCCATTGCCAGACGGCGCCACTCTATATTTAACTACTTCGGGCGAGACTGATAGAAATCACACTCTGTACGATTCCGGAGTCGTTCCAGATATACTGGTTGAGCAAGGTAATTTTGCATTAGGTGCGAGCGATGATCCCGCAATAGAAATGGCTATCAAATGGCTCAGCAATTTCGTCGAAAAAACAGAAATTCGCGAAAAGAGAGACGGAAGTTAGCCGCAGAAAAAAGTTAAAACAACGCCAATATTTTGTTTGTCAATTTTGATGCAAGACACTAGCTCAAATAACTCCTTCCGGAAATCTCGCTAGACTAGCGATTGGCAATTCCGATTGTCGCTGGTCTAAACTTTAGAATTCTCCGTTTTTAGTGTTCGCAGTGAGTAAGATTTATATCGCTGGGCCCAATTGACGCAGGTTGATCACGAAGTTGCCTATTTGCCAACATTTCTAAGGAATTAGCGAGCAGAGCCAAAATAAAGTAATCATTGTCTCTATCAACCCCAAACAACCTAACACAATGCATATGGACAAAGCTCCCAATTAGATCTTGCACTGGAACACTAAGATCCCCGTCTTCTTCCAGTTGCTTGAGTTCTCTTCCCAATTTTGCTAAATCTCCTTGCATAGCCAATAGTTCAGCGTTCACCTCAGCATACCTAAAAGCATTGGGATCCGAATAATTGCACACAAGCAAATTGTAGAAAAGCTCTTTCGATTCCCTAAATTTCGTCGATGCAACCTTCTTTGAATCTGGGCGTGATATTCTTCGCAGCCAATTGATTTTTGAACTCAAGTCCAGACCAAGACCATTGAGAAAATTATTGACAGACACAACACCAAGAACAGTGCGATCGAGTTTTTTCATTATTTGAAGAGATATCAGCCTAGCAACCAGTTTACTGTCAACACCAAATATATTTTCAGCAACAACAATACCGCTGGACCCTCCATATCTTTCGATTTCCCTATCATAGGTCTCGAGAGAAACACCATGGCTTAATTTCGATTTCAGCACCAACTCACTACTCCAGTCGAAAATTAATGGTAGCACATGGGAATAAAGAGACTCCTTCTTCACTTTAAAACGGACCCTTAGATGCTCGTTTCCCTCTGGATACCTTAAAAAAAACCAGCTTGTTAAATAGCCCTGCCCCTGCATGCTTTTAGTAAGTTCCTGAACACGCAAGATAATATTATCTTGAACTGTCTTATGGCACGGGATCTTCAAATAGACCCATTCGCTGCCTATGGTTTGAACACATTCAGAGTGACTAGGCTTTTCGATTTTTTTCGCTTTGTAAGGTATTTTGTTGGTTGCAGCCACCAAGTCAGTTCGAACGAAAGTTGCAACGATTTCTGTAGCGTAGTTTCCATCTACTGTAGTGTGCCAGCGATCGCAAGGAATATACTCTTGCACCAGCAAGCTGCTGCGTTTGAGCATTTCTTCAAACAATTGCATATCGTTTGACTTCTCTAGATCTAGCAAAAGGTAGTTGTCATCCCCAATTCGATTGCTACAAACCTGTACCGTTCGAGGAACCCTCCATGCGGTGCGCCATGCAACAAGACGCTCATTGAAGGTACTACTATCTCGTCCTTTCAGTACTAGTGCTGACGTATCCCACTGAGCTAGCTTTAGAACTGTCTTGCCAACAACAACTCTCGGCAAGAACGGGAAACTTTCAACCGGCCCCCACTGGAAGGGGACAATTTGGGGTTGCCCATCAGTAGCTATATCCAACAGAAAACGTATAGCGCCAGGGGCAAAGGCCGGATTGAGCATATTGTTTGAATGAGCCAAAACTCGCTGATTCGTTCGCGTCCAACGAGCGTAGAATCTGTTGTTTTGAATGCCAATCACAATTTCAGACAATGGAACGTTACACGAATTTGTGACTGGAATTTGATTGGAAACAATTGTATGCCTTCGAACTATCGGCGCAATCGTAAGATTGGCTACTCTTGATTCCTGGGGTAGATAGCTCACATCAGCATGAATGCTATCAGGATCTAGCAAGGCCTCATACCTTGCGATGTCCGTAAGGGTCTCCATAGCTTCGGATCCAATCAATTGCGCAAAGCGCCCAAGAGTTCTCCCTCCGCCATTTTCACCGATTCTAGAAGGTAATACTATTTCAAACTTACCAGCATCAATATCGTCTCGCGTATTAGCACTTATCATCGCAAAAATATCAACTGATATCGGTGCTTCCGCTGAAGCAGGACGCCAAAAAGAAAGTTGCTCCAAGTCTTCATTCGTCAACCTGTAAACATTCGAATTGCTCCGAAGAGCCTCGGCAGCAATTCTACCAAGTCGATTATTTCTCCGACGTTCAGTGACGGTTTGTCCTCTCGACAATAGTTGCAAATCATAAGGTGAACCTAGGCCGAATGTTGGACTTAAAAGTTCAAGAATTGGCACCTCACGATTCATCTGATAACGACGTTCAAACTCCGTCCGAAAATTGTCGACGTAAGGTGAATTCAATGGAGAAAGCCGAAGCATGTATTCAACTGAGTTTGCCATTTCCGCAGCGATTAAATGTGATACTTGCGAACCAGCGAGGCTCATTCGAGTATCGACCTGCAATAAATGTCTTGCTGCGGAACCTGCGATTGAACTAGCCAAGTTAAGCAAAGATAGAAATAGTTTTGGATTCTTCTGTTCACAACTATCCCATTGATCAATTTCATCACCAAGTTTAACGAGTCCACTCAATGAATCTAGAGCCCGTGGAGACAGACTTTGCATTTTTAGCAAAAGACCTTTCCAGTCAAAATGCAAATAGCACAATTCAGAACACAGAATTCTCATGTCGAAAAGTTGATGGCAAAGGAGTTCATTTTTTGAAATGTGAGTTTTGTATTTCTCACTCAAAGCTATACACAAGCTTTTAAACTTAATACCATGCTCCGCAAGCCTAAGTATTTCCAGCACAGGCTCTGTTGCCTTCAGATTAATGCTACGTTGTGCTTTGTCTCTAATTCCGAATGTCGGTTCTAACCAAATCCTGCCGTTACAGCTAACAACCTCCGGTCTTACATAAACAACTAATTCTTCTCTGACCTCCTTTGTGGCTTCAAGCTTTTCAATTGAGTCCATAAGCCATGACATATCTGGCCTAGTTTGAGTTGCAAAATCAGGGGCCCTACACATACTCGTGCGACTTGCAAACTGCCCAAAACTAACACCAGCAAACATACCAAATGGAGTTGGTCGTGACGTCATTCGTTTGGCGTACTTCCGAATGGCCTGAGATGCCTTGGCACCTCTATCGATGTTCTTATAGAGCGTAGGGCTTCCTACAAGAATAGCGGTTCTAAAAACTTCATTGTCGAGGACCTTATCATCAATTTCTGTAGCAAAATTCGAGGGGAAAAGCGGAGTACGGACGAGGATGCCGCCTACCTGCTTGTACATAGGAGCTTTAATCATTGGAAACCTCTTTCGCAGTTCATCAGGAGAGGAGAAACATTCTGTCCCAACATGGATCTTCGTTGGAACCACAGGCTAGAAGAACAAGAGCTATCCCACAAGCACCATTCAGAATAGTCGGATCATCAATCGTGCAACCACCAATACTGAGACTTCTAAAACCCAGCGGTGCCTCCAAATCGAAATCCTGCATCAGTTCATCAAAAAGATGACAAAGCATTTGGCATGCCACCTCTGAGCCGGTATCAATAGAAAATCGCAGAAAAATCTGCAAGAGACCGGCTTTACCATGGCAAAAGCTAGGGCAACGAGGAACGCCTTCAACAATCAAGCGTTGTGCGACATTCTCAATAGCACTCATGGCAAACTCTCGAAAGACGTCTTCATTTAGAGCAGTTCCTGCTAGCCATAGTGAACGTGCGATTCCTGGTGCGCCATAACACCAGGCATCTCGTGAACCACAATCACTGGGAATTAGTTCTTCTTGCTTGTCTAAAGCTATGGCATAGGGCCACTTAGCTTCCTCAAGATTTTTTGTTGTGTTATTGATGAGCAATTCTGCAATTTGCCTAATCGCGACTTCTAGTCCGTCTACAACGCAATTGTTTGAGTATGCAAGGGATAAAGTAGCTAGCACGCCAGCGAGCCCATGAGCCAAACCTAAGTCGATCAAACCTAACTCAAATGAGGCATCAGCTGCAGTGAAGCCCACTCGGTAATTACCCCTAATCTTAAATCCATTGGAAGAAATTAGAACTAGAGTGGCAATCACTTCCTGCAAAGTAAGTCTAGTTTCATCGACATCACGGGATAGCAGATATACCGCAGTACCACACAAGCCAACAATAAGATCATAGTCAGAAGCTCTAAGCTGAGAATGATACTGGAGTTTTAGTCTACTGACATTTTCCAATGCTCTTTTTATCACAAGAGAGTCAATAGCTTTCAGAATTGATTGGTAGCGCACACCCGACTTGCTAAGCAAATGGGCTGCAAAACCGAGCTTAGCTATACCACCGTGGAGAGCTAAACTGTTTATAGCATAGGAATCATCGGATTTGAGAGCCAGCACCAAATATTCATGTGCAACACGATCGAAATTTTCGAGAGGAGATAAACTATCGAGATAGCTAAATAAAATTGCAATACTTGAAAGTTCTGCGGAGTTCCAAGAGAAGATAGAAGAATCACATAAAGAAGACTCAATCGAGTTTTTAAGAAGATCTTTTTGTTGGAGCCGAAAGGCTACAATCCTGCCAACCTTCAGAGCCTGGTTACATCTATCATTTCCAAGAATTTGGTGGATGGAATGTTTTTGTTTCATACAGTTTTTACCTTGTTTGGATTGTTATCGAGATTCATTCAATTTTGAAGAGAAATAGCGCCAGTGACTAAGTCACTGGCGCTTACTGCTATGGTGTGACAGCTCTTCTATAAATAGTTGTCACCACCTCACATCAGAAGGAAGGAGGGACAAAAGCCCCTCCCTCTCATTGCTATTTCTTATCAGCGCCACACGGAGGGACCTCTGATGGGCCTGGCTCCGGCGGCGGCGGTGGTGGGTCGTCATGACATTTATATGTACAGACCAGAGCACTGCAAGCTATGTGTGTCATTGAGTACAAGCCAGACAAGAATGCGCACTGCCCTGAACTTGACGCACTAGCAAGCATTGTATCCTGAGCATCAATGTCGTACAGGTCGCCAGATACACCACCAGTGGTGTTGATATCAGTACTACCCGAACCTGCTGGCGATGTACCAGATAAGGCAAGCAAAGCATTGACGAAGCTGTTCAGACTGCTCAGAGCCGAGTTCTCGGCAATGAGCCCGAGCGGATCAGACTGATTGATTGGATCGTTCTTGACGTACTGGTATAAATTAAGACCATCTTTATAGCCATTCGAGTCTGGTTGAAGAAATCGCCCAATCTTAGAAGAGTAATATCTAGTTTTATAGTAATATAGGTCAGTTTCGCTATCGTAGCGTTGACCAGTAAAGCCAAAGGATGTTCCTGATACGGTTCCCTCTCCAAATGGTGCAAGGGCGATTTTATTGGTGACGGATCCAGCGGTGTTAGTAGTGGCAAAAATGGACCCTAAGCGATCTTCGTGCAAATAAGTGAGAGTGCCGCTGCCTGCAACGGTAAGCAAGGGCTCGTCTAATCCGGGGCCATAAACGTATCGACTCTGCAACGTATTTGTGGAACCGTCGTAATCAGCAATGCGTTGTAATGCAGAGTAAACAAACCGAGTTTTCACGACTCCAACTGTCTTTTGAATTTGCCGATGTAAACCATCATACAAGTAACTCGCACTTACTCCGGAAGATACAGCCGAAAGCAGGTGGTTTTCTGTATCGTATGAATAGCTCCAAACGCCGTCACTACTGAGGTTCCCAGCCCCATCATAAGTGAGAGTAACGCCCCCAACTGATGGATACTTATTGGTATTATCTGCCGTGCCGTATGTGATGGCGCCAGCGGTTGCTGGATGCCACAAATACGATGGATCAGAGGCAGCCTTACCAATTTCCTGGTGTACGCTGTTAAACGAATAAGAAATAGTAAGCGGAACGTGTCAACAACTTTGAGACACTTTTCTGGTTTAAGTTCTCTCAAAATCCGATGTCTTAGATTTACCGATTTCGAAGTTGCGAGGGTACCCCAAAAGGCTCAGCACGCGCTCCACTTTTTCGGAAACGCCCAGCAGAAAGGCGTTTCCGAAATGGTGGATCGAAACATAACTGATATTACCGGACGTCGCCGATAATAGTGCCACTACAAACGGTGACTTCACTAACTTCTACCGTGACAGGAGTTGCTGGCGGATTGATCCAGACAGCTTCCGGTAGCACAACACGCTTAGGTGCGCCGTTTACAAAGCGATGAGGCTGGTTCTCAAAGGCTTGCTGTAGCACTTCATGCCTCTTTCTCAAACACTCTGCTCCAAATCCGTAGTGCACCGAGCTTGGTTTCAAGAATTTGATGCCTGAATGATAATGCTCATTGTTGTACCACTGGAAGAATCTGCTGCATAGCGAGATTGCATCCTCAATACAGCCAAATCTACGAGGAAACTCTGGTCTGTATTTCAATGTTTTGAATTGACTCTCAGAAAACGGATTGTCATTGCTCACGTGCGGCCTATTGAGAGATTTCGTCACGCCCAACTCGATCAGCAGGTCAGCCACTAGCTTTGAATTCATCGAAGAACCTCGGTCGGAGTGAATTGTCAGCTTGGCTCTGTTAACACCCTGCCGCTCACAAGTCTCTTCGATCAGATGCTTAGCGATTTCCGCTTTTTCCCGATTTGCTACCAGCCAGCCCACAGTGCAACGACTGTAGATATCGATAATGGCGTACAGGTAATAATAAATTCCTTTGCTCGGCCCTTTCAATTTTGTAATATCCCAGGACCAGACCTGGTTTGGCCCCGTGGCAATTAGCTCGGGTTTCTCGTAGTTGTGATGACGTGAGATATTTCTGCGTTCTTGAATTTCATTCAGTCCACGAAGAACACGATACATAGTGCTCACTGAGCCAATGTATTTACCTTCATCAAGCAGCGTAGCGTAAATCTCGGCCGGTGCTTTGTCGACAAACCTGATCTCATGAAGAACGTCAGCTATCGCTTGGAACTCTTCTTCCGTTAGGGCACGATGCGACAGACCTTTCTTTCTCTCTAACGGTCTTGTTGGCTCCTGGAGATGCCTGTAATATGTCGCTCGATTCATTCCTAGCGCACTGCAAACAGCCGATACATTTCCAATTTCGCCCGTTAGCAAAGCAATTTCGTTAGCTATCAATCGTCTTTCATGCTTAGATCGCCCAGCAAGTCTGAAATTTTTTTTTGAAGCTTTATTATTTCTGTTGCCTGACGCAGCTTCTTCGTTAGCCTGAGATTCTCTAGCTTCAGATTATTGCTTTCTGTTGTTGATGCGGTACTCGCTGGTTCTTGTTTCTTCTGCTGAGCCATTTTGACAAGATCTCGCTCTGTGCGCCACTTGTTCAGAGTATGCACATAGAGACCCTCCTGCCTCAGGATGGCTCCCAATTGACCAGGGTCAGCGTTGTCGGTGTCTTTCAGGATCCTGGCTTTGTCCGAAATTGACCACTTGCGCCGACGAGTGGTTAAAGAAACCTCTGTCTCAGGCTGTTCTTTCGTTCCACCCTCGGACTTCGGTCGTCGACTTTCAGAGATAATCTCTGGATGATTTGTTAAATCATGCCATTCCGGATGAACGGGCCTCAATCTCTTGAACCAAAAATAGTAGTTGTTTTTTGACAAATTCATGAATCTACAATAGGCGGTTATTCCTTCTGGATAGCCCCTAGCCGCTGTAATGATCTTCGTCCAGTGCTTTGCTCTAGCCTCTGGCGTCCTTCCGGGTGTTTTCTGCATGAATGCCGCTCCTGTAGTCCGTCGCAGCATGAACCAAATACGATACCGGCACAATACGGTTTATCGCATATTCAAGAGACCGCTTAAAGGTAAAAAAGTCTAGGAGACCTCGGACTTACACATACGAAAGCAAAAGACCTAAACTGTCTCAACCATCATAGACACAGAGGGCTGCGTCATCAGACACTTCAATGCACCAATATGTATGCGAAAGTCGATTTAATTTCCTTGCGTTCACTTGGATTGGCATGGCCAGGAGGTGCCCAATGACTACGTTAAGACAGGCCGTTAATGAGTATATCGCTCAGCGCCGGGAGCAGGGTTTCAAGATGCGTACCCAGAACTATACCTTACTTCGGTTCGTTCATTTTATGGAAGAAAATGATATTGCCTGCATTACGACAGATGCAACGACGCGCTGGCTGAAGATTCAATCTGCTACGGCCACAGCTCACACGGTGGCCGGATACATGGATACGATACGTGAGTTCAGCCGATTCCGAATGTCTGAAGATCCTCGGACTGAGATTCCACCATTTGGCCTGTTCTCCCATCCGCCAAGATATGTAGAGTCTGCTCCAGCCAAGGAGCGAACGTTGGAAGTAAAAGCCGAATCGAAGCCGTCCGCCTTTAGGCAAGCGGTTATCGATTACCTTGCGATGCGTCGGTCCTTGGGATTTAAATTACGCCTGGCTGGTGCCGGATTATTGGATTTCGCCTCTTTCCTTGATGAGCGCGGTGTGGACTACGTCACAATTTCTCTCGCACTCCGATGGGCGCAACAGCCCGCGTCTGGACAACCCGCGACATGGGCTCAGCGCCTTGGCTTCATTCGAGATTTTGCACGATACAGAATTGCTGAAGACCCCAGAACCCAAATTCCTTTGTGGCAGCATCTACCTCATTCTAAGACAAGGACAAATCCGTATTTGTACTCAGAGGAAGAAATCAGACATCTGCTGGAAGCGGCTCTGAACTTGCAAATCTACAATTGCCCGGGCATCCTCAAGAGGCAGACCTATCATTGTCTATTTGGATTGCTGGCTGTATCTGGCATGCGCATTAGCGAGGCCGTTGGCCTGAAAGTACAAGACGTTGATTTAGATGCTGGCATTTTAACGATCGAAAAAAGCAAATTTGGACAATCTCGCCTGATACCTGTCCATCCGTCCACACAAAAGGTGCTGGCCGAGTTCAAATTGTTTCGCGATGAATTTTTGAATAACTACGGACGTTCTTCTGAATACTTCTTCTGCACACTGACCGGGCACGCTCTCGATACGGCAAACGCCCGGCTCATCTTCTATGCCTTATCGCGTACGATCGGTTTGCGCGTAGGCAAAGTAAATCGGGGTCCTCGAATTCATGATCTCAGACATAGCTTTGCTGTTCAGACGCTGCTGAATTGGTATCGCGCGGGCGAGGATGTGGAACGCAAGTTGCCGCTGTTATCGACATACCTGGGGCACGTGAAGGTGAAAGATACATATTGGTATCTCACCGCTTGTCCCGAATTGATGGGACTGGCGGTCAAGTTGCTCGAAAAGCGGTGGGAGGAAAACATATGAAGAAATCCACTCCCACTTTGGCAGCGCTTCTCCAAGGTTTTTTTATGGAAAGACTCATTAAACAACGAAATGCCAGCCCTCATACAGTCAAGTCCTATCGAGATACTTTCCGGCTTTTGCTCCACTTTACTCAGGAACAACTCCAGAAATCGCCATCGATGCTGGACTTCTCTGAGATTGATGCACCACTCATTGCTACGTTTCTTGAGACACTAGAACGTGACCGGAGTATCTGTGCGCGCAGTCGCAACCTGCGGCTAACCGCGATCAGATCCTTCTTTAGATATGCGGCACTTGAAATGCCAGCGCATTCAGCCCAGATCCAGCGCGTATTGGCGATTCCAGGCAAGCGCCATGAACGGCCTTTGATCCATTTCTTGACGCAGCCGGAAATCAGAGCACTGCTAGCTGCGCCAGATCAGAACACCTGGATTGGTCGGAGAGACCATGCCTTAATTCTTCTGGCAGTCCATACAGGACTGCGTCTCTCAGAATTGACCGCTCTAAAACGTCTGGACCTAGCACTGGGCACTGGTGCAAACGTTCGAGTTACAGGCAAGGGACGCAAAGAGAGATGCACGCCACTGACTAAGCAAACGGCAGTAGTGCTCAAAGCTTGGCTGGAGGAATTGGGCGGCAATGACGATCAACCATTGTTTCCAAATAGGCGTGGTGCGCAGTTGAGCGCCGATGGTGTGCAATACATACTGTCAAAGCATTCAGCGTTAGCCGCACAGACTTGCCGATCTTTACTTGAGAAACGAGTGACGCCGCACACCTTGCGACACACTATGGCAATGGAGCTATTGCAAGCTGGGGTAGATCGATCAATGATCGCGCTCTGGCTTGGCCATGAATCTGTCGAAACAACGCAAGTCTATCTCCATGCAAATCTTGCATTGAAGGAGCAGTTGTTATCGAAAACAGAACTGCCGGAGGGTACGCCTGGGCTTTTTCATCCGGACGACAATCTTCTGGCATTTCTCACAAATTTGTAGGTAAAAAACTATGCCGAGTATCTTGCCGAGTTGGTGTAAGGAGGTCGCTTTGCTCGCGGCCTTGCACGCTCGCCCGGCACTGTACTCGGAATATTCCTGAAGTCGGGATATTCGCCAACATCGTGGATTCTCAAAGACCACGGAACAACAGTCTTGCCACCAGCTATCTTTGCAGTGAGCCAATCTCGTGGTCTTGCGTGTTCGACTAACATCGAGAGGTTCTCTGCCAACAACTCTGGGCCACCCTCTGCGAGGAGGAACTCCACTGTCCGCAGATTGCGAGTGTAAATTGGCGAATTATTTTGCCGAATTCTTGGCGAATTATTTGGCAAATATTGGCGAATTATTTGGCAATCCACCACCCAGCCAAATAATACCGTATATAGTGCCGTCACTCAGCCAAGATTCGAACAACAGATGTTCGTCCAACTTTTAGCTTACGAGCAATGGCAGCCTTAGTCATCCCCTGAGCATAAAGGCTGTGAATCCGCTTCTTGTGCAGACTTGCAGTTCTAGGTCTGCCATGAAGTATACCTTTCGCCTTAGCCTGAGCAATGCCAATCTTAATGCGTTGTCCTCGCATCTCTTTGTCCAAGCTCGAAAACTTGGACAGTATTCCAAGCACGACTCCGCCCACTTTGGTCTTTACGTCGAACGCTTCCGCGACAGATACGAACCCTACTCCATGCTTAGTTAGGTCCTCTAAGGTAATGACCAAATCGGTTAAAGAGCTGCCCCAGACTTCTATCCGCCAAACGAGGATAACATCGATCTCCCTCGCTCTGGCCGCATCTAGAACAGCGTCGCGTTTCTGGCTGCCAGTGGCTCCAACAGATATATCATGCATAACTAAGGCAAGCTTCCAACCTTTAAGGTGGGCATAGCTCCTCAGAGCTTTTTCTTGCATAGAAACAGACTTTCGATCATTCGGTAAAGCCTTTATATATAACGCAGCACGCATTCTGATACCGCCCACATATGCAGTGTTTTCCTTAGAAAACTATAGCCCACATTCAACAAAATTGGGGCTTGCTTTTTTGAGATTTTAGTGTCCAATAACTATAGTTAATAGACGTCATGGGCTAGAAAAGTTGACTCCGGAAGAAACAGCCCTAGAGCGCTATTATAAAATTAGACCGTTTTTCGATGGCGAGGCCAGCCTTCAACAGATATCGGAAACAACCAACACTGCGCCTCGAACCCTATATAACTGGGTTCAAGCATTTAAGAAGAATGGTCTGACTGGTCTCGCGCCACTGCAACGGAAAGACAAAGGCAAGAGAAGAGCAGCCTCCGAAGATATAGTACAGGTAATTAAGGGCCTGTATTTGAAATCACCATCAGCGCCGGTTAGCGCTGTCTACAGAACTGTTGAACAGTTATGCCTTAGAAACAATTGGCGAGTACCTAGCTACGATGTGGTGCACGATGTCGCCTCGAAGATAGCGCCCGATCTAAGAACTTTAGCCCACGAGGGCGACAAGGCCTACCAGCAGGCGTATGAGTTAATCCACAGGCGAGAAGCAGATCGCCCTAATGAAATTTGGCAAGCAGACCATACATCCTTGGATCTGTTTTTAATCGACTCCCAAGAACGACTGGCCAAACCTTGGCTAACCGCGATCCTCGACGACTACAGCCGTGCCATTGCGGGTTACTACATAGGGTTTGAACCACCATCTTCCATGCGCATTGGAAGCGCTCTAAGGCAGGCTATTTGGTCAAAAGACGACCCAGATTGGCGGATCTGTGGAATTCCAGAGAAGCTATACTCCGACTGCGGCAGTGATTTTCGGTCTGAGCACATCGAGCAAGTTTCCATCGCCTTGAAGTTCGAACTCATAAATACACTACCTGGCAAGCCCCAGGGAAAGGGCAAGTTAGAGCGCTTTTTCGGCACAGTAAACCAAATGTTTTTACCGGCAATCCCTGGTTTCGACCTGCGAAAAAATAGCAAATTAGAAAACCTGCTCACGCTTAGAGAATTTGACGATCGGTTCAGACTCTGGCTCATTCATCAATATTCATCGCACAAGCATTCCGAAACAAATGAAACACCATCCGCTAAGTGGGAGTCCTATTCATTTGTACCGCGAATGCCTGAATCTATAGAACAGTTAGATCTGCTCCTCCACACAGTAGCGAAAGCTAGAAAGGTACATCGAGATGGCATCCGATTCCAAGGTTTTCGATACTTCGACGTCACCCTAGCCGGTTACGTTGGAGAGTACGTGACCATCAGATACGATCCCCGCAACCTAACTTCAATTCACGTCTACGCTGATACTGTTCTGGTTTGCCATGCAATCTGCCCGGAATTGTCCGATGAGATCATGAGCGTAAAGGACGTCATCAAAGCACGAAGAGCCAGAAAAAGAGAGCTTAATCACGACATCCGAAATCTTCTGGCTGCGGCAGAGCGATACATACCGGCAGAAAAACCGACCGCAGAGAAACCAACTCCAAACTATCCCAAATTCAAAATAAAGAGGTTTGCATGCGATGACGACTGATAACTACAAGCGATTCATGATCACTAGTCAGTACCGCCGATTTGCTGAGATCTGCAATAAGAGCCAGAAAGTGAAGAACATATCACTAATCTTTGGCCAAAGCGGTATCGGAAAAACAAGGTCCTCCCAGCACTACTGTCAGTGGCACATTATTGAACCTCTCCTGCAAAGACCTGCTGCAATTCGCACACCACCATCATGCTTACTTGGCAGCATAGCGGCCGTTTACACTCCTGATGTGACAGTCACACCCTGCAGACTGCAAGCAAGCATTGCTCGCTTGAGAAACGAATTTAACTTTCTCATGGAACAAACAACCTACATATATTCACCCGAGACTGCTGGACCCAACCCACATCGCCAACTCAAGCTCCTAATCATTGACGAAGCTGACAGGCTAGATTCAGACTGTCTGGAACTTCTGCGCGACATGTATGACCGGTCAAGCCTCAGCATTCTCTTAATTGGAGCGCCAGGCATAGACCGAAGGCTTCAACGCGCTGGCTATGGCCAACTTCATTCTCGCTTCGATTTTGTTTACCAAATGAAGTCGATGTCTAAAGCTGAGATGCGACTCTTCATAGAACAGAAGTGGCTGGAGCTAAAACTGCCTCTAACTGCGGATGACACAATATCATCAGCGATAATGCGCTTAGGAGATGGAAACTTCCGCAGGCTCAACAGAATCTTCGGGGAAGTATCTCGCCTGCAAAAACTAAACTGCCTCCCAATGATCACACCCGATCTTATTGAAACTGCTCGGCGGTCGCTCCTAATGGGTAACCCGTCTGTATTTCCAGACTTTAGCAAGTAATTGGCCACAAGAGCAGTCTTTGTCAACTACAAATCGTAGAACCCATCCAGCAAATCTTTTCCAGACTTTTTATCTATGCATGAATATAGTACCAAAAATACCCAAAAAAAAGGGAGTGACACCATTAGTGATGGCACTCCCTCAAAGATTTACAGCTCCATTTATTGTCCCAAATCGTCCATTTTTTTCAAGGACTTTTTCCTGTGGCTCATTGACCTCGGCACCTTCCAAAACGAACGACAAAACACCAAAAAACCAAGCATGGCAAGCATCTACAGCGTTTGCCAAATAATTCGCCAAGATTGCCAAAGAATTCGCCAGAAAACCGGCAAAATAATTCGCCAAGTTACAGCTTGTGCCAAGAAACCTCTACCGTCCAGAAAACCTTCGTTTTATGGACCTGGTGGCACTTTTTATATTCGCAATTAATTTGCACCCGACTCTGGATGATTGCAGGCCAGTCGCAATAAATTCGCGTCCGAGTCTGCCGATGATTGCGATCCCAAATTTATGATTGCAGGTCGCTACACCTAACTCGCTCACTTCAGCTTTGAAGAAATTGCCCAAATAGCAAAAGCTAGATGTCCGGATAAAAAGAGCAAGCTTATGTTCGCAAAACTGGCTTCCGACCAAGCTTTATTTCCAAAAGCCACAGCACTATATTGACCCTTCCATTTTTCCATACTTTCAGACAGCAATTTAGATAGATGCACACGGCCTCTTTTTCTCCAAGCTTTAGAAGCTCATTTGCTAAGGCAAATTGAGGACCGAAAGAACTGAATACTGGTGTTTTTGCAATGGGTTGCGAACTCTCTAAGGCTTTTACAGCTTCTGAAACGTTTCCCTCGTCTAAAAAAATTAGACCTCTAGTAGTTTGGAGAGAGTGTATTGCGTCGATAGTTATCTTTGACTCTAATTTAGCTTGGCTTAGCTCCAGACCCAAAGCCACTGATTGCTTAGCAAGAGGCAAATTATGAGATTCTCTAGCGAGTTCAGCTAAACGAGCAATAGCTGTAATTTTCCGTTGTGTATTTTCTTCTTTATAGATATACGCTTCTAAAGCACTTACTGATTTTGAAACATAAATATCTGTTTCCAACTCCTTAGCCGCTACATATGCATACAAATCAGACAATAATTCTAGCAAACGAGCATTCGTGGGATCTAATCGGACAGCTTGCTCAATTAAGCTAATAGATTTGTTCGGATTTTTTGGCTTGAAGTATTGGGCTGCATTTTCAAGGATTGTTGACGAGCACTCGGATGCAACAAGCAACTGCCACTCATTTTGGATTGCCTCATCACTTGGTGTATCGGCGGTCAGCAAATAAATTGGCAATTTTAAAAAGGGCGTATCAGGCAAATTTTGTACAAACCATAAAACGTGAGAAGCACCAATATTTTTGTTCGTTGATGAGGAGCTGCGTCCAAACTTATGGAAATAGTAACCTGCAAGCATTGTTCGAGCGCGCACGGCATCAGAATCTTTAGCAACTTGTAATTCAAGTACTGCTGTCTCCGATTCGGATAAGCGAAAGCCTGAATGAAATTCATCAATTGAAATAGTAAAATCTGGCGACATTGTAAATCTCGTAGAACTCGTATTTCCTATATTACCCTATTTTACATTGATGCAAATATTAACGGGCCCGGCAACAGGTGTTGCCGGGCCCGTCAATCTAAAGCTTAGAACTCAACTAGCATTTCGCTACTTGGGCTTCCCAAAGGCGCCAGCAGATATCTCGATATTGCGCTGCATCCTCCGGACAAGGGAATGTGGCAGCTTCATCCAGGCAGTTATTAAGGTTTCCAAAGGCGTTGGCTTCGCAAATCTTTCTCTTGAGTCGCCTCCAATAAGGCTCTGCTGCATCCGCCGCCGCTTGCCCAATGCCGATAGCGAGAGCGCCAAGACCTAAGGCAATACCTACGTCAATAGCAATGCCAACAGCAGTGCCTGGGCCAGGCGCTACCGCAGTTCCTGCCATCGTAGCAACCTGAAGGCCAAGAGGGTCTGTTTGATTAAGAGGGTCGTTATCCACGTAGGTATACAAATTCAACGTACTTGGAGTAGATGCGTCGTCACAACCACCGGGACAGGCACAACCACACTCTTCGTCTATCTGATAGCCAATTGGATCAGGCTGCAAGAATCGACCCAATGTTGGTGAATAATACCTATTTTTATAATAGTACAGTCCCGTTTCTGAATCATACCTCTGACCGTTATAACCGAAGGTTGTGTCTCCAATTGTTATAGTTTCACCAAACGGTCCGGTGACGATTTTGTTCGTGACAGTGCCCGAGCTATTAGTCGTTGCAACAATAGTTCCCTGATGGTTCGCATGCAAGAACGTCAGGGCACCAGCGCCTGTAACTTGAATCAGAGGCTCATCAAAGGTTTCACCGTAAACATAGCGATTCTGGAGTGTGCCACTTACTCCGTCATAATCAGCCATGCGGTGCCAACCGCTATATACATAGCGAGTCTTGACGGTGCTTCCTGTTGTGACGGTTTTCTGAATTTGTCTATGGAACGGATCGTAGACATAAGTCAGGCTGGTACCGGATTTAGCGGAGGCAAGTAGGTGGTTTTCCGTGTCGTATCCGTGAGTCCAAATACCATCTCCAATCAAACACGCATTTGTGTTGTAAGAGAAAGAAGCAGCTCCCACCTGCGGATATTCGTTTACGTTGTTAGCAGTGGTGTACGAGACACTGCCAGGAGATGCCGGGTGCCAAGTGTACGTTCCATCAGAAAGTAAATCGCTCGTGATTTGATGTACCTTGTTGAAGCCATACGTCAAAGCTAGACTTGAACCGACAAATGTATTAACTAGGCCGGTCAAATCCTCGTTTAGTTGGTGGGTGTATGCGACTGACGCTCCAGAACTTAGAGTCAAACTTGTTCGGCGAGACAGTTGGTCATAACCAAATGTAGCAGCTGCCGTTGCTGACCCGTTAAGTTTAATGGTCGAAGTTCTATTTAGCTCGTCATATGCTCTGTCTACGAAGTAGCCATCCGGATAAATGATCTTAGTGATGTTGTCATTTGCATCGAGAACCCGCGTGACCGCTTTGAGATCAGGATCAATGCTCTGATAAAATCGACCAGCCGTGTCATACAATTGCTGGAAGAGCCCAGTTGATGGATCACCAACAACAACCGGTTTTCCAGCAGACAGCAATCTATTGGCCAGATCATATGTATAGGTTACGGTTGCCTGCCCTTGAGGAGCTTTTGTCGAGATGCGATTAAGCACATCGAAAGTCCTTACAATTGTGTTGCTCGACCTTGTTCGATAGGTCAAGACATTGCCATTGGCATCATAGACTTGATTTTGCTCAAAACTTGAGTCTGGATAAGTTGTCTTGTCGAGTCGATCAAATCCATCGTAACTGAAGTTAGTTATAAAATTGCGCGCGTCTTTCGCACTCGTGAGTTTGCCATTCGCTGAATAACCGCGAGTCTCACTTACAACACTTGTTGGATCTGTGACAGTGGTTACCCGGCTCAAAATATCGTAGCTATACTGATAGACGCGATTTTCAGCATCTTGAGTGGACTGCAACCTGTCAGCTCCATCGTAGAACCAGCTGCTGATATTGGTCGCGGGGTCTATCAAACTCGCCTTTTTATCCGATAGCGAGTAAGTCCAGGTATACGTCTGCCAAGGTGTCAAAGGAATCCCTGTCTCCCTTTTGAGAGTCAAAAGATTGCTATTCGCATCATAACTGTACTGTGTGACGTAACCAAACGGTGCACAATCAGTCTTTTGAGTTACACGCCTCAAATTATCAACAAGATAAGTAGTTGTATTGCCGCGCCTATCCTGTTCAGAAACAGTGTTGCCTACAGCATCATAACCGATATTAGCAGTCAGGTTAAGATGAGGACTGGCACCAAAATCAACAACAACGGAAGTAAGTTTTTCGGTTGCAATGTCATAAGTCATTTGCGTTACCATTCCTGTTTCATCAGTATTTGTAAGCAGCTGACCACGATTATTCCAAGCTTTCGTTACGGTTGGGGTCAAACCACCCACCGCCGGTCTCTGGATTGTCAATAGATTGCTAGTCACAGGATCATAGGAATATGTCGTGATGTTTCCATTACCATCCTGAGCCGTCGCAACCTTGTTCCAAAGCAGATTGTAGGTATTTACAAGCTGGATATTGGCCAGCCCTGAACCTGATTTTGCAACTTTAGTCACGGTCAAGACATTGTTTGAAGTATCAAACGTGAAATCCTCGTAATTACCCTCACTTTGAGTGACACGCTTTATGCGCCCAAGACCGTCTCTTGTATAATTCATGACATTGCCAAGGGCATCTTGGTCCGCGATCTTTTCAGACTGCCTATTGAAGAAATAGATGGAGCTATTTCCAACAGGGTCGACAAACTCGGACCGCCATCCAGCGAAATAGAAAGTCCGTGTATGGCCCATGATGTCCAGCTGAGACTGGATTCTGTCCAAGGTGTCATATGTGTTTATGACACAGGCATTCGCAGGATTTTGCGGCTTGAAGTATTTCCAGAATCGCCCGGGCTGGTCATACTGAAAAGTAACAGAATTGCCTATTGCATCCATGATCGAAGATAGCTGATTGTTCACATCCGTCGAGTAGCCGACACTACGGCCGGTACCATCCGTGACTGATGTGAGCCTGGCCCCGGTGTAGTTAAGAGTCAGGGTCCGGCCCAGCCCGTTTGTGATTGAGGTTAAGACCCCTGCTGTATAGGCAAGGGTGATAGTCACTCCATATGGATAGACAATTGTAGAAAGATTATTCAACGCATCAAAGTTGCTGACCACTTTGTAGGTGCTGGTGTGTTTGAACAGACCACCAATCAAGGCGAGTACCGAAGCATCCTCACGAGGAGCGTGATAGGTGCCATCAGGCAGTTTGGAGAACGCGAGAACTTGTTCTGCCAGTTCAACCGACGCCACGTTATTGGACATTTGGTCCGACCACCAGCTCAGCCCCAGCGATACAGTCATCATCTTGGTTATTGGATAAGCTGTATCGGCCAACAAATCCAGAGCAACAAATGTCCCGACAATAGATGCGACTGCGTCAACTGGTGAATCTGAGCCAAGCCCGCGAAAAGCATCGCTAGATACAGTCACGCCTCGCTGCCAGGTATGCCGCCAGCCAAGGCCAAGAGCGCTGTCACTGTAACGAGAGACTGAATCGTAGTTCACGCCAAAACTAAGTGAATACGGGTACTTTCCGCTACCAATTGTGAGATCGGTCTGCCTATAGAAATACGAACCGGAGTTCAGGTTCACCGGATCCCCTTCTTCGCATGGGTCTTTCTTTTTCTTTGGTGGTTTCGGAGGTACCCCTGGTCCACTCTGCCCGCCAAAATAGACACCACTGATCACACCAACAAAATACCCATTTGGGTGAATTAGGGCATAACCACCTCCACTGAAGTGGTTGAACTGCTGGTTCTTGGTCTCGGGAATCAAACAGAAATAGCCATTAGGCAGAAAGCCGTTCTGAATATTGTCCAGCTCAGGAGTAGTGTACAAAGTCAGATTGGGTCTAACTGAACCTACGAAGTTTGCATTAGTACCCTTGTAAATTTTGGTGCCATTGGCATTCGCAACATCAAGAACACGAGTGGTGCTTGTTGAAGGCGACCCAACAACTTGCTCTAGTGCCACCTGCTCAAGTGTGTATGCGTGCATATTGATGGCATTCTGCGCCTTTGCTGATGCAGCATAGTCGCCAGCCAACGGAGAAGTTGGCGTCACGATACCTGGAACATCGAGCAGATAAGTGGATGGCGTGAGGTATGTTTCGTTGACGGCAAGCCCAGCAATGTGGTGATTGACTGTCCAGGTGTTGGTCTGCCGATTGGCTAGATCAGCTACTCCCATGAATTCGCCGGCATAAGTATTCCAGACAACAGCCAATTGCTCACCCAAAATAGGCTCTGAAGTGGATGCGCCGCCAGCAAAAGTGTTTACTTCAAGCGCCTTCTGATGGAAATCAACCATGCCCTTTTTGGTAGGGCCAAATGATGTACCGAGCAAATAGTATGAAGTTCCAGTACCGCTGGGCGACTTAATCAACATCCAAGCAGTTTGGTTGTACCAGGTCACAGCATAAGGGTGTGTAATGGTCACCTGAGCATAGTTGTAGCTACCAAGGCCCTGTGCCGTGCCAGTAGCGACAGTGACACCATCAAGTGCAAGCACTGGCTGAATCAAGCCATCAAAGAAGATAGTCAGGCGCTTGTGATAAATGTCATTCGAGAAGAACGTCACGTCGATGCCAGGAAACTGCACTCGCACCGTTGTTTTGTAAACATCGGGGATGACTGTCCAGATAACAGGCACGTCGCCTACCTTCTGATAAGGCAGCGCGGTCAGACGCACAGGGGTACTGATCTGATTGATTGACCGACCACCCAAAACATCGTCTAGGGTGGCTGTCGGGTTGTTGGTCTTGATGTAGTTGACCAGGTTGGTCGAAAGCGTGTTCAACTCAGTGGCGATGTTCGCCTTGTTGACGTTTTGAATCCAGTTGCCAGAACCATCTACTGTTGCACCGACCTGGGCCTGAGTCAGCAAAGTAGCCTGGCTATAGCTTGTCGCTGTAGTCAAATTGATCGATGCTGCGGTTGTGGTATAGGCCTTGTAGCTGGGGTCCAGCATGTACAAAGTGCCACCAATGTCAACCTGCACCCAGCAGTGAGACATCTGCAGGGTTTGCGCAGGGAAGGTGCCATTGAGCTGGTTGGGGATACCACTCGTCGAGAGGAAGTTTGCAGCGTTGTAGGCCCCCGAGATGTCCGTTCCGAGCCACGCAGTCAATTCAGCGGTAGTCAACTCAATCGGGCCGAACACCAGATTGGCTGTATAACCTGCAGTGCGGAGAAGGTCGACCAGCAAATTCGACTGGTCCCACGCATTTCCCACTCCATCAATCAGGCAGCCCAGGCTGCCCTTGGCCAAACCGTAGTTCGGATGAAACTCAATATTGTTGTAGACATGATAGAAGATCTTGTCTACGTCGTTGCGCAAAGCCCTTGCCAGTTCAGCAATTGACGCTGGTGACTGAACCGTATTGCTTGCTTGGCCAACAAGAGCAGTGACCTGGCCCTGAGATAGGGCTGGCATCAGTGCTTGATGTGCGGACGGTCGATAGATGTTTGAGCCGTCAATCTTGCGGCTCTCGATAATTACGGCCGCTTCTGCCGGAGCCACTGATTTGAGGCCGGGGCCGACGGGGTACTCGAACTTACCGCGAGTAATGTCGTCCTTGTCGATAGGTGGTGCTATCGACTGAATTGAGTCGGTGGCTGCATCAGGAGCAGTATCTCCGCCTCTCGGTGTAACTTCAATTGCCGTGCTGTTCTGCAATTGAACCGCTTCGTTGTTGTCTTTGGACATGGTGTTTTCCTGGTTAGGTTGATTTTCATGATGCTGGGATGAAGCATCATCGAATGTTGGAGTGAGCGTTTCGTTTGAGTGATTGTTTGTCGTCATTCAAGTCTCCTTGTTTGCGTGACTGGACAAGAACGCTCGTTGCCGATAACAGCGAGCGTCATTCTTCTCCGTCACAGAGGCTAGACTAAAGCCCAAAAGGCCCCGCAGTAGTCACTGTCGAGGTTCTATTTCCAGCGGCATCATAGTTGTAAACAATGATGGTTCCATTTACCAAGGAAGCCTGAGTCAGCCTTCCCAGCGAATCCATAGTGTACTTGGTGCCAGGGGCCTGATTGACCACCACATACGGTGCGCCCTGGTAAACCAGAGTCATCGGACTGGTGTCTTGCAAGGAGCCCCAAACAAAAGGTGCTCCCTTGTACGGGATTTCGTCGAATCCTGCGTTCATGATGTTTCTCCTTTTGCTTGATTATTGAGTAACGACCACAGGGCCGCTGACTACGAGGTTCTGGGTGGTGCTGCCCCAAACGTCTGCATAAACGTCAACGACGCAGATCTCAGTCGGGGTGAAGGTCACCGAATATTGAGTGAAAACCGTGGCGGCAATGGCAGCAGAGACCACATCAGTGCCAGCAGAACCAACACCGGCGTAGCGACCGCCAGCAACACGCAGTCGAGCAGTCGGACCAGCCGCGCTCAACTTGGCCCAGAACGTAACAGTCGTGGGCACGTTTGCAGGGCAGGCAATCTTGCCAACAATGATGCTCAACGGGTTACCAGACAGAGCGTCGGTATCGGGAGTGAGCTTGAAGGCGATGCCAGTACCAGGCTGTCCAACCACACCAGTCGTCGTGATCGTGCCGTTGTCGACATAAGTGGTGTTGTTTGCGGCGACGCCAGCCTCTTTCTGCGAGCTGACAGAGTTTCCAGCTGTCCGACCAGCACCAGGGCTGCCCAGCGATGTCAGAACTGCAGCTGGCGCGCCACCAGTGTACTGGGTCCAGCCGTAGACCACAGCCCGACCGCTGAGGTTACTCGGGACGAAAACCTGCGGCACAGCAGAACCACCCACAGTGGCAGTGTCTAGGCCATAGATTTCAACGTCGGAATTATTCAAAATAACCTCTCCGACAGTGTTGCCACGAGCAGTAAGGCCGTAGGAGACCTGGCCCTGAATGGCCTGGAAGTTAATCCCGCCTAGGGTGTTGCCTTCCGCCGTGTTGGAGCGGAAGTTGCAAATTGACTGAATGTCGAAGCCCAGGCCGGTGTTGCCGGAGCAGTCGCAACCAGTGACAGTTGCAGGAGCTGCAGCAACGAACAACGGCACCTTGATACCGGCAACTGCCGCACCCCAGACCTTGGTGTTGGTGATGCTCCAGTTCAGGTTGTCCGTTTTGTAGTTGCCAGTAGCCGGAATGTTGAGAATAGCTGTCGTGCCTGTGCAGTTGATGAAGTTCGAACCGGCCACGGTAACTGCACGAGTCGGCATGGTTGAGAATGAGCCAGTGCCAGCAAAGCCGCTGTTATTCACCGTATAGCCACGCGCCGTGGACACCAGACCCAGCGGGAAAGCAGCATGACCGAAAAGGAACTTGTCGACAGTGATGTAACCCGTAGCACCGGTGAGGTTGATACCAGAAGCAGCCCAGTCACTGCGGTCGATCAGGGTCAAACCATCCTGCGTGGTCATGGCCGCAGAATCCCAACCACCAGAAATGGTGATTCGACTGCCAGCCGAACCGTTGCCAGAGAAGACCTGGTCGTAGACAGTGTTGCCGGTGCCGATTGAGACAACCGTCGGTTGCATCATGTAGAATGTGCTGGAGCCTGTCGCACCGCGATAGCCTTTGGCCAATGTAGCAGCCGTAGTCGCCTGGGCATCAACATAAACAGTCGTGCCGCTGATGCTCTGAACTGGGTACCAGACAGCATTGTCCGGCGAAATCAACGAGTTCAGCGTCAGGCAGTTGGCCGCCGAAGGTGCCTTACAAGCGCTGATGTTGTCCAGAGAGATGGTGGTGGAGGCCAGCGAGGAGTTGGCGGTAAGCCGAACGCTCTGGATGGAGGCACCGAAAGCTGAGCCCTTGTCAATTGTGACTGCGGTCCATTGACCGGCATTCAGAGCCTTGTTCAAGGTGACAGTGTCGACAATAGTGGCACCAGCAACGTCGCTGCACAAGTTGATGCTGAGAGCACCAGATGCCAGCGCAACGCTCGATTGCACCCAGAAGGTGAGCTGCTGATAGGTGCTCAAGTTGAGTGCACCGGTAGCGAAGTGAGCGACTTTGCCAGTGGTGAAGCCAGCAGCGCAAACGAGCTTGGAGCTGTTGCTACCCTGCTTCGGTGTCGGGGCCGTGGTGTTGGCGGTAGCCGTGACGGTTGCCCCAACAGGAGTCCAGGCGCCATCGCCATAGATCAGCTGGTTCATGGCAGCTGAGAGTGTGACCAGAGGTGAGCCCTTAGTCCATGTGGCGGTACCACTACTGGTGCTTGGCTTGCCCATAACGCGGATGACGTCGCCAGCGACTGCAACTGCAGCAGCGGATGTTAGGGTCTTCTTGCGAAGGGCGAATGTTGAACCGTCGTTGGCGTCAGAGCCGCCGTTAAGGTCCACGAATTTGTTAGCCATTTGTTTTACCTTTTAAATTGGTTTGATTCGGCCAAATCGAAATGATTTGTCCGAGGATTTGATTTCTTGCCGCTTGAAACAGCTGTAAGGGCTTGCTTCAAGAGACGATTGAGACTTCGTTTCGCGGATATCCGCATGTGGCCTGTCTCTAATTTGATTTGCAACAAGAGACTGGCCCCCGATATGAGAAATCGGAGAGCGCAGAATCTGTTAACTGGGGCCGAATCTAACTGCGCACTTAAAAGAAGGTGCTTAGTTAGAAAAATAGGGGGCGAGGAAAATTGGGATGCTGGGCTGATTTGCGTTTCGGGGACAAGAGAAGAAGTCAGGAAGACATAAAGCTTGTTATCTCCATACTTGATTTCCTCGCCCTATCAGCCACTCGCCACACTTCTCACTTCTTCTTCGGCCCTACCAGCACCGTCGGCTCAATCGGCTTGTCCACCAGCTGATTCCACAACTGCCGAACTGCCGGATCCTTCAAGGCCTTGGCCAGATCTGCCTTGTTCTTCGCCAACTCAGCTTCCGCCAACTTGAGCGAAGTCTGCATGACCTGCTGATACAAAACGAAGATCTGCTCAGAACTCAAGTTCTGATTCATGCCCTGTTCGCAAAGGCGAAACAGGCTCTCCCTTTGGAAACTCACGAATTGAGACCTCTTGGCAAGGTCGATAACCGCCGTCTGGAAATCCAGCTTGGTCTGAACGTCGACATTCGGATTGTCGAGTTTGACCTGAGCCAACATGCTCGCCACAGCCGACATCGCCACATCAGGCGAGGGCTCGGAACAGACTGCCATACCTTTGCCATCGGGCTTCGGAACCATGATGATGGCCCTCGCCGAGGCGTCCAGGTCAACAATAGTGGGCTGACCAGCTGTGAGGGGATGTACTCGCACTGACGGTGCCACAGCACACCCAGCAAGCGAGAGCGCGACAACTGCCGCGAGAATTAGAGAGGATACTCTCATACTTTTTTCCTTTCTTCTGCCATGCCGAAAGAACCGCTACC
>Ga0209480_10000654_pt1 | contig 27388 bp, 25 predicted proteins | sample JI61114C2DNA_FD_187501 | JGI IMG/M metagenome (GOLD analysis project Ga0209480, IMG submission 187501) | Wastewater effluent complex algal communities from Wisconsin, to seasonally profile nutrient transformation and Carbon sequestration -... | ecosystem: Engineered > WWTP > Effluent > Algae... | reverse complement strand
GATTTTCGACAGACGGCGGATCGCCTCCGCCGGGCTGACCGTCCTGCAATCGCCCGATAGAAATCGCTCCACATCTGCATCTGATGTCTTTTCGACCACCAGTGCCCAATGCTCATGCATCAGCCGTGCTTTCAGGATCAGCTCGACTGCCGTCGCGAAATGGATGACCGAATATTTCGGGTGCTTTTCGATTTCATCGACCGCGCGCTTCAGGAAGTCCATCGCACTTTCGGCAATGCTGACAGTTGCCAGGGCAATGCGTTCCTTGGTCATAAAAATAAATCACTCCGCCAAGGAACGAACCGCATCGAGATGATGCTTGTCAGAGCAATTGAACTCAAAACGTAGGCTGCACGACTCTTGTTTCACGGTAGCAGCGCCCTTTCAAGTGCATCGGCCAAGTCGCTCCGCTTGTCGGCGATAAGCCTGTCCAGATTGCGCTGCTTCCACAGGACCGCAGGCAAGCGCTGGGCTTCCGGTATCCCGAGGAGTTCCCAGTCCGGCTGTCCTCTCTTGAAACCGACAAGGAAATGCCGGTGCGCGTCGGGCATGTCGGCGATCATTGCGGCAATGATGGCTTCACGCGCCGCTTCAAGATCGGCAAGGGCAACCGGTTCCTGCGTCATGCCGACGAAGCCGCGCGCGAATTCCTCGGCCAATGGCTTTCGGGTCGGTGCCAGGACTTCGGCCATCGGACGATTGTGGCTGATGAGATAGACAAGGAATGCGCGCCGCAGTTCGTCGCTTATGCCTTCGTGTGCCAACAGGTCGCGTACGTCGAAAAGATCGCGAGGGTGCTGGCGGTCAAGCGCTGCCACAATCTTGCCCGCATAAAGGTCGGCGAAGGAAACGACCTGCATTTCGGCAAAGCCAAAAGCGTCTTCCACGGTCGGCACTACGGCCATCACCACCGGATCATAGACGGTGCCGCGCAGCACCGGTGTAATCTCGATCTTGATCTGCACTTCCCCGGCACGGACGATCAGCTTCGTGACAATTTTCTCGTCAGCCGAGCGGGAAGGATTGACCTTCGCGCCGGGGATTCCAGCCTCGATCCGCTCCGCGATCCGCAGCATGGCTGCGTCGATAGTGGCAAGCGATGTGCCGCGATCCTGCACCGGCAGATAGGTCAGGTCGATGTCCACCGAAAGGCGCGGCATATTGCGCACGAACAGGTTGATTGCCGTGCCGCCCTTGAGCGCGAATACCGTTTCCTTCGCCACGAACGGAATGGTGCGGATGAGTAGTGCGACCTGCTGCCGGTAGGTATCGAGAAATGCCATGAATTCACTGGCCTCCTAGATCGGACGGCACGGTTATATGGTAAGTGGGGTCCAGCCTGCCGCCTTTGACGAGGACGCGCTTGCCCGAACCCAGATCGATGCGGGAAACGTCCAGCCGGGATCGCCATGCATGGCGGTGGCGGTCGGCAAAGAACAGGAAGAGCCGCTTCACCTTCACGCTCGCGCACACTTCCAACAGGGTTTGCAGGCGGCGCGGGCTGAGGTCGCTCAGCCCTTCCATCAGGGCATCGACCTGGTGGAAGCTCTCACGCTCGGGCAGCTCGTCCAGCAGCTCCAGCACGGCGCGCTCCTTGCTGGAATATCGGACTGGCAACTGCATCCCTGCGGCGCTGAACATGACGGGACTGGGCTCTGGAGGTGCATCGGCATCGCCGGGAAACAGGCGCAGGCTATTGTGCCAGTGGAATTTCACGTCGAGCGGAAGATCAGTTAGCCAGGTCGGTGGTCGCTTCGGCCCGTAGAGGTGGATTTCCTGCACCTGCGCCGAAAGGTAGTGGGCATAGCCCATTTGTTCGAGCGCCGTGCGTCCGCCAACGGCCAACGGTAAATCCAGCAAGGCCTGGAGCGATATGACGACCTGTTGCCATGTCAGTGGTGTTCGCGAACGGCGATAGACGCGTCGGGCTGGACTATCGAGCCACCCGGCACGAACATACTGGCTGCGGAGCGCCGATGAATAGCCGTGGGCTTCCAGCCACCCAGCATCGGCCAGCAGGCCCTCGGGGAGGTCCTGCTGGAGGCGGTTTAGCTTATTGTCAGAACGCGTAGCCATGCTTAGCGTTTTGGCATATTTTCAAACCAATGTCGAGTTTATAAAATCGTCATTATACTAAGCCTGACTTAGCAGACTGAGGTAGAGTCAAACCATAACTCCCGCTCGAGCATGCCCAACGATCACTTAGGCGGCCTCATAGTGGATGGCATCGACTAGCGCTGCACGGCAATCCCATGCTTCTGCATCAGCACCTTCAGGGCGCGGCGCATTATACCATTTGGCGAACCTGATCGGCTCAATCACACGCTCCCAGTAGTTGTCCAAGCTCAATGTTGACGGGGCAAAATGTAGCGCTTCAGCCAAGCTGGCCTTGTTCCCGTTGTTGACGCATACGAACACATCTGGCCGTTTCATCGCCAACAATCTTGTCGCCGTCGGGTAACGCCCGGTCCTTGCGGAGTCCGCGAAAGCAGATTCAAACAACACGCAAAACCGCTTGAAGTCTTCTTCCCTGACGGGGCCTCGGCGCGGGATGCAGTCAATCGCTTTGGCAATCCTGCTATCCTTATTTGCAATGAGCTTCGTGAAGGAACCGGAGCCCTGCATCGAACCGAACCAGCCGATTTGACCCTTTTCGAGCCCGGAATCTGCGACTGCATCCGGGTGCACGATGCCCGCGACTGCTTTCCATTCCGACACGGTCAGAAATTCGAAAGATTGCTCTCTGGCAAAGAGGGTTTGTAGGTAACGCAGGAACTTCATGCGCGTTTCAAAGTGATGATTGGGGTCCTTCCATGCCTCATGGATGAACGCAGGCCAGCTCATTTTGAGGAGGTCAGAATCGATCCGCTGAAATTCCGCCGTTTCGCTCGGCAGAATCGGAGAGGGCGCGCGGGGGCGGTTGGCTGCAATGTCGGCCTGCCGTCGATAGGCTTCAGCCAGTTGCTTGGTAACCGGCTGGCGATGGGGCGCGTATGAATCCAAGGTCGCGAGCAGCTCCGTAATTGCCGCTTCGCCGTCATCACAGCTCAAATGCAAGCAAGCCTCGACATTCGTGCCCAGTCCGCCCTTGGTGAAGTTAGCGCTGCCGACGATGGCCTCGGCATTTCGGCCTGTCCGGAACAGATAGATTTTCGGGTGAAAGCACGCCCCACTTTTCTTGAAAACGTAGGCATTAGGCACCTTGCGCAGGGCATCGACAAAATCTGGGTCAGTGGCGCAAAAATCGAGGCCCACGGTGACCGATTTGAATTTGTGTTTGTTCTCAATGAGCTTGTCCGCCACCGGCCCCGCATTCGCCCATGCAACAGCCATGTAGATTTGCTCATGCTTCGGAATCAAACGGAGCAGCGTCTTTCTGAGCGAAGCCGCGTCAAGAACTGAAATCTTCAAACTGCATTCCTTCACGGCAAGAGCGGCCTACCCAGTTCTTTAAGGAACACGTTATGATCGCTGGTCGCCAAGGCGATCTTGTCCTCAGCCGCAGTCAGCCTCTCATGCACTGCATCAAGGTCGATTTCATCGTCCGCCGTCGCCGTGCTGATGTAGCGCGAGATGTTCAGGTTGAAGTCGTTGCCTTCGATCTCTTCCATCGGCACGCAGCGAGAATAGCGCGTTTCCTCTGTGCGGAATTGATAGGTCGAGACGATTTTCCGAATATGCTCGTCGGTCAGGTTGTTCTGCCGTTTGCCCTTTTCGAAATGCTCCGCCGCATTGATGAACAGCACGTCATCAGGCTTTTTGCACTTCTTCAGGACCAGGATGCACACCGGGATGCCGGTGGAATAGAACAGGTTGGCGGGCAGGCCGATAACGGTGTCGATATGGCCGTCCTTGAGCAGCTTCCTGCGGATTTCGGCTTCTTTGCCGCCACGGAACAGCACGCCGTGCGGCAGGATGATGGCCATTACCCCATCGTCCTTGAGGTAGTGGAAACCGTGCAACAGAAACGCGAAGTCGGCGGCGGACTTTGGCGCAAGGCCGTGGTTCTTGAAACGCACGTCCTCGCCCAGCGCGTCGGTAGGCTCCCAGCGATAGCTGAACGGCGGATTGGCTACCACGGCGTCGAAACGCGGCATCTTGGCCGGGTTCGTTTCGCGCAAGATGTCCCAGTCATTGGTCAGCGTGTCGCCGTGGAAAATCTCGAACTCGGTATCTTTCATCCCGTGCAGCAGCATGTTCATGCGTGCCAGGTTGTAGGTGGTGATGTTCTTTTCCTGCCCGAAAATCTTGCCGATGCCGTGCGTGCCCATGCGGTGACGCACGTTGAGCAAGAGCGAGCCAGAGCCGCAGGCGAAATCCATCAGGCTGTCCATGTGGACGCGTGGGCCGGTGGCTGGCTCTTGCCCGTCCAGCGTGACGATCTGCGATAGGATGTCAGACACGAATTGCGGGGTATAGAATTCGCCCGCCTTCTTGCCGGAGCCTGCGGCAAACTGGCCAATCAGATATTCATAGGCATCGCCCAAAGTATCGCTGTCGGTCGAGAATTCCTTCAGACCCTTGGCAATTTCGGTGATGATCTTGCACAGGGTGGCATTGCGCTCAGCATAGACTTTGCCCAGTTTGTCCGATGCCAGATTGATCTCCGAAAACAGGCCCCGGAATGTGCTGGCGAAGGATTCCGTCTCGATATATTCCAGCCCCTTCTGAAGGGTGTCGAGCAGTTCCACGTCCTGCTTGCGCGCAAGCTCCGCGATGCTGGTCCAGAGGTATTCCGGGCGGATGACGTAATGCACCTTGCGGCGCATCTGCTTTTCAAAAGCTGCCGTGTCATCCGGATTTTCCGTATACCAGATCGAAAGCGGCGTGCGCTTGTCTTCCAATTTCAGCCTGGGATAGTCCGAACCCAATTCCTTGGCGGATGCGATTTCGTAGTTGTCCGACAGGTAGCGCAGAAACAGGAAGGCCAGCATATAATCGCGGAAATCGTCCGCGTTCATAGCCCCGCGCAAAGTGTCGGCGATGGCCCAGAGGGTCTTGCCCAGTTGCTTTTGGTCTTGGTCGGTCATGGTTTACTCATTCATGTCGCGGGCCGAGCCAGAAGCTCCGGCAAGGCAAATTGGTAGCGGGCAAGGAAAGCGTCCAGGATCTGGCGGAAGAGCTGCTTGTTGTCGTCGCCCATCTCGCGCGGTTCGAAGATGGCATATTCGCCGTGGCTGAGCAGGTTCAGGGCGCGCGCATAAAGTGCCTCGTCGTCAACGCCATGAATGCACGACGAAAAATCATTGTGCCCGAAAAAGATGGCAGTCTTTTCCAGGATACTCCGCAGCTTGTTGAAGTGGTGGGTAAACAGGGCACCGGAATTTGCAGCGTTGCGGATTTCGTCGAGCATGGCGACATGGTGAAAGAATGGCGTTTCATCCGTGGCCTGAAGCACAAAGGTTTCACCGCCATTGGGGCGATGCAGGAAATATTTTTTGTGGGGCTTCTTTTTCAATTCGTTGCAGACGACATTGAAAAACAGGGAGTGGTGCGACGAAAAAACGACCTTGAGTTCGCTTTCGTCCCGCTTCAGCAGTTTTGCCAGATCGCAGGCAACTGCAATGGCATTGTTGTCATCCAGCGATGATATCGGGTCATCGATGTAAAGATATTTCACCCACTCATAGGATGGATGCTTGTCGATCACGCGTTCGCAGATCGCCATGAACAGGCACCATATGAAGATGTTCTCCTCGCCGCGCGACACCTTGATATGGTTGTTGCCGCCCTTGCTGAACGAAATTGTCCAGTTAGCATAATCGATATCGAAATCGAAATCGGCATACCGGCCAAGATACGATTGAATCCGCTCCTCAAGTGCCAGCTCTTTTATACCCGTGAAAAACCGTGATTTTTCATTGAATTTCATGGTGCGGACACTGTCGTTGTCGAGGTCGTTATCCCAGAGGAACAGGTCTTCTGTATAGGCATTGAAATAAAGGGTATCGCGGACATCACCCTGCTTACCCTTATCCTTGAACTCCATTGAAATGCGGGTCTTCCCGATGCCGTTATAGGCGTAGAGCAGCACGAACTGCTGCCCACCTCCATTGAGGTCATCGCGCAGCCGCTGAACCACCTTTTTGACTGATCGGTATGTGTATTGGCGAGGCTTGCTCATGGCTGCACCTCGCTCGCCACGGGAAAGAGCTGCTGCATGAGGCCGTTTTTGTGGGCTTTGAGCGCGTCGATCTTGTCGCCTTGCGCGACAATGCGGGCGTCGATTGACGAAAGGCTACTCACAATCGCTTGCTGTTCACCCGTCTGGACGGGGTAGGCTACCAATTTCTCTTTCAAATCCAGGAAGTGCCGTTTGTACTCACCTGAGTTTACCGGATAAGCCTGCAATGCATTAAACAGGTATTCCACAGTCATTTTTCCATTGGGCTGAATGATCTTCAACCCATCTGCTCCCTGCGAAAATGGGAAATCTACAAATTTCAAGGCGCAGGTGTGATCCCCAAAGGCGACGACCGGTAACGGCTGTCTGAGAACCGATTCAAGATCATCTGTCCAGCCTGCGATAAGGTTCTGACCCTGATCGATAATTGGGAATTGGCCTTGCTGTTGGTAGGCAGAAGTTGGAAGCTTTTTTGGGGGCGTGATCGTTGCCAAGATTTCGCCAAGCTGCTTCCATTGCCAATCCCCGGCATCCTGAAACTCCGGAAAGCGGAGGCGCGGGGTGGTTTCGCCGGGGGCGGGGAAAAGCTGTTGCATCAGGCCCTTTTTGTGGTCCTTCAGCGCCTCCAGCTTCTCCGCCTCGGCGGCAATCAGCGCATCGATGGACGACAGGCAATCGGCGATTTTCTGCTGTTCGCTAACCGACGGGAGCAGCGTCGAAATACGCAGAAAGTCATTTTTATTCATGACTCTGTTACGTCCAGCACCGCCGGGCGATATGACGCCCAAACGATATACAAATGCTTTGTCTGTTATGACGTATCGGAAGAAATCGGGTGACGAAACGCCCGACTTGAATTCGTACGTCGGAAACCTGTGCGACACAAAAAGGCCGTGATCGCTATCATTCGCAATCGCGATTGCGCCCTCCCATGCGAACGTGATGTTCACAATCAAATCGTCGCGGTGGACCACGTAAAGGCGGTCCATTGCAATTTTATCTGGGTCTTGGTCCGCTTTTTGGAATGTGCCCTTGCCATGGCTACGAAGGCCAAGTCCGGCAAACCTTGAATCTGGCTTGGCAACTTCACGGCTTGTAGGACGAAGCACATCCTTCAACGCCACTATTTGCCATGCTCGCGCCTCCCGAAACTCCGGAAACCGCAGCTGTGGCACATGCCTGCCGTGTTGATCCTGCTCGCCCGTCACCGTGCCTGCGCCCTTACTGCTCATATGCGCTTAGCCCCGAAATCTCGCGGCCCTGGGCCAGCTTGTGTAGCAAAGGCGAAAGGTCTTCCATCAGGGCCAGTTCGGCTTCCGTGCGCGCCTTCCAGCCAAGCTCCAGCGGGACCATAAGGTCGCTGAGGCCATCGCCATCAAAAATCCGGCGGCGCAGCACCACATCGACAAAGGCTTGCAGCGCAGCCGCGTCCAGCCGGTGCTTGTCAGCAATTGCGGTAAGCGCCTGCACCTTCTTCGCGGCCTTGAACCGTTCGTAACCGGCGCGGATTTCCTTTTCGTCCAGCGGCTGATCGGCGGAAAGGCCGCGAATATACTCAGCGATGTCCTCGCGCTCGTCGATGAACTTGGCATCGGACTGGATCAGGCCAATCAACTGCTCTCGGCTCATCTTCATCTTGCCAGGCAGGCTCTGCGTATAGCGGGCGATCAGCCCCATGATGTAATCATAGTCGATCACGGCAGAGGCGAAGAGCACGAATTCAAAATCGAGCTGCTCCACCACCGGATCGTCCGCGCCGCCGGGCTTGTCCTGCATTTCCTTCAGCCGCTTGGCGGTCTCCAGATACATGCTGCGGAATCCCTGCAAGGCATCGGTCGGCACGGTCTGGCCGATTGCTTCCGCCTGCTCCTCGCTCAGATCGGTATATTGATCGAGCTGGGTCTTTAGGCGCTGCACCTCCTTGAACAGGGTAATGAACTGTCCGCGCGCGGCATCACCCTTAAGATTGGGCACGTCTTCCGGCGCATTGGACAGCCCCTGCGATTCCATGAACGCGCCCAGCGTCTGCATTGCGGTTTGCAAATTCTCGATCACCTTCGGCGCGGGATCGACCAGCCAGATTTGCTTGGGGTTGTCGATTTTCTCGCCGGAAAAGAGGGCAATCGCCTCTTCAACCGCTGCCTGCTGCTGCCGGAAATCGAGGATGTTGCCATAAGGCTTGGTGTCATTCAGCACGCGGTTGGTGCGCGAAAATGCCTGAATCAGTCCGTGGTGCTTCAGGTTCTTGTCCACGTAGAGCGTGTTCAAGAACTTGGAATCAAAGCCGGTCAACAGCATGTCCACCACGATGACGATGTCGATTTTCTCCGCGCCCTTGTGCGGCAAATCGGCATTGGGGAACTGCTGGTCCTTGATGCGTTTTTGCACGTCCTGATAATACAGGTCGAATTCGCCAACCTTGTGGTTGGTGCCATAGCGATCATTGTAATCACCGATGATCGCCTTCAGCGCGGCCTTCTTGGCTTCCGGGTCCTGCGCATTATCGGTCTTTTCCTGCGGCAAATCTTCCTGAATCTGCTGCACGTCCTTGTTACCCTCGGCGGGCGGTGAAAAGACGCAGGCAATTTTCAGCGGCTGAAACTCAGGATCGGCGGCTTGGCGCTGCGCCTGAATCTTGGCGAACTTTTCATAGTAATCGATGGCATCGTTGATCGAGCTGGTGGCCAGTACGGCATTGAATTTTCGACTGGCGGTGGCGGCGTTGTGCTTGGCCAGGATCGTTTCGATGACCTTCTCTTTTTTCAACGCCTCGCCGGGCTTGGGCAGCTTTTCGCCTTCTGGCTTGTAGTAGTCGATGTGGAACCGCAGGACGTTGCGGTCCTCAATGGCGTGGGTGATCGTGTATTGGTGCAGGCTGCGCTGGAACAGGTCGTCCGTGGTCCGATAGCTGCCCTGTTCGCCCTCAACTTGCTGATAGCTGGCGTTCTGCTCGAAAATGGGCGTGCCGGTGAACCCGAAAAGCTGGGCCTTGGGGAAGAACTCCTTGATGGCCTTGTGATTGTCCCCGAACTGCGAGCGGTGGCATTCATCGAATATGATCGCGATGCGCTTATCACGCAGTGGCTCCAGGCGCTCCTTGTAGGTCTGGGCCTTATTGAACTGGCGGCGATTGGTATCGTCGAGCGCCAAGCCCAGCTTCTGGATGGTCGTGACAATGACCTTGTCGGCCCGGTCGTCCGATAGCAAACGGCGCACCAGCGTTTCAGTGTTGGTGTTTTCCTCGACGCAGCCTTCCTGAAAGCGGTTGAATTCCTCGCGGGTCTGCCGGTCGAGGTCCTTGCGGTCTACGACGAACAGGCATTTGGCGATGTCGTCGTTATCCTTGAGCAAGGTGGAGGCCTTGAAGGATGTCAGCGTCTTCCCGCTGCCGGTGGTGTGCCAAACATAGCCGTTACCGCAGTTCTGGTGGATGCACTCCACAATCGCCTTCACGGCATAGATTTGGTATGGCCGCATCATCATCAGCTTCTGTTCGCTAGCGACCAGCACCATGTAACGGCTGACCATCTGGCCAAGCGTGCACTTCGCCAGGAATTTCTCGGCAAAGCTGTCGAGATGCGTGACCTTCTTGTTATCTTCGCTGGCGAACTGATAGATCGGCAGGAACCGCTCATCGGCATTGAAGCTGAACTGGCGCGCATTGTTGTTGGCGAAATACCAGGTGTCGGTGCGGTTGCTGACGACGAAAATCTGGATGAAGGAAAGCAGCGTCTTCCCGTAGCCGTTGCCCGGATCGGTCTTATAATCGACGATCTGCTGCATGGCGCGACGAGGGCTGACGGCCATCGTCTTCAGCTCAATCTGCACGGCGGGCACGCCGTTGATGAGCAAGATCACGTCATAGCGATGGTGGCTGTTGTCCGTGTTGATGCGGAGCTGGTTGACCACCTCGAACGTGTTTTTGCACCAATCCTTGATGTTGACCAAGGTGTAGTTCAGCGGCGTACCATCGTCCCGCTCGAAGCTGCTGTACCCGCGCAGAATGTTCGCAGCGGCGAACACGTCGGGCGTGGTGATGCTTTCCAGCAGGCGCTGAAATTCGGTATCCGTTAGGTGGACGCGGTTGAGGGCTTCGAACTTCTGCCGGAAATTCAATTCCAGTGCTGCACGGTCGCGGATGTCCGGCCGATATTCGTATTTGAGCTCTTCAAGCTTGGAAATCAGTTCCCGTTCAATGGTGCTTTCGGCTGTCGTCATTTACCTGATCCGGGATGCTTGATTGAGATTTGGGCGGAATCGTCGGCACCGCCCAGCCTGACCCATTCATCCACCTCGGATATCTGGAACTTCCATAGCCGACCGATTTTGTGCGCAGGCAGGCTCTTGCACTCCCGCCAGCGATAGACGGTGTCTTTCACCACGCCCAAATGCTTGGCCACATCCTCGGCAGTTACCCATGGTTCGGCGATCATCACATAAACCTAGCTAGACAGGCTCAAAGTCGTTCAAAATCGTCTTAACTTAGTGAGGTGGAATTGCAATCGCCAAGGATATCCGGGCGGACGGAGATTTCGCGCGATTCGCCCGCAAATATCGTCGCTGATGGCGCAAGTTTCCGCCACTTGTGTCGGAGAACGCAACAAGGGCGTTGCGGCAGTGCCGGAATGTCAAAATAGCTCGCCGCAATAGATCGTCCCGTGTTGGCGTGCGTAGCCGTCTCTATGCTTCCGTAGCCTTCTCACGCCTTCTCTTTGTCGCTGTATCCTTGTGCACGCTGGGGCCAGATGGGCGAAAAAATGCGCTTGCAACGCTCATTTTGTTTGCCAATTGTTCTTCCAAGGGGGTGCCAACGACTGTCAGAGAATGGAAGCAAATCCCATGTCGAACCTTGAAAGAATCATCCGCCTGAAAACCGTATTGGCCCGCACCGGGCTGTCCCGCTCAACCCTGTATCGCAAGATCGCCGAGGGCACTTTTCCCCACCAGGTCAAAATCAGCGTTCATGGCACCGGCTGGCGAGAATCCGCCATCAACCTCTGGATCGCTGATCCGGTATCGTTCCGTGACGAGGGCGCGGCGCAGTGAAAACATCACCGCCAGTTGACCCAATTTGTGTCAGGATCAATGACGCCGCTCGCATGATCGGCGTCGGTCGCACCAAGCTCTACGAACTGATCGCGGGTGGTGAGGTCGAGACGGTGAAGCTGGGCAAATCCACACGTGTCATCACCGCCAGCCTCCACCGTCTCGTCATGCGGCAGCGCGGGTCGAATTGATTTGATCGGTCTGCCGTAAGTTGATCGCGGAATATCGCTGGTCAGCTTGCTGGACTTGAAATCGCAGCTACCGCATGCTCCAACCGAATGAGGGGGGCTACCATGGCCGAGAAAATTGATCTGAAGGTGACCGAGAAAGCGTATTTTACAGCGCAGAGGGATGATTTTGCTCTGCAGACGTTCCGGCCCTATTCTTATCTCATGATCGATGGAGAAGGTTCTCCCGGCGACTCTCCAGAATATCAGGCGGCACTGGGTGCACTTTATCCGCTCGCCTACGCCACCAAATTTTTCAGCAAAATGGATTTGGGGCGAGACTATGTCGTGCCGCCGCTAGAAGGCCTTTGGTGGGCAGACGATATGGATGCCTATATTGAACCGGGTCGCCGTGATGAGTGGCGATGGACCCTAATGCTTATGTTGCCCAGCTGGATTGACGCCAGTCATGTCAAGCAAGCAAGATTCAAAAAGCCGGATTTGGACCTTTCAGCGGTACGGCAAGATCAGTTAGAAGAGGGCCTGTGCCTCTCAATGCTGCATCTTGGCCCATTCGCCGAAGAAGGCCCCGTCCTGCGCCGTCTGCATCATAAAACAATCCCAGAAAGCGGCTATGTTTTCAATGGCCAGCACCACGAGATATACTTGTCTGATCCACGCCGAACAGCGCCCGAAAAGCTGCGAACGATCCTTCGGCAGCCGGTCAAACGTGCTTAGGCTCTTGTAATTCATTGCTTCTCAAGCGAACGATCAAGAAAATCGCTCCAGCGCGCCATCAGGTCGCGCCGCTTTTCCAGAAAATCCGTCCGGCGATAGGCGGCCTCGACCTGATTGGTCAATTTGTGCGCCAGCGCCTTGTCGGCAACTTCCTTCGGGAAGTCGGTTTTCTCCGCAGCCCAGTCCGTGAAGGACGAACGGAATCCGTGAACGGTTGCGCCGGTGATCCCATCGTTGCGAAGCAATTTGGTCATCGTCATATCGCTGATCGGCTTTTCGCCGTCTGCCGAGAATACAAGCCCGTCATCGCTGGTCCGCTCACTCCATCGCTTGCGTAGCAGTGCCACGGCGGGTGGCGAAAGCGGCACGACATGTGTTTCCTTTGCCTTCATGCGCTCGCCGGGAATGGTCCAGATTGCCTTGTCGAGGTCGAATTCGGTCCAGACGGCGAAGCGAGTCTCATTTGACCGCACGGCGTTGTAGATGGTGAAGCGCAGCGCATCCCGGCCTGTAGTCGCCGATCCCGCCGCCAACTGGGCCATGAGCGCGGGAACGTCGATATAGGGCATAGCTTCCAGATGCACGGCTTTGGCCGTTTGACGTGGCAGACCTTTGCGCACGGATCGCAGGGACGCTTCTTCGGCGCGCCAGCCCTTGATATGGGCGAAGTCCAGCACCGCGCCGATACGTTGCAATATCCGACGCGCCGTTTCCGGGATTTCAAGCCAAATAGGTGACAGAACCTCCACCACGCATGCACTGTCCACCTGATCGACCGGCTTTTTCCCGACCTTTGGGAACACATGGTTTTCGAAGCTGGAAATCCAGTTGGCATAACGCCGATTTTTCCAGCCTTCCTTCAAAGCCTCGTAGCATTCACGAGCCGCCGTTTCGAAACTGGGAATTACCTTGCGCGCCCTGCGCCGTTCCGCCACCGGATCGTCACCTGCACGAACTTTTCTGCGCAATGCTGTCGCCGCTTCGCGGGCTTCCGCCAGGGATACTTCCAGCGCCGATCCGAGACCGTAGTCGCGCCGCCTGCCGTTTCGCTGCATCCGCAGCACCCAGGTTCGCGCGCCGCTATCCTTTACCAGCAAGCACAAGCCCCGGCCATCGACGTGACGACCGGGTTTTGCATTTTTCACCTTCAACGTCGTAAGTGCCATTGGTTCGAGTCCCTATCAGGGAATTTCAGGCGTCTTTTCCCACATTCTGACGCCTGAAACGGTCCCACATTCGTTCCCACAAATCGGTGGGATTTCAGGCAAATGGGGGCGACCGACCGCGAACACCTTACAAGCCAAATTGGCTAATTTACAGTGTGGTTAGGGATGCACCGGCATTGCCTGGGACGTTATTTTTACGCCTCTTCTGGGCACCACTCCCGGTCAAAGCTGGGCACTTCCGGCTTTGGCTTCAACTTATCATCCGTGAGCGCCGACTCAATCGTTGAGCGGGGTCCGCTAATGACGATGTGCTGCTGATTCACGGTTACTTTGGTGACGAACATGCGAACATAGGCGGTGCGCAAGGTGTCGTCGTCATCGCGGAGCTTTTCTCTTATCAACTGACTAAATTTAGCAATGGTGTCGGTGGTAATCTTGCGCTTTCCTCGGCTTAGCTGTGCCTCCAGCGTCTTGATCTGCGCGGTTGCATGCGCCTGAGCGGTCTTATTGTCGGCTAATCGCTGCGCAAACACAGGATCTCTGGCGCTTAGCTGACCCGTCTCGACAATATCTATCAGACGGTTAAGTGCCGTTTCGAGGCGCGTCTTTTCAGCCTTGGCCCAACCAAGCTCCGTTTCTCTTTGGGATCGCTGTTTGTCTGACATGTTCAATATGTCTGCCAATAATTCTTGTAGGCGTTCCGGTTCCAGCAGGCGTGTTTCGAGGGCATTGATCACAGCACCGTCGAGAGCTTCGCGCCGGATATTAGGCGTCGGGCATTTCATCCCCTTGTTCACCTTGTTTGCGCATTTATAGTAGCTGTACTGACCGGACTTGCCTGTGTTTATGGTCATGACGCAACCGCATTCAGGGTTGCCACAACGTGCTATGCCTGTGAGCAACGTTGTCGCGGCTGCGATGTGGGATGCCGTCTTACGCGGATTACGGCTTGCGCGCAGCGCTGCAACGCGTTCGGCTTGCTCGACATCGATGATCGGCGGGCAAGGCACCGCAATCCAATCTTCTTGCTCCGGCCGGTTACCATCTTCATCTACTGTCCGGTCATAATAGGTTCCACGGTAATGCTCGCGTGACAGGAGGCCTGCGAGGTTGCTGTTGGACCAGCGCGCACCACGCATTTTGGTGCCACGATCGTTGAGAGTTTTACAGATCCATCGCCCGCCGCGTCCTAGATCAGCCCAGTCAAAGATTTCACGGACGATCATCGCCTCTTTTTCGACAATCCGCAGGCGCATGCGCTCCTTCTTGCCGTCTATGGCAACCGGATAAGTCTCGTAGCCGAAAGGGATAGGCCCGCCGTTCCAATGGCCCCGACGGGCATTATCTCGCCTACTTTTGGCCGTCTGGATCGAGGCATTGATAGAGTATTGCTCGGCACCAATGGCAGTATGGGACATGATGTACCGAGACTGCCGCCCGTTTCCAAAATACTCAGATACTGAAATAAGTTGCACACGAGCTGCGTCGAGGTAAGCGATCGTATTGTGAAATACCTGCTGATTACGGGCAAATCTATCAAGCCGATAGACAAGGATAGCCTTGACCGGACCGGGCTTCGCGCAGGCTAGGCTGATCATATTATCGAATTGCGGCCTGCTAGTCTTCCGTCCGCTGACGCCTGAATCCACAAACTCGCCAACGATTTCATAACCTTTGGCTTTAGCATAAAGTTCGACCTCGTAGCGCTGCGCATCAATACTTTGTGCGCGGCCATCTTCTTTATCTACTGAGAGGCGCAGGTACACGAAGGCTTTCATTATTCATCCTCTCTTGAGATTATTAGCAGGCCAGCAGATCGCCTATTTCGGCATTCAATGCCTCTAAGAGCATTAGAATCTCTTGCTGGCTAATTGGCAAGTCCGCCGGAAGCTCGTCGACGACGACCTGTTTTAATTCGGGACAAGGTTTGGGCTTAGCGCCCGATCTTTCAATTTCTGTTTCGCAGCCATCTTCGGCGCCAGCACATGAACAGAAGGTATCGTCGGACACATGTCCGCATCCGCACGTTACTATAATTTCGTTGGGGCTTTTCTCGACCATGCCGGCAGGTTGCAAGGCGGCCTTGGCTATGAGGATGGTGGACCAAAAAGAAAAGTAGCCCATCGCTAAGACGATGCGGCGAACGATTTTGTCACTCGGGTTGTTTCAGGCTTTTGCCGCCTTGCTTGGCGAAAAATGGTCTTCGGGCTATAACGGGAGTCTTGTGCCTAAGGAAACTCAATTATGAACCTGATTACTTATCTCAAAGCATGGTTAGCGATCATACTTCGCTTGAGGTACCTTGCCACCTATCAACGCACCGACATAGTGCTTTTTGCACCACTGTTTGCTCGCGTGTTGGCCGGAGTGCCATTCTCAGCACTCGCGCTGCCAGCCGAATTTGACATTTGGGTACGTCGAGCGAAGATCCAGCTCAAGCTAGAATGCCATTTACCCGCAGGTACAAGGCTTGGCACGTTTCGCTATTCTCCCGTTTTGGCGCTTGACGCTATGCGCCTACGGAAAGTTATGGATCCGGCGCAATATTGGGTCGAAACAGAGCGGGATATCCGTGCGAATACAGGGTTGGAGCTGAACCGAGATGCGCAAATGGACAAGCGCTGTGGATATTCAGTGCGTGCGTATATCAGAGCACTTCAGCTGCTGAATGCAACTGATCCCGTCACAGTGCAACTCTTGCTAGCCAAGGAATTTCGATTTTGCGCAGCATCGAAATCTATTGAGGAAGCAAATGACCGTGTAAAGGCGGCAACGAAAGCGCTGAAACAAGATGCCCTTTTGCGGGCAGGGACTTCCTTAGCGGAACACGAGCGTTTGGTTTCAATTGCTAAAGAGCTCCATCGGAGCGCCGCACTTGACTACAAGGGCCTGGTTGCAGCGCTTGAGGAACTTGAGGCAGGGCGACGGCTATATCCAGGGGTGTATTCGGATTACTTGGAAACGGTGCCGCTAAGCGTGCCAGCATTGTTCACGGTTGCCGCACTGGGCCGATGGGACCGTTTCGCACCGCTTCGTGAAGTGATACGTGTACTCAGACCGCGGGGGCGAGGGGGAGAAAGAACCGCGCGGCTCTTGGTGCATTATTATGGTCTTGATCTAGCGCAGTTAATACAAATGGGCATGGTCGAGCTGATGACGATCAATGCCACTATTATCGATCCGCGAGTCCCAGTCCATAAGTGTATACGCGGCGGGGTCCAAAAAGACCACGTAATGGGGCTGGCAAGAGCCGTTGTGGATGACCTTGCCAAAAGAGAAAAATGGCCGATAACATTGAACAACGAACTGCGTCGCAAGCTCGATCCTGTACGGCGGGGATATCTTCGTGGAACCTGGCAGTTTGGCGGGGGCGGGCGCTTTGATCCGCGACATTGGTTGGATCCTGAACGCGATTCGTATTTATGCAAGGCGCTTGTCCATCCGAAGAAGAAGGCCAAACTTCGCCGCACAGGATCGGTCGTTGATCTCCATTACCGGGTATTGATGCGGCTTTCGCAGATATCTTTTTCCAAATCTGAAAGGAGCGCGGTTGCCCAGAATGTGAGCCAACAATTTCTTATCATAAGGGCCATGGCGCATATGGCTTGTGCGCAGTCGCCGTTCACATCCGATCCTATTTTTGTAGCATGGCACCGATTCAACTTAAGTGTCGGCGGCTACTGTTCAACCCGTGGTGCGCGCCGACAGAAGAAAGCAATACCCGTCTCGGTTGTCAAAAAAGGGCAGCACTTCAAAGGTGCGTTGTTGCCAACACACAAGGGACCACCCAGATTAGCGGAGATTGACTTTCCAATCGAAGGGTTAGTCACGACAGATGTTATTCGCCAGCTGGGAAAGCCGCCAGAAAATTTGAAATCGCAACACGCAAAGCGTCAATTTCGGCCTGCTCCATCGCGAGTGATATCTCCGCCGCGTTCAGGTTAAATTGATCGATCGCTTCCCTTGCGGTCTCCTTATACTGTAAGGCCGACTTCAATGGACCATTGAACTTCTCGAGAAAACCCTCAAACAACGGGATGTAACCGCGCTGGATTGCCCTTGCTTGCTCGATGTCGTCGGTAGTGACCCACTGGTAATCATATGTCTGAAGTTTCATCGTCTTTCCTCGCTATTCATGGTCGGGTCTTAGATCGGTGTGCGCACCGTTAGCTTCCAGCCAGTCGGCTGCCTCACCGCGGTTCGTGAGACAAGGCGGCTCACGCCGCAGGCGGTGACAGGTATATGAGATGAGAAATCGCTGGCCTTTGGTCATCAGCTTTTTCCGCCAACGTTGGTCATTGGTCGTAGCCTCGTGCTCTAGCCACTTGGCCCGCTCCGAGAGATACGCGCGCCGGCGTCGCTCAAGCTCGAGGCCCGCACCTCGTGCTTCCAATTTTGCAGGACTATGGTCAATGAATCGGCGAAGCACTTCGCCCAATGTGCTTGTGTTTGTGCCTAAGTCATTATTAATCAAAGTGCCGCAAAACTCGCCAATCGAGGTGTTCAACGTGGCGTCTAGAGCGGCTGCGTCTTGCTGCAACAGCCCGTGATGGAGCATGATCGCGCCAAGGGCATATTTGTGCCAGTCTCTGTGCGGTTCGCCGGAGTGCGTAGTGTTTTTGGTCATGCGGCGATTTTAAGGTTAGCGGCAATTCCTGTGGATGGTGGAGCAATAATTTTTGTATAATAAATTACTGGCGTCCAGTTTTCTGCGGCAGACGGGTCTTCTGTCTCACGGATACAAACGGCGGGCGTACATCAGGTATAGGACCAGCTTCCGTGACAGTCCGGGTTCAGAGGCGAAACTTAAAAGAAAACTTCCATCACTGCTGAGATCGGACGGCAGCTACGTTGGACGATCCCGACAGTCCGCTCTTGCAAAGAAACCGGCCAAAGCGGACGGTCGTTTACAACAGGACCAATTCCGCCATCGACACACTGCGGACTTAGGCCGGCGAAAGTTGGCGTTTGGATAGCGCAGAAGGCACTTGACTCTAAACCAACACAATTATATTGTTGTGTTAATGATACCGGATTTGATCGAGTTGGGCTCTCCTTGCCCTTGGTGCGTACTGCCACCCGGCATTCACGACACGACCCTTGGCGAGGTTGAATCTCGTTTCGCGACCACGCCGCACCGCAAGTGGCTGTTCGGTGGCTTTGTTCGCATGGTTCAGGCTCTGGCAGACGCCGGTTGCCTATATGTTTATTTGGATGGGAGTTTCGTGACCGCGAAGCCGCACCCGGGCGACTTTGATGGCTGCTGGGACCATGCAGGCGTTGACCCGAACAAACTCGATCCGGTCCTTCTCGATTTCAACAACAAGCGAGCAGCGCAAAAAGCAAAATACTTCGGCGAGATGTTCATTGCTGGAATGCCCAACGGCCCGGGCGCTCCTTTCCTGGACTTCTTCCAGGTTGAGAAATCGTCCGGCATGGCCAAGGGCATTCTCCGCATTCCACTCGCGCCGCTGAAAGGAGCGACGCTATGATCACCAACGAAAAGCAGTACAGGTCGACCAAGGCGTCGATCGAGAGGCTGGCTGGAGCCTTTGCCGCGCTTAAGGAGCCGACCAGCGACTTCCCGGAATTGTTTGCAGAGGCCCAGCGCGCGGCGCTACGCAGCCAGATCGACGAACTCAAGGAGGAAGTGCAATTCTACGAAGACCTCCGTGCGGGCAAGATTTCTGAATTCTCTGCGGACAGCCTTCATGATCTTCCCGATATTCTCATTCAGGCCCGCATCGCGCGCGGCATGAGTCAGAAGGATCTGGGTGATTTTCTTGGCATCGCCGAACAGCAGATCCAGCGCTACGAATCCGATCGCTACCGGATGGCGAGCCTAGACCGCCTTACGGAAGTAGCCGACGCCCTCAACGTGCGCATCCTCGAGCGCGCCCAACTGGTCGGCAGCCCGAGGCTCGATAGCGTCGACCCTTCGGTCTGGCAGGCATTCCCGCTCGCCGAAATGTTCAAGCGTGGCTGGTTCGAGGACTTTTCGGGCACGCTCTCGCAGGCCAAGAAAGTCGCTGGCGACCTTATCCCGGCATTCCTACAGGGTGCTCATTCGCAGTTTGCGCCGATGGCCCTGCACCGTAAGTCAGTGCGGTCGAGCGGACAAGTCCATGAGGCTGCTATTGCCGCGTGGGAAGCACGGGTTCGGACACTAGCCGATCGCAATCCGCCCGACCGGACCTTTGATCGGGACCGTCTGACTGCGGACTGGGTGCGCGGACTTGTCGTGCTCAGTCTGGAAGACAATGGACCGCGCCTTGCGGCCGACTATCTGCGCGATGCAGGAATATCGCTGGTGATCGAACGCCACCTGCCCGGCACATTGCTTGACGGTGCAGCGCTAGCGTCAGCCGATCATCATGCAATTGTCGCTATGACCCTGCGTCACGACCGGCTCGACAACTTCTGGTTCACGCTCCTCCATGAGATCGGTCATTTGAAGCTGCACATCCGGTCGGGTGAATACGCGGCGATCTTTGACGACACCGATTCCCCGGCTTCTGATAAGGTTGAGCAGGATGCCGACTATTTTGCTCAGGAAGCCTTGATCCCGGGGGATAACTGGAACCTTGCGGTGTCGCGCTTTATGCAAACAGAGAAGGCGGTTTTCACTGATGCCAAGCGCTTCGGCGTGGCACCAGCGGTGATCGCAGGGCGCGTTCGGCGGGATGCGGGCGACTACACTTTGCTTCGGACAATCGTTGGTTCAGGCGAAGTGCGGCGGCAATTCGGGCTGTAAGGGGCTAAAATGGATATTCCCAACTACTACGTTCCTCTTCTCCGTTGGCGGGCGGGAGAATACCGGGCGCTGAAGCGCCTGAGTGATACCTGTCGCCAGCGAACCGTGCCATTGATCGAGGTACTCCCGCCAGATTACGACTTTGCTCTGCGTCAACCCAAGAAGCACATCGACGAGCAATTGAAGCCGTTCGCAAAGCAGGTCGAAGACCATTGGCTCCACCGCCCCGCCCTGATCGATGCGGTCCAAATCGATCCGACAACCCGCATGGGGGACGGTCGTCATCCGCTCACTTTTATCTTTGATGAGGCGCGCGCAAAGGGCCTCAACCTTGTGCCGGTCACCGCCCTTGACCGCGATGCCGCATATCAGCTGAGCGTCCAGGGGATTGTCGCCGCAAGTGGGCGGGGCATTGGGTTGCGGTGCGGGCTGGATGAAGCGCTTGACCCCGATTTCGAAGCGAATGTCCGTACCCTGATCGCTCAGCTCGGCTGTCCCGAAAACGGCGTCGACATCCTCCTCGACCTCGGGAATCCGAAATTTGATCCTCAGGAACCGCTGATCGCGATTATCGCTACGGTCTTGTCGAGCGGTGGAGTCTTTGCCTCTGCACGATCAGTTACTATCCTTGCGGCGTCATTCCCCGATAGCCTGATGAGCTTGCAACATGGGCTGGATACTCTGCCGCGACGAGAGTGGCTGTTATACAAGGCACTCATGGCGGCACTATCCGATTCCGTCCGACGTCCAGGCTTTGGTGACTATGTGGTGGCGGCGGTTGAATTTCCGAAGGGCGATATGCGCTTTATGCGTGGCTCACCTAACGTCCGATACGCTATCGAAGATGCTTGGCTCGTCGCCAAAGCGAAACGCCAGAAATCGAACAATAATCACGCCTATCCTGGACTATGTGGTGCAATTATCGCTTCGGGCGGCTTCGCTGGATCCGCATTTTCGGAAGGTTCGAAATACATCGAAGGTTGCCGGCTCGGCACTGAGAAGATGGGCAATCCCACGACTTGGAAATGGGTCGCGACCAATCACCACATCACAAAAGTGGTTGCTGATCTCGCCAGGCTGTCCGGGACTTGAGCGCGGCGCGAACGGCGCTAGACAACTTCCGTAACGGCATCAGCGACACGGTCCGCTGATAGAGTTCTTCTCGAGGCGCACGCAAATCACGTTCCGGAACGCCAAGGTCTCTTAGGAGAGCCTGAACCTCGGGGCGCCACAGCAAGCGCGCCAGCACAAGCGGATCAATGCCCTTATTAGCTCGTTCCGGTCGAACGCGACGGAACCGCACGCCTTGAGTCGCACCGCGCCCAGCGACCATAACGCCCCACCAGTCAGGGATAATCGTCATGGCTGCTGCGAGATGTTTGGGGTCAACGATCAGCAGGGCCTTGTCGACCACCTCGCCATAGGCGGCCACTTGCCGCGGCAAGCGGTCGAGAGTGTCAGCTTCTGCCTTGATTTCGACGCCACGAATATGGCCGTTGATAACTGCGATATCGATCCGGCAGCTGCCGTGATCAAGGCCAAGTTCGTCGATGACCAAAGTCTCGGGACAGGCTTGGGCGTGCGTGAGCAACTGCCGATAGGCGGCTTGCCTTATATCACTGTCCCGAAGCGGTCTTGAAGCCATGTTGGATCGATAGCCGACGAAATAGGCTTGGGGCAACCGTCAATGACGCTGAAGAACATTTGACCCTACCGCCCTCTGTCTAATTTGCCATGTCAGTTCTTAACATGCCCCACGAATTCGCTGATCGCGCGGTAGCTCTTTTGACAGCGTCACTTCGTCGGTCTCAATACATCGAAGCGGTTATCACGGTCGATGAAGGCCATCCGAACGTTGTGAACGAATGTCCGCTTCTGATCGGCCAATTTGAAAATCCGAGGGGCAGTAATGTTAGCGGCCGCGGACGCCGTTGACAAAACGCGCAACCGCATCATATTGTTTAGGCGACCGGCAGCGCAGCGGCGTAGCCGTGCCAGATCCCTCGGGCGCCGGTCGCGTCTATCTATACCAGTGCGCCTCTTGCGGCCAGTCTTTGTACTTTGTGGGACTAAGTGATCCACTCGCTCTAATCACTTCAGCTACCGCTTTCCGCCATCCGGAGCTGTTGTCGCCCCACAGGAATTGGCTTACGTAAAGATGGACATCTGCAAGCTGGATCATTCTACTATGATGTGACTTCGCGAAGTGGACGGTATCTATGAGATTGCCAATGCCTTTGCCCCTCGCCCAACGAGTACTGCCTCGCCGAAACTCCGATAGGTTCGCCACTGAAGTACCGATTGCGGGTTCGTCGTAGTCTCCGAACAGCATACCGAGGGTGGATTTTGTGCGAAGTAACTCGTCCGATTGCTCGACAAAAAACATGAACGCGATGTCTGCGGGAGAGTCGCTTGAATGGGTAATGTTCGCAGGGTTTATCTTCACTCGGATGAGCATAACCTCCTCTCGTGCGATTATCGCGAGCAGCTCCTTGAGCAACTCAAGCCGTTCCCCAAAATTTCGACCTTTGAAATTGCCGTTCCCCCGGCAAAGCTCGATTCCATGGATCTCGGTCTCCTTGCTCAACACTGCAGAGCCGAACGCACGCTCCGCGATTGCGCTGATTTGAGCCTCGATCTCAGGTACCAGTTCATGCGAGACGCACACGCCCCCTAGCCAGTAGGATGGCTGCTCTGGTGGAGAGTATTTCACTTCATCGTAGTAAATGAGGTGCACGAATCAACTCCGGGTGACAAAGTTCCTTACTCCCAAAGTCTTAAATGGGGTTCGCGGAATTTTCCAACCCGATGGTCATCTGACCGTCCGCGCAAAAGCCGCGGGGCATCAAAGCAAATAGCCAGCCATCTGCTAAGATATTTCCTCTTGCATCAGTGTGAATGAATGGCAGCTTCTGAGTCATCAATGGGAGAACCTGTACTTCGGGAAAGTTAGCGGAAGCCACCGGCAGCACTGCGCCGCAATTCCGGTGGATATCGGCGCTGACCGCATGAAAGAAGGTGAAGGCTTGTGCCGACATGGTTTGCTCAATCGTCGGATGTGCAATAGAGGGAAGGCATGAGACTGTTCTTTTCTTGTTGTACAGTAGTGGTCCTGTTGGTCGGTTTCAACGCCGCTTCGTCGGCGCGGCCTGACGATAGCAACGCATTCGGAGCGCGCGTTTGCAGCCTTTTCCCACGTGGCAGCGGTAATATCACCGCCTGGCGCGGCATCGGTTGCACTTGGCGATATGTGGACGGTAAAGCGCTGGACAGCAGCGAAGCGATCACGCTTACTGCCCATCGCAACGCAACCGCAGAGCAGGTCAGTGCTTATCGCAATGTCGAAGATGGCTATGCAAACGGTATGGCGAAGTACGGTCTCGCCAAGATCAGTCCGGTCAACATTTGCGGGCCTGGTTCTGGCCGCAAAGCTGTGATCACTGCTTCGCCAGAACTGCTGATGGTTTCAGGCTACGCAGTTTGCGGGGGACACTACATTTCAGCCGACATGAAAGTGAAGCCGGGCACGGGTGTAGATCCCTCACGCCTTTTCGATGATCTCATGCCGCTAATGCTGCCGCTTATTGGAGCCAAATGAGGCGGAGCCGCTCGCAACGTTATTCTGCCGCTACACAAGCTCACAATGGCGATGGGCAGTTCTTAAAAAGCATTGTTTAATGGCTGTACAACCAGAATGAACCAACGACTGCTTTGAAAGGCCAAATCTTGCGCAGCGAACAACCGCTATGTTAGCGGTATCCGCCTTTTAGGGCGCTCTCTATGGCAATATGCCCAGGGCGTAAATGAATGCATTACAGCAATGCCGTCCGTGTTTGCCGATCAACTGTTCCACGTGACGGAAAATCCATGGCCAGCAGATACTGAAGGCACCGACGGTCGATATTTATCTTTGCTCCACCAATCTAAAGAAGCGGGAAGCGTTTAATAATTGGGGGGTGTCAGGCGAGAGAAATGTTTCGCGTTCGCGAAGGGCCCAGGAGGTCCAGACACCCCCCATGTCAGGGCGGGCGGAGCCCGAGCTTTTTGTTCTGGCAGGAAGTTGTTTGCAACCAGCTAGCTCGGCCCAACTTAAAGACATTTTCAAGCGTCAGTCAACCAAAGTCGCTCGCCGTTTGCGCGCTGCTTCAGAGCGCATTGCCGAGCTTGAAGACAAGCGGGAAACCCGCAATGCGATGCGCCGTCTGCGTAGGGAAATGCGCGGATGGGATCGTATCGGCGGACGGCAAATCCGCATTTGCATGCCTAAACCTCCCGTCGCGCCGCGGCGACGAACGCCCAAAGTTCAGATTTCGCGCGCCAGTAACAAACCGATACCGCTGCCAAGCAACCGTGGCCCAATCATTGATCGCAAGGGCCGCAAGGGCATCTTTCTAGACCTTGAATATGACGGCGCGCAGAAGGAGCGCAAGGGTGTTGCTCGTCGCAGAATAGAATATCAGTTCCTGCTCGATCATGCCGAAACGATGCTTGGCATGCCGCTATTTTGTTCAAATATGGGAGACGACGAGAACGAAGTTCTTGCCTGCGCGGACATGCTTGAGATGGTAAATCGTGCCGCGCGCAAGAATGCCAAGGTGGGCATCAACGCCATATTGCAATGCCCGTCCGAGCTCGACCTTGCGGGGCGCGTGGCTTTTCTGAACCGCGTCGCGCGTCATTTTGAATCACTGGGAATAGCATACTGCATGACGCTCCACCGACCCGACCCGGACGGTGATCAGCGCAACCATCACCTGCATATCTGGTTCACATTGCGGTCGATCGAGCAAGTAGGTGTTCGCGACTGGTCGGTGGGCGAACAACTTCGTACGGATCTCGATGGTTCAGAGGCAATGTATACCTTGCGCCGCGAGTGTGCGGATATCGCTACCGAAACTTGCTATGCGCAGGGCCATAACGTTCGCTACACGCACCTGTCGAATCCAGCGCGTGGCTTATCGCATACCGCGCAACAAAAGCTTGGGAAACGCCGCACAGAGAAAGTCCGGCGGGGTGAATTTGACGCAATCAATGAAGCAAACCGGCAACTGATCAAGGACAATGAAGTTCTCGCTGACGAGATTGCGGAGCGAAAAGCGCTCGCGGTTCGTCCTATCATTATTCCGGCTTTGAGCACTATATCGGTCCCGTCCATTGTTGCGCCGCCGGTGATTAAACTAACTGCTCCTTTGATGATTAAACTGGAACCGGTGATTGATCATGTAAACAGTGCGGCGAGGATAGAGGGACCGTTTGCGCCGCAGATTGATGGGCATGCCATCGTTGAGGTAGGGCATAAAGTCGTGCATTCAGACCTCGAATATGCACGTGCGGTGAAGCTACCCATCAATATCCAACATCCGAAGCAAGCCGGTAAAGGTTTGTCTTTGAAGGCTCAGATGCCGCCTAAGAATTCTCCGCCTGCAAAGATCCATATTACAGTCTCACAGATAAACGTGCGCGATCATCAGCTACAGTTTATTCAAATCGTAGAGCGATTGAACGTTGGCAATATGCTCTCTCCAAAGATGTTTGAGCCTCACCGAACGCCAAACATAGCTTCACAGCCTACTATCGAGCTTCGAGAAAAACCCATACTGCGACATCGCGGTATCGAGCCGGTCAACTTTCCAAATGCGTTCGTAAAGAGTACGCCAACCACCATTAAATACGCGACTAGCGTTCCCGTAGTCGCGCCATTTATTAAGGTACCAGTCGCGGTGAAAGTTTCCTTGCCAATGCTATTTGAACCTTTCGTTTTGAAGCAACAAGCATCGACATTTTCCGACACGGAGGTTCGCCAAAATGATCTCGTAGCCGAACTCGCAGGCCTGCTCGCCGGTCTCGATAACGGTGCATTGGCCTCTAAACCCATTGTGGAAACTGCACCAGTAAGGTCTGCGCAATCCAAAGATGGTGTCTTTGCGGACATGCTGCGTCGTGAAGCTTTGCGACAAACCCCGGCAAACCAACGTGCATCAGGCGCTAATCTGCCACTGGATCCATGGGCAATGATGATGAGAGAGATATCGGAGCGCGACCGATCCAAAATCAGCCGGGGAAGTCCTGATAGCGAGCATATATCAGACATGTCTAAGAATGTCCCTGGTGACGCCCGAGGACCACTTCAAGCGCCAGCCAACGCGCCTCTTGCTCCTATGCCAGCACCTTTGGTCAAACCATCAATGGCACACACAGGAGATGGAATTCCGGCACTACCACCAACTGCCCAAACCGTTACACCAGAAAAAGTGATCGCAACCGGGCCATCCAACGTCGGTCCTTCGAACAATGAATTCAAGGACGCTGTAATGGAAGCACTGCGCTCACCTGAGCGATTGACGGGTGACACGTTGCAAACTGCTATCGCAAACATGGATGCTTGGCACAAAACCGACAAGCATGTTTTAGTAGGCCTCATCAAAAGTCAGTTTGATAGGTTGGCCTCTAATCAAACTGTCATGCAATGGCGCCTGCTGCGTCGCAAACAGCGAAGTGCCGAAGAGGAGAAGCAGTACCGGAAGTTGACTGCACAACTCAACACAGATGAAGCTTTAATCGCTTGGATTCGCAGCCAAGCACCGCTCGTCGAGCTGCTGTTACGCAGAGCAGCGCAACAAATTTCCTTGAAAGATAACGAAGGGCAACAAAGTCTAAAAGTGTCTGAGACCGGCTCAACCACCGCGCAAACTGAACCCGCGCCTAAAGCTGACGATCTTATGAAGCCGTATGACGATGCTCTGAAATCGAAAAGCCCAAGCATCAAGGCTTGGGTTAGAGCTCATTTCCGAGGCGATTCGGCGCAACGTCTTTCTGCAGCCCAACGTATCCGCAACGATGACCAAGCCGAAAGCGAGGCAGCGGCGCTACACCCCTTGATCTATAATGCCATTTTAGACGACGCACCGAACCGGCATGTGAAAACCCAGCATGTCGGACCGCTTCGGGGCCAGATCATTCAGATCGATCGGGGTTTGGGGATAGAGCCTGACTAGTGGCTGCGCCGCAAGTCGGGTCACGCAGCGGCGCGACCTGTAAACTGCCTGAAGTCAGGAGAGTTGAGGAAGAAGTTGAGAGTGGAAAAAAGAATCCGCTCGGCCTTCGGCCTCACCAACCTGAACGAAGGGAATTACCATGAACTACGAAACTATTGCCCCCGCGCGTCGCGGGACGCTGAGGGATGCCGAAGCGGATCGCATGGCCAGGCAGGTGCATCAGCATCCTGACTATCGTGTGCTGCGACGCGTTGCTGATCCGCACGCCGCAGGGTCATGCCAAGTGCCGCCCGGAGGCATTCGCCTTGCGATCGTCGATTGCGAAACGACGGGTCTGAACCCTGCAGCCGATAGCATCATCGAACTCGCCGTGATGATCGTTATCGTCGATGCGAGCG
>Ga0209480_10000653_pt1 | contig 27388 bp, 27 predicted proteins | sample JI61114C2DNA_FD_187501 | JGI IMG/M metagenome (GOLD analysis project Ga0209480, IMG submission 187501) | Wastewater effluent complex algal communities from Wisconsin, to seasonally profile nutrient transformation and Carbon sequestration -... | ecosystem: Engineered > WWTP > Effluent > Algae... | reverse complement strand
GATGTCAAAAAAATATAGAAAATGGAGTTTTTTGCTATCTTTGTTACCTGCTCAAAAAATCACAAGCTAGATATGGGTTTAGTAACCGCAAAAGAAGTTGCAAAAGCAATAAACACGGATAAGTATGGAATTTTAGGTACTTTTTCGGGTTGGTTGTTGATGAAAGTTTTGAAAATTTCGACGATGAACAAAATATACGACAGAAACAAACACTTAAGTGAAGTGGAGTTTTTGAATGCTATTTTGGATGAATTCCAAATCAAATTTGAAATTCCTGAAGAAGATTTTAAACGTTTGCCTAAAGATGGTGCTTATATTACCATTTCAAACCATCCACTTGGAGGAATTGACGGCATTTTGCTCTTGAAATTAATGCTGGAAAAAGAACCCAATTTCAAAATTATTGCCAATTTTCTATTGCATCGCATCGATCCGATGAAACCTTACATCATGCCGGTTAATCCTTTCGAAAACCACAAAGACGCCAAGTCGAGTGTTATTGGTATCAAGGAAACCTTGCGTCATTTGAGGGATGGAAAACCACTGGGAATGTTTCCAGCTGGAGAAGTTTCAACGTATAAAGATGGAAAACTTGTGGTAGATAGAGAATGGGAAGAAGGCGCCATAAAAGTGATTCGTAAAGCGCAAGTTCCTGTTGTTCCTATTTATTTTCACGCCAAAAATAGTAGGTTGTTTTACTTCCTTTCAAAAATTAGTGACACTTTACGCACCGCTAAATTACCGTCGGAATTGTTGACTCAAAAAAATCGAGTGATAAAAGTTCGAATTGGAAAACCCATTTCGGTGGCAGAACAAAACGAACTTACAACTATTGAAGAGTTTTCGGAATTTTTAAGACGGAAAACCTATATGTTGGCCAATCCTTTCGAAAAGGAAACGCCTTTTTTACCAAAACCCAATTTAAAACCACACAAAAATCCAAAGCAAATTGTTACTGCTGCAAATCAGGAAAAAATGATAGCAGAAATAAATTTGTTGCGAGAAAAAGATTGCCGTTTATTAGAGAGTAAAAACTACGAAGTGTTTTTTGCCGAAGCCAAAGAAATTCCCAACGTACTTCACGAAATAGGTCGTTTGAGAGAAATTACGTTTAGGGAAGTGGGTGAAGGAACCAACGAATCTATTGATATTGACTCTTATGACAAATATTATCGCCATTTGTTTTTGTGGGATGGCGAGTCAAAAAAAATTGCAGGAGCTTACCGAATGGGATTAGGATCAGAAATTTATCCAAAATATGGAATTGAAGGGTTTTATTTAACTGATTTATTTGGGTTTGAACCCGAATTGTATGATATGCTTCATCATTCTATCGAAATGGGACGTGCTTTTATAGTTAAAGATTACCAACAAAAACCAATGCCTCTTTTCCTGCTATGGAAAGGAATCATTCATATTACACTTCGACATCCAGAGCATAAATTCTTATTAGGAGGCGTGAGTATCAGCAATCAATTCTCCAATTTTTCGAAATCTTTGATGATTGAATTTATGAAATCAAATTTTTATGACCCTTATATTGCCCAATATATTCATCCCAAAAAAGCATTTAAGGTCAAACTAAAAGATGCCGATAAGGATTTTATTTTTGATGAAGCCGAAGCCGATTTGAATAAGTTCGATAAATTGATTGACGAATTGGAGCCCGGAGCATTGCGATTGCCAGTTTTGATTAAAAAATACATCAAACAAAATGCCCGTGTAATAGCTTTTAACGTGGATCCTTTGTTCAACAATGCTATAGACGGCTTGATGTATATTCGGATTTCTGAGATTCCTGACAGTACTGTGAAACCTGTTATGGAAGAATTTCAAGCTGAATTGGAAAGAAAATTAGCCGAGAAAGAAGAGTAAAAAAGAAGGCAGATTGCAGATTTTTTTGAAGAATTTAAAATTTGTTTCACTTCCAAATCGATTGCTGTAAAATATCATCAATAGAATTATTATTTATAAAATATATAATTCTAATAAAATGGTAAGTTGCTAGAAAAATAGCCAACCCATAAGCTAACTTTTTATTGAAAAGTAGTTTGGTAAAATATTCTTTTTGGGTGATTAATTCCGTCGAAAGAACTACAATAGTTGCTATACAAAAAGCAACAACTAAGGGGCCAAAAATATGATAATACAAACTTTTTTGTAGGTCTCCTTCATAAAAATAGACCAATGATTTTGTGATTCCACAACCTGGGCAGGGAAAACCACTAAGCATTTTCAAAGGACACAAGGATTGATCCGTTTCGAGATGCGTATTCTGACCAAAATATATTAAAAAAAACGGAACTATCAGCGTAATAAATGCGCCGATGATTCCGTAAATTTTACGTTTGGATTGGGTATTAATTGTATAATTTATTGATGTCATTTTGAACAATCATTGCTGCTGCCATTGGAAAGAAAAACCCTAAAACCATCAACAATGTTGAATCGTCCTTTTGAGGATACCCAATGCGTTTATATACTTCTGGCAAACCTTCTCGACCAGCCAAATAAAAGAAATAAACGTTTATAGGAAAACAACATCCTGCAAAAATGGCTATTGGCGAAGAAATAACTTCACGCCCTGTAACCGCATTTAAGACTTCGGCTACTTTAATATTCCAATAAATATGATACAATCCACAGGTTATAAATCCGAGAATTAATACTAAAACAGGATCGACTTTGAATACAGGGATGGGGTTGTTTGGAGTGTTCCAAGCTTCGGGTTTTGTGGTTTCCATTGATTATTGATTAATTGGTTTTGGTAAAATTATAAAAATTATTGAAATGCTTTATCGATTGGTTCCCAAAGTTCAATTTTATTTCCTTCGAGGTCGAGAATCCAACCAAATTTTCCATAATCATAAGTCTGCATATCACCTACTATTGTTACACCTTCTGCTGATAAATTTTTCAATAAATTTTCTAAATCGTGTACCCTGAAGTTTTGCATAAATTGTTTTTTGCTTGGTTCAAAGTAATTGGTGTCTTCTGCAAACGGCGACCATTGTGTTGAGCAATCGTTTCCAGCATTGTCTTTCCACCAAAAAGTGGATCCATATTCATCAGTTTTTAAACCTAAATACTTGCCGTACCAAGCCACAAGTTCTTGAGGATTCTCAGCCTTAAAGAAAAAACCTCCAATTCCTGTAACTCGACTTTCTGTTTTATCTTCTTTAGCTTTGCCAAAATATTTAACTTTGATTTTATCTACAATAACCTGAGCCAATCGTTCGTGGCTTTCAAACGTCCAGCCGGCGATGTGTGGAGAGAGAATTACATTTTTTGCATGCAACAAATATTGAAAAGCCTCAGGTGTGTCTTTGTCTTGAAATAAAGTTTCAAAAGACAGTTTTTCATATTCCAAAACGTCTAAACCTGCTCCGAGAATTTTTCCCGATTGCATCGCTTCGACTAAATCGGAAGTGACAATGTTTTTTCCTCGAGATGTATTTATAATCCAAAAAGGTTTGGTGAAAGCATTGATAAAATTGGTATTGACCATTTTGTCTGTTTCGGGAGTCCACGGAATATGCAGGCTCAAAACATCGGTTTTTTGTTGTAATTCCTCGAGTGAAACTTGTTTTGCATTTTCATCGCCCACATTCTCCAGAATATCATAACACAAAACTTCTACCTCAAAACCTCGTAGTTTTTTGGCAAAGGATTTTCCCATATTTCCGTATCCAATAATTCCCACGGTTTTTCCATCGAGTTCGTGACCTCGGTTTTTTTCACGGTTCCAATGACCTGATTTTATTTCGTTATCAGCTTGATTCAAATTGTTGAAAAGCGATAAAATCATTCCTAAACTATGTTCGGCAACCGCGTTTCTATTACCTTCTGGAGAAGCAATAAGTTGTATGTTTTTAGATAAAGCATACTCACAATCTATGCTTTCTAGACCTGCACCCACTCGGGCAATGAATTGCAAATTGGTAGCTTTATCCAAAAATGTTTTATCAATTTTGAATCGGCTACGGATTACAATTCCTTGATAATTTTGGATTTTGGCTTCGATTTCAACTTTCGAAGAAGTGAAATCTCCGTGGTTTGTAAACCCTGCTTGTTGTAATTGATTCCAAAGCAAAGGATGGTTGCTATCGATATGAAGAATTTTGATGTCCATAAAAAGTGTTTCAATATTTTGATTTCCCAAAATAACAAAAAATTTGCGGTTTAACGGTTTGTTAAAAAGATTTAGTAGTTCAATTGTGTAGTTTTGTGAAATGAAAAAGAATTAAATTTCCTTTCTATTCCCTTGAAACTGTAAATAACTTTAAAATGAAATTAACTAAAACATTTAATTCCTTTTTTGAAAGCGAAAAAGCTGGAGGAATTCTGCTGCTTTTAGTAACTATTTTGTCGCTCATTCTTGCCAATTCTCCCATCCAAACTCAATACATTCAGTTTTGGTCCACCGATATTGGTCATCATTCTATAACGCATTGGATTAATGATGGCTTGATGGCTATTTTCTTTCTTTTGATTGGTTTAGAGTTAGAACGCGAAATTTATCAAGGGGAATTGTCTAGCATTAAAAACGCCGCTTTGCCTATTTTTGGAGCATTGGGCGGAATGATTGTTCCTGCAGGATTGTTTTTATTGCTAAATTTTGGAACCATAACCCAAAACGGAGCTGGAATTCCAATGGCGACTGATATTGCATTTGCCATAGGAATTTTATCGCTTTTAGGAAGTCGTGTACCCGCTTCTTTGAAAATATTTTTAACTGCACTTGCGGTGATTGACGATTTGGGAGCAATTATCGTGATTGCTATTTTTTATACAACATCTATTGCTTTTATAAATTTAGCTATTGCTTTAGGTGTTATGGGATTTTTATTTATTCTCAATCGGATGAAGGTTTATAATCTAATTCCCTATTTAATTGGCGGAATTGCAATGTGGTATTTTATGCTAAATTCAGGTGTTCACGCAACCATTACTGGCGTTTTACTCGCTTTTGTAATTCCTTTTGGCGATGGAAGCAAGAAATCACCTTCGTATATTTTGCAGCATTTTCTGCATAAACCTGTGGCCTTTATAATTCTGCCTTTGTTTGCTGTTGCCAATACTTGCATAGCCATAGATTCTAACTGGGCCGAAGGGTTATCTCATTCCAATTCATTAGGAATTATTTTAGGACTTGTCATTGGAAAACCGTTAGGAATCTTTCTTTTTTCTTTCTTAGGAGTAAGTTTAGGACTTTGTGCATTACCCAAAGAATTAAAATGGAAAACGATTATTGGCGTTGGAATGTTAGGAGGAATTGGATTTACAATGTCAATTTTTATCACGCTTCTTGCCTTTAAAAATGATGGAGAAGATGTGATTACTTTTTCAAAAATTGCTATTTTGATTGCGTCTTTTATTGCGGGAACTATGGGCTTCTTTTGGTTAAAATTTACTTTAAAGAAAACATCTCTTCTAAAAACAAAACAAAAAACAAAATAATAATTTGCTTCCTATTAAACGCAAAAAAGGGAATTTAGTGATTACTAAACTCCCTTTTTGTAATTTAAATTCTAAAAATTACCCCTTAATTTGTTTCAAAGAAGTCTTGATTCCTCTAATCAATGACGAGCTAAATCCGTGCATTTCCATTTCGTTTAATCCTGCAATGGTGCAACCTTGAGGAGTTGTTACTCGGTCAATTAATTGTTCTGGGTGAATGTTTTCTTCCAAAATCATTTCGGCTGCTCCTTTAACAGTTTGAGCTGAAATGGCCAAAGCGGTTTTCCAATCAAACCCTATTTCGATTCCGGCTTGCATTGAAGCGCGAATGTAACGCAAAGCAAAAGCAGTTCCGCTTGCTGCCAAAACCGTTGCTGCATCCATTAATTTTTCGTCGATAATAGGTGCTGTTCCCAAATCTTGAAAAAGAGAAACTACATTTTGGGCTTGTTCTTGATGCTTTTCGTTAAAAGCAATACAAGTCGCCGAAGCACCAAATTGAGCTGCAATATTAGGCATAATTCGGATGGCGCTGTTTGAATCTCCTATTTTGTTTTGAAGCGCTTCAATCGACAATCCGCTTACTCCCGAAGCGATTACTTTATTGGAAATTACGGGAAGGATTTCGGCCAAAACAGTATTTACCTGATAAGGTTTTATGGTCAAAATAATCACATCCGCTTCTTGAATGTTGTGTTTGTTATCTTTTGAAACCGTTACACCCAATTCTTCCAAATACAGAATACTTGTCGTATTTCTTCTAGTAACGGTGATTTGGTTATTTTTCGAAAATCGAGTTAAACCTAATGCTATGGAAACGCCAAGATTTCCTCCTCCAATAATATGTACTTTCATTTTGTATATGTATTAAAACCCTAAAATCAATCTAGCTATCGAAAAATAAATAAGAATTCCGCAAATGTCATTGCTGGTCGTAATAAACGGTCCTGTTGCGAGTGCGGGGTCAATTCCAAATTTATCCAATAATATGGGTACAAATGTGCCAATGAGCGATGCGATAATAATTACCGAAATCAACGCAACAGTGACAATTACCCCAATGATAACTTCTACATTTAAAAGAAAATGACTTCCCAAAAATAATATGGAGGCCAGAATTACGCCATTCAATAGACTCAAGGAAACTTCTTTTATCAATCGGTTGAACAAGGAACCACTTAAAGTATCATTGGCCAAACCTTGCACAATAATTGCCGAAGATTGCACGCCGACATTTCCTGCCATCGCGGCGATTAGTGGAGTGAAAAAGAATAAATTTCCGTGATTGGTCATTGCTCCTCCAAATAATCCGAGGACTTTTACAGAAATAAATCCTCCTAAAAGAGCCAGAACTAACCAAGGCAAACGGGCTTTTGTCAATTCCAAAATGCTGTCATCGGCCTCAACGTCTTGCGAGATACCGGCAGCTAGCTGGTAATCCTCAGTTGCTTCGTCCTTGATTACGTCCACGATGTCATCGATAGTAATTCGACCCACCAATCGACCCATTTCGTCCGTAACGGGAATGGCTTCTAAATCGTATTTTTGCATAATACGAGCCACCTCAACATCTTCTGTATCGACCATTACAGAGTTTAATTTCTTGATATAAACTTCGCTAATGGGTGTTTTTGAGGAAGTTGTCAATAAATCCTTGAGCGACAAACGACCCAAAAGTCGGTCTTCATCATCCACCACATAAATAGAATGTACTCTCGAGATGTTTTCGGCTTGGATTCGCATTTGTTTGATACAGGTAAAAACATTCCAGTTTTCGTTGACTTTTACCAACTCTTTGTGCATAATTCCACCCGCAGTATCTTCGTCATAACGCAACAAATCGACAATGTCTTTGGCGTGTTCCACATCTTGAAGTTCCGAGATTACTTCCTGTTTTTTGCTTTGCGAAAGTTCGGCAATAATATCAGCGGCGTCATTGGTTTCGAGTTCGTCTAGCTCTTCTGCAATCTCTTTTGGCGAAAGCCTGCTTAATATTTTTTCCCTTAAATCATCTTCTAATTCCAGAAGAATTTCGGCCGTTTTTTCGGAATCTAGAACCTTAAAAATATAAGTAGCTTCGTCAAAATCAAGTTCGTCCAGAATTTCGGCAATATCAGCGTGGTGCAAGTCATTCAATAAAACTTCCAGCTGTTGGTCGTTTTTACTTTGAATCAATTGCTCTAATTCGTGTATTAGTTCTTTGCTGATTTTAAACTCCATCGGCTTCTATTTTTTGGGTCAATGCTATGAATTGTTCAACGCTAAGTTGTTCTGGGCGAAGGTTAAAAACTTCGTCTTCACGCAAATTATCGGACAAATTTAGTGTTTTTAAACTATTTCTCAAGGTTTTTCTACGCTGCTGGAAAGCAGTTTTCACGACTGTAAAAAACAACTTTTCTCCACAAGGTAAAGTATAATTTTCTTTTCTTCGTAAACGCAAAACTCCTGATTTTACCTTTGGCGGCGGAATAAAAACGTGTTCATCGACAGTGAATAAATATTCGGCATCATAAAAAGCTTGTGCCAAAACCGACAAAATTCCATAAGTCTTGCTTCCTTTTTTCTCGCAAATGCGTTCTGCCACTTCTTTCTGGAACATTCCAGCGAATTCTGGAATTTGGTCGCGATATTCTAATGTTTTAAAAACAATTTGCGTCGAAATATTATATGGGAAATTCCCAATAATAGCGAACTGTTTTCCACCAAAAACTTCGTTGATATCGTATTTCAAGAAATCTTTAGAAATGATTCTGTCTTTCAGTTTCTCATAATGAACACCCAAATAATCGACCGATTCAGTATCAATTTCGATAACGTAAGTATTGATTGGTTTTTCCAATAAATACTTGGTCAAAACCCCCATTCCTGGTCCAATTTCCAACACGTCTTCATAGCCTTCTAAATTCAGAGTGTCAGCGATATTTTTTGCTACGCTTTCGTCTTTTAAGAAATGCTGTCCGAGGTGTTTTTTGGCTGTTACTTTTTCCATAATTGTTGTTTGTTTTACCACGAAGGCAAGAAGATGCAAAGGCTCAAAGTTATTATTTAATTATTCTGAAAAAACTCTGAAATTACTTCTAATTCGGTTCTAAAAGTAAGCATTTTGTCTCCAAATAATTTCACTCCTTCTTCCCGCAAAGCTTCTGCTTCTTGTTGGTAATATTTTTGCAAAGTTTCTCTGCTATCTGTTAAATATTGAACAGAATAAGTAACGCCGCCCATTTCTTCTTCAATTAACACGCGAGTCATTTTTGCCGAAGAGAATTTTCCTGTAGCCAGCATTTCGGGAATGTGTTTGTGCTGCATCCAAATCATCCATTGATCGTGAGCGCTTTCGTGTATGTTGGTGGTAACGTTGTAAATTATCATTTTTTAAAGAATTAAGACTGGAGAATTAAGTATCAAGACTTTGAAATATATTCTCCCTTTTTATGTTATTAATTATTGCTTTTTGAAATTGACATTGCTTTTACTAGAGATTCGTGTCCCCCCTCAATTGTCGGTATTCTTTTCGAGCTTCGACAAAATAAATACTATCCTGATGGTTGAAAATTATTTTCTCGTAAAGCGGTTTTGCTTTTTCAGGTTGTTGCAATTTTTTATTCTCTATTTCTGCCGAAAAAAATAAGGCTTCGTCTATATAAATTCCATCAGCGTGATGGTCAATGATATTCTGATATTGGCTTAAAGCCAAATTATATTCGCCTTGTTTTTCATAAATTTTCCCCAAACGCAACAAAGTTACGGATTCGATGGCTTGCCCTTTGAAGCTTTTTAAAATTGCCTGAAACTTTGCAATTGCTTCTTGATTTCGGTTTTGATACAAGAGATAATCGCCTTTGGCAAATTGTTTCAAAGCCGTTTGAGTCGAATCGGCAACGGTATTGTCGTTGATTAAAAGGAAATATTCCATTGCATCATTGGCAATCAATTGCGTGCTCGCCGATTTCAATTCCTTGAATTGTTTCAAAGCCCAGACGAAATCGGCTTGAAAATAACTGGTTTTGGCCGCTTTCAAACTCGCTTCGTGCGCTAAGACATCATTTTTTAAATTCTCTTCAATCTGGGAATAATAAATCAACGCCTGATTGAATTTTTCTTCGAAAAGTAAAATGTCGGCCAACTCCATTTTGGCCTGAGCCACTTCATAATCATTCAATTGCAACTCGAGTGCTTTCTTGATTATGGATCTTCCTTCATCTGGTTTTTTTAATTTAAAAGCTACAAAATGTGCCTGAATCAGTTGCAAAGATACCGTAAATGGATTTATTTCATATTCGGTCAATAAACGGCTCAATTCATTGTTGATGGCGGCAAAATCTTTTTCCTGCGCCTTTTCTATTTTCATTTCAAGTAAATAAGAATTGGCTTGAATAAGCAACTCTAAATCTTTGGTGTTTTCCAATACAAATCCCAGAATTTCTGTGGCTGTTTCGGAATCATTTTCTTGAATGGCGAGTTGTCCCAAATTCAAGATGTCCGAAAGTGAATCTGGATTGCGTTTGTAAATTGCTTTTTCCTGGATAAAAGCTTTGCCAAACTCTTTTTGTTGGACATAAAACCAACTCAAATATTGGTTCCAAAAAATATCCTGATTTTTCTGTGCTCTTATTATTAATGACTTTCGCAAAGTTTCGTTAAAGTTTTCATCGCCTTCTTCGACCATAAAACGAGCCAATTGATTTTGGATTTGTATCGAATTCTGAGGATTGGCAACAGCTTCATCCAGAAAGGTGGAAATCATCATTTCGGTGTTGCCCAATTGCCCGTAAAGCAATGCCATTTGATAATTGAAATTAAAATTTGGTTCAGTTACTATTGCTGTTTGATAGGATTTTAAAGCATAGTTCAGTAACACTTTCCTTTCAAAAGAATTGGCAATTCCGTAGACTTCATTTGGATTTTTCTGGATTCTTTCTATGGCTTCATCATAATACTTTTTGGCAGAAGCTTCGTTCTTTTGCAACTGGAAATTATAACCCAATTCGACCAAAAGACTGCCTTGTTTGTATTTGTCCAATCGCTCTTTTATCAATTTTTCAGAAGCGGAAAAGTCTTGTAATTGTTGGTAACAATCAACGATTCTAGTGAAATACTGGTAGTTTTGCGGTGTTGCATTCAGTAATTCTTCAAAGCCGATTTTAGCCTTTTCGAAATCACCTTTGTCGTAATAATACTGTGCCAATTGCTCGTTTTGCGAAAAACAAACCAATGAAAAAAACAGGGCGATATGTAGAAAGAGTTTTTTCATTTTTAATATGTTTTCGACTTTTGCAATTACATCATAATTTTATCGAAATTGGTAATGAATAGGAAGTTTTTACTTTTATACCCCTAAATTCGCCAACTCCCCAATCTGGATATTCGCTTATTAGACGGATAGCTTCTTCATCTAAACCATATCCAAGGCTTTTTATTACTTTAACATTTTTATCAATACTACCGTCTTTTTGAATTTCAAACTGCAAAATAATTTTCCCACTTATGCCTTCAGCACTTTTTGGAATCCTGAATTTTTTTCCAATGTATTTGTAAAAATGGTCTAATCCTTTTTTGGGTCTTGGCTGAAGAAAAACTTTGTCATATTTATGTTCTTCCTGCAAAGAATCAATACTTGTTCCATTTATCAATTTCCCGTTTTCGTAAAGTTCTGTGTATTTTAACTTATAAATATCATTTTTCCCTTTCCAAACCCCTTCTTTCCAGCCATTTTTAATTTTTCCAGATTCAGTTGAATTTTCGATTTTCCTTTCAAACTCTCCATTTCCGTCAATAACTGTTTGACTACTATTTGAATCCCAATATTGATTAATTTTAAGTACATAGGAATATTCAGCAGGGTTTTGAATATATTCCCCTTCTAATTTTTTAGCCCCATTTTCATACCATTCCGATGTGTTTCCATTTGGCCTGCCTTTCTCATAAGAACAAACTGTTTTTTTAATTCCATTTTCATAATAGTAAGTAAAATCTCCGTTTGGCGATAAATTATCTTTAGATACTGAATTACCTTCCATTTGTATTTGACCCGAACTGTAATAATCTTCAAATCGATATTCTGCTTTATCTAAATAATAGTCTTTTACAATCCTTTGATGTTTATAGTTGTCTTGCGATGTTTCCTTCCATAATGAATCAAGATATATTGTTTTATCATTATTCGTTTGAGAAAAAAATATTTTTGGGAATAAGAATAAAAAAAGGAACAAATACTTTGTTTTCATATTGCAGATTTCAATAACTATATTAGTAATCGTTTTTAATTAATCAATAATATCAAACCCACAATAGCTTCGCAAAACCTCTGGAATTACAATTCCATCAGGCGTTTGGTAATTTTCTAAAATTCCTGCCAAAACTCTTGGCAAAGCCAATGAACTTCCGTTAAGCGTGTGTGCCAATTGATTTTTTCCTTCTTTGTCTTTGAAACGCAATTTCAAACGATTGGCTTGAAAAGTTTCGAAATTTGAAACCGAAGATATTTCTAGCCAACGTTCTTGAGCTGTAGAATACACTTCGAAATCATAAGTCAAAGCCGATGTGAAACCCATATCGCCACCACAAAGACGCAAAATTCTATAAGGTAATTTCAGTTCTTGGAGAATACTTTTTACGTGTTCGACCATTCCGTCCAAAGCTTCATAAGATTTATCCGGGTGCTCCACGCGTACAATTTCTACTTTGTCAAATTGGTGTAAACGGTTCAAACCACGAACGTGTGCGCCATAAGAACCTGCTTCACGACGGAAACAAGGGGTGTAAGCGGTAGTCAAAATAGGCAATTCGTTTTCGTTCAAAATCACATCACGAAACAAATTCGTTACCGGAACTTCGGCCGTTGGAATCAAGTACAAATCATCGGTTTTGTCGTGGTACATTTGCCCTTCTTTGTCTGGCAATTGTCCCGTTCCGTAAGCAGACGCTTCGTTGACCATATGTGGAACCTGAACTTCATTGTAACCTGCAGCGGTGTTTTTGTCCAAGAAATAATTGATTAAAGCACGTTGCAGTTTGGCTCCTTTTCCTTTGTAAACCGGAAATCCTGCACCCGTGATTTTATTTCCTAATTCGAAATCGATGATGTCGTATTTTTTGACCAATTCCCAATGGGGTTGTGCTCCTTCGTGCAAAACAGGTATTTCGCCTGCTTCAAAAACATTCAAATTGTCGTCTGCTGATTTTCCTGTTGGAACAATATCCGCAGGAAGATTCGGCAAAGTGTATAATTTCTCTAAAAGATCGGCTGCAAGAACGTCTGCTTTTTCGGCTAAATCTTTGCTTTTTTCTTTTAAAAGAACGGTTTTTTCTTTTAGAATGGCGGCTTTCGCTTTTTCGCCCGCTTTCATTAACTCGCCAATATCTTTGGATAATTTATTAGATTCGGATAAAATTCCGTCCAACTCCACTTGGGTCGCGCGACGTTTTTCGTCTAGTTTTACCACTTCTTCCACAACGCTTTTGGCATCCATATTTCTTTTTGCCAAAGCTTGGATTACTTTTTCCTGATTCTCTCTAATAAATGCAATTTGTAACATAATTTAAATTTTTAACTCTTATTTGTTTTAAATAAGGTCACAAATTTAAGGAAATGTTTGAGACTTCTAAGACAAAGTTTTGAGGTTTGATTTCTTTTTTATGGCTTTGTCATTCTGACGAAGGAAGAATCTTCGTTAAGTGAGCCTTTTGATGAGATTGCTTCGCCAATTCGCTATCTCTTGTGTCCTCCTTCGTCGGGATTGTAGATGTTAGATTAAACTTTGGTTCCAAGTTTTGATTGATAAATTTTGGCGACGATTTATCATTTATATCTAAAAAATATTAAATTTACTTTTATAAATAATGCTCTAAATTTTAAATCAATGAAAAAAATATTTATTTTGTTTGTGCTTTTAGTTGCTTCAAAATTGACTGCTCAAGATATTAGGAATTATAAAGAATGGTCCATTGAATTTAATGTTGGTTTTACCAAGCCATTTCGTACTATGACCCCTGGTTATCAAACTTCAGACCCTACATTATATCATATTGATTTAGGAACTAGATATACTATTGCACCAGGTTTTGGTTTAAAAGCAGATGTTGGCTATGATTCTTTTAAAAACAAACCCAATACTCCTGAATTTAGCAGCAAGTACATTCGATTTGATATTCAAGGGGTCGTAGATTTGGGTTATGCCTTTATTGCTTATGATGAACCTGATCCAATAGGAATATATTTTCACTCCGGATTTGGTGTCTCACAACTTACAACTGATGTTAAAACATATAATGATAAAATGATCAATGTTATTTATGGATTAACAGGAACATTAAAAATAAATGAAAACATAGATTTAAGTGGAGATATATCTGGTTTAATGCATCTTAAACAAGGATTAACTTTTGATGGAAGAACTAAAAGTGGTACTCACGGACTTTTTACGGGAAACATGCTAACCTCTACAATAGGTATTATTTATACTTTTAGAAAATAACGCAACTGAATTAAACAGTTCATTATAATAATTGCAAAAAACCTACTCTCTTTTAATCTCGTGACCCACAAATTCTTCTAAAGCTTCGAACATTTCGTCAACAGAAAGCACTTCGGTATCGGGATGGGTTTTCAGAAAATTGGCATTCAAGGCGATTAGATTTTCATCCAATTCGAAAAAAGTATCGTTGATTAATGAATCTCTGGTTGGGTTGACGCCTTCTAATTTTCCTTTCAGGAATTTATCCAATTTAATGTTGCTCATCAATCGGATTTTTTTGGCGTTTTCCTGAAATAAAGCCAAGTGTTTTTCGGCTCCAATCAAGGCCAATCCTTCTTCGATTAATTCGTTGAGTTCTTTGTTCCATTTGGAATCATATACAAATTGGGCAAAGTTTCCCTGAATGTATTTCGACGCATAATAATCCAGATAATAACTCATCAGGGCATCTTCGTGAATCAAATCATCATCGATTTTTTCCTCGCGCATCAGGTTGATGACCGAAATATTGGAGTTGATAACGTCTTGAGGGTTTTCGCTGCTGGCTGCAGTTTCTGAAATAATGATTCTGCCGAATTCCATAGGTTTTGTGTTTTGATATTTGGCAAATTTCCGTTAAATAAAAGCAGAAAAGAAATTTATTGCCTTTTTATATTATTTATAGTTTCCTAAACCTAGTACAAATCCCAGTCCGACATAATTGTATTTCCCAAAGTTTCCAAACAATTTTAATCCATAACCAAAATCGGTACCGCCTTTTTTGCTAAAAAATTTCAAATTAAATTCATAAGGAAACCCCAAAGTGGTTTTAGAATATATTTCGGTAGCATTAGAATCAAAAATACTGAAGGTGTTTACATTTACATATTCAGTATAAAAAAGCAAAGAAAATCCTGCACTTGCACTCAACGAAGCACCGCGAAACGGATGATAAAAACCTACCATTAGTGGAAAATTATCTATCCGATAGTGCATATAATAATTTATGGGTATGATGTCTTCTTCGACATACTCTAGTCCGCCCTGTTCATTATTCATAACATATCCAAAACTAAATAATATATTGGAATACAATGCATTGATACTTGCACCTGCAGCAAAACCATCGACATAACCAAAAGCGCCTCCGGCAAAGAGGTCAACATAGCCAATTGAAGATTGAGTTGCCTGTTTTGGAATGCTATCCTTAATGAATGCATCTTGTGAAAAAATAGAACTCACAGTGAATATCGAAAAACAAAAACAAAAGTAGAACTGTTTCATAATAGTTTCGATTAAGTTAATAACATACAGATAGTTAAAGGTAAAAAAAATAACGCGAATGACATCTTTTTTTATAGGTAAATACAACCTCCTCCTTCAGAAATTCTTGGCGTTTAAGGTTTGATATTTTTGAAAAAAATGATGTATTTGATAAAAGAGAAAACAGAAACCCTAATCTTAAGATATTGTGATGAATCACTTTAATCGGAATGCGATTTGTTGTCCTTCTTTTTCTGGTTGATTTTGGCAACCAAAGATTTCAGTCGTGTTGCCTTTTCTTTTTTCTCTTCTTGCAATTTAGCCTTCTTCCTATTGAGCAATTTAGTGTGTAAAGCCTTATTTTTGGTGTTTTTTTCGGGTCCTTTGGGCATAGTTTTGAATGTTCATTAATTGCTTTTGCAAATGTAAATAAAGCTATACAACTCTCAATTCTATTGCTTATTTTTGCAGCAAATTAAACTGAATTATGTTACAGAATCCAAAAAGATATACCATTACGGCGGCATTGCCTTATACCAACGGACCCATTCATATTGGGCATTTGGCGGGAGTTTACGTGCCTTCGGATATTTATTCTCGTTATTTAAGATTGCAAGGAAGAGACGTTTTGTTTGTGTGCGGAAGCGACGAACACGGCGTGGCCATTTCGATGAAAGCCAAAAAAGAAGGCGTGACGCCACAAGAAGTAATCGACAAATACGATGGAATTATCCGTAAATCGTTCTCGGATTTTGGAATTTCGTTTGACAATTATTCTCGAACTTCGGCGAAAGTTCATCACGAAACGGCTTCGGAGTTTTTTAGAACGTTGTATGACAAAGGTGATTTTATCGAGGAAGTGACCGAACAATTATATGATGCCAAAGCAAATCAATTCTTGGCAGATCGTTTTGTGGTGGGAACTTGCCCAAAATGCGGCAACGAAGAAGCGTATGGCGATCAATGCGAAAAATGTGGTTCGACTTTGAACGCCACCGATTTGATAAACCCAAAATCGACTATTACGGGCGAAACTCCTGTTTTGAAATCAACCAAACACTGGTTTTTGCCTTTGGACCGATATGAAGATTTCTTGAAAGAATGGATTCTCGTTGGACATAAAAATGACTGGAAACCCAATGTTTACGGACAAGTAAAATCGTGGATTGACGGCGGTTTAGAACCTCGTGCGGTAACACGCGACCTCGATTGGGGGATTGACGTTCCCGTTGAAGGTGCCGAAGGGAAAAAATTATACGTTTGGTTTGATGCCCCAATTGGCTACATTTCTTCATCGAAAGAATGGGCTGCGAGAGAAGGAAAAGATTGGGAACCGTACTGGAAAGATCAAGACACGAAACTGGTTCACTTCATTGGGAAAGACAATATTGTGTTTCACTGCATCATTTTTCCAGCGATGTTGAAAGCCGAAGGAAGTTATATTTTACCTGAAAATGTTCCTGCCAATGAATTCTTGAATTTGGAAGGAAATAAATTATCGACTTCTAAAAACTGGGCAGTTTGGTTGCACGAATATTTGGAAGAATTCCCGAATCAGCAGGATGTTTTGCGTTATGCTTTGACATCGAATGCACCGGAAACCAAGGATAACGATTTTACTTGGAAAGATTTTCAAGCCAGAAACAATAACGAATTGGTAGCGATTTTTGGAAATTTCATCAATCGTGTGGTGGTGTTGACCAATAAATATTACGAAGGAATTGTTCCAAATCCAAACGAACTTTCGGAAGTGGACGAACAAACTTTAACGGAATTGAAAGCCTATCCAGCCGTAATTTCGAGTTCGATTGAACGTTACAGATTCAGAGAAGCTTTAAGTGAATTGATGAATGTGGCTAGATTGGGAAATAAATATTTAGCTGACGAAGAGCCTTGGAAAATGATAAAAACCGATGCCGAGCGTACCAAAACTCAAATGTATGTAGCTTTGCAAATTGCTGCAGCTTTGAGTTCACTTTGCGAACCATTCTTGCCTTTTACAGCCTCGAAATTATCGAGAATTCTAAAAATTGAAGGCGCCATTGATTGGAAAACGGTTACTGATAATTCTGATTTGATTCCTGCAGGTCACCAAATTGGCGAAGCGGAATTATTGTTTGCCAAAATAGAAGACGAAGAAATCCAAAAACAAATCGATAAATTGGAAGCAACAAAAACAGCGAATTCTGCCGAAAATAAAGTGGCAGAACCTCAAAAAGAATTAATTCAATTCGATGATTTTGCCAAAATGGATTTGCGTGTCGGAACCATCTTGGAAGCCGAAAAAATGCCAAAAGCAAATAAATTACTGATTCTAAAAGTAGATACCGGCATTGATGTTCGCACCATTGTTTCAGGAATTGCCGAGAGTTTCAAACCTGAAGATATTATTGGAAAACGAGTGACGGTTTTAGTAAATCTAGCTCCAAGAAACCTTCGTGGCGTAGAAAGCCAAGGTATGATTTTGATGACCAACAACGCCGAAGGAAAATTGGTTTTTGTAAATCCAGATGCTGATGGAGTTGGGAATGGAGAGACGATAAATTAAATTCAACCGCAAATTCGCAAATTTTAATTCAATATAAAAAGAATAATTTGCGAATTTGCGGTAAAAATAAATAAAATGAACCTAAAAGTAATCGCTGACGACGCTGACGACATTATTGTTTATTTATAATATCTGTTGAATTTAAATTGGTTTTAGTAAATCAAGATGCCGATATTTTTTGAGAAAGAGGAGTAATAAATCAGAGAAAAAATCTACAAAAAAACAGAACTATTACTATAATTTATTCGTAAATTCGTGCTCAAAAAAAGCCCTTTTTAGTTTAAAACCATAAGTAATGTACAAACAAAATTTCCTACTTGCATTGTTGTTCTGCACTATCAATTCATTTTCTCAAGAAATCGTAAATTCGACACCCGTTGCTCTCAAAAAAAATAAATCTGTATTTCAGGTTGTCGATGATGCTACAAAACAAACCACCCTTTTTGTTAGTGATAAAGAAAAAGTAAAAGCAATTCGACTCAATGAAAAAATGCAAATCATTGATTCGTTATCAACACCACGATTAGATTCGAAAATTTATGTTTCAATGATTGGATATACCAAGAAAAACGACAATATCAATTTGTTTTGGACTTCCGCTAATCACAAAGATATTTTCATTCAACAATTTAATTTCGATAATCTAAATTCAGAAAACAAGACTTATACGCTACCTTTGAAAGACGAGAAATACGTTCAAAATTTTTCTCAAAACGGTAAATTTTATATGATGACTATTTTGAAAAATAGTGATAAGTTAAAATTATATGTTTTTGATACCGAAGGAAAATTAGAAGAGAAAATAATTGACTTAATAGGTTTAAAATTTTTTAAATCCAACTATCAAAAAACAACATTATACGGTGTGCTTGAAGAAAATTATTATGCTACCGAACTTCCCTTTTCCATACAAAAAATCAGACCCGAAAACCCAACTTCGTTAGTAGAAAGTTCAAAGCGAAGAAAATGTTATTCGGTTGGGAATACCATTGTGTTAACTTTTGATTCAAATTTAGATTATACCCAACTGATTACTTTAGATTTAGAAAAATATAATGCAACTGAAAAGTTTATAAAAAAACCATACATTAGTTACACGGAACGTTTCGAATTAAACTCCAATTCGTTTTTAATTGACAATCATTTGTATCAAATGAAATGTTCTTCAAGCCAATTGATTTTGACGGTAAAGGATTTAGAGGATAATTTGATAAAGAGTTATGAAGCATCTGACGAAAACCCAATTATTGATTTTAAAAACAGTAATTATGTCCAAGAAAATGGTGGCACATCAAAAACAAGAATTTTAGACACCTCATCGCAATTCATTCGAAAAACAAATAATTCAAATTCAGGAATATCTTGCTATAAATTAAATGATAATTATTTAGTCACTATAGGAAGCGTTTCACAAGAGCAACAACAAGTTTCGGGCGGAGTTATTGCAGGTGCTATGATGTTTGGAATGGTTGGTGCAATTGCCGGTTCATTGATTGATTCCGCAGTTTCGAACCCTACAATGGAAAGCTTTAATTCCTATGCCAATAGAAAAGTAGTTTACATTAATGGTTTGTTCGACAAAGAGGCAAATCACATCAAGGGCGAAATAGATCCTTTGGCTTTTGATAAAATACGCATTTTCTTTGACAAGGATAAGAATGTTTCTTCACAGACATTGTACAAATTGGATACTATTTATTATTTTGGATATTACGACAATACAACTAAAGAATATACCATTCGTAAATTTAAAGATTAATTCAACCTTATGAACCTAAAAGTAATCGCTTTCGACGCTGACGACACCTTATTTGTCAACGAACCTTATTTTCAGGAAACGGAACAGAAATTCTGTGGCTTGATGAGCGATTATTTGTCGCATCAAGGGATTTCTCAAGAACTTTTTAAGGTTGAAATCGACAATTTAAAAATTTACGGTTACGGAATCAAGGCTTACATTCTTTCGATGATTGAAGCAGCGATGAAAATTTCGAACAATACAATTCCTGTTGAAGTGATTGAAAAAATCATCGAATATGGCAAAGGACTACTCGAAAAACCCATCGAATTATTAGACGGTGTCGAAGAAACTTTAGACGCTTTGCAGGGAAAATACAAACTCGTGGTTGCTACCAAAGGCGATTTGCTAGACCAACGCAGGAAACTGCACGATTCGGGTTTAGGGCATTATTTTCACCATATCGAAGTGATGGCAGACAAACAGGAAAAAGATTATTCCGATTTATTGAAACGTTTGGAGATTCAGCCCGAAGAGTTTTTTATGATTGGTAATTCCCTTAAATCCGATGTTTTGCCAGTACTTGCCATTGGCGGACACGCGGTTCATATTCCGTTTCATACCACTTGGGCACACGAAAGAATTGATTATAAAGTGGAACACAAAAACTTCTACACTTTCGAAAAAATGACCGATGTTTTATTAAAATTGAAATAACCATTTTTCATTGATTATTTTATCAAAACAAAGATTTTCGATGATTCTAAAATGGCTACCTGCCGATAACTTATAAAATTAAAATAATTACTTTCATAATTAACTGATTTAAATTTTATTTCAAAGAACACAATGTAGTTTTGTCGAGAATTTAAATTATGAAATTATGAAAAAAATCTTACTTACATTAGTTTTTGCATTCGCTCTAACAACAATGAATGCGCAAAACGAAACAGTTGAAACCAAAACAACTGATTTTAATAAATGGTCTATTGAATTATCTGGTGGATTTAACAAACCGCAACGTCCAATGACTAGTGGTTATTCTACTACAATAGTCAGTCCTTACACGGTTGATTTGGGTGTACGTTACATGTTCAACAACAAATTTGGTTTAAAAGGAGATTTCGGTTACAACAGTTTTTCTGAAGAAGAAGGTTCTATGCCTTTTGATACTAAATATTACAGAGCCGACTTACAAGGCGTTGCCAATTTAGGAAGAATAATGAATTTTGAAACTTGGACAAACACATTTGGTTTATTAGCTCACGCAGGTTTTGGTTTGTCTTTCTTGGAAAGAAAAGATCCTATGTATTTAAAAGACAGAATGGGGAATTTTATGATTGGCGTAACGGGTCAAATCAAATTGACTGACAGAATTGTGTTAACTGGAGATTTCACAACGATTTCCAATACAAAACAAAATTTCGCATTTGATGGTGCAAGCAACAATAACATCCGAGGATTCAACGGAAGTCTTTTTACTGGAACTGCGGGAATCACAGTTTATTTAGGTAAAAATGCTAAACATGCAGACTGGACATTGGACAATCAAGATAAATTCGACGCTATTGACGCAAGATTTATGGCTATCGAAAACAAAATGCTTGATACTGACAAAGATGGCGTAGCTGATTATTTAGACGAAGAAGCGAATACACCAGCAGGAACAATGGTTGATACCAAAGGACGTTCTATCGATAAAAACAATAACGGTGTTCCAGATGAAACTGAAGCTTACGTCTTGAAAAATTATGCAACAAATACAACTAATTCACCACTTTTATCTAATAACGAATTGATTACAAGCTTAATTAACGGTGGTTATGTTGCTGTTTATTTTGATTTCAATAAATCAACTCCAACCAATGTTTCGACAGAAGGAACTGATTTTATGTTGACTTACTTAAGAAACAATCCTACTGCAACAATTGATATTGTAGGTCACGCTGACGAAATTGGAAGATCTTCTTATAACGACAAATTGTCGAATGCCAGAGCCAACAATGTAAAAAACACTTTAATGAAAGCTGGAATTAGCGCTTCAAGATTGAATGTAATTGCTGCTGGCGAAGACAATTCAGTAGATGTAGATTCAGAAAATGCAAGAAGATTGGTAAGAAGAGTTACTTTTAGAGTAAAATAAACCCTCTCTTTTAATTCACAAAAGCCCTAAAGGAAATTTCTTTTAGGGCTTTTTTTGAGTTGTTATGACTTGAAAAAAGGCAATCAAAATTAAATTTTTGCAGTACTTTTGACAAATTAAATTTTCAGAAAACAATGAAAACCCTTTTAGACCTCGAAAATTGGAACCGAAAAGAACATTTTTTGTTTTTCAAACAATTCGAAGAACCTTTTTTTGGTTTAACCGTCGAAATAGATTGTACCAAAGCTTATGCGACTGCCAAACAATTGGAAACTTCTTTTTTTGTGTATTATTTGCACAAAACCATCGTAGCTGTAAACAGTATTGAATCCTTTCGTTATCGAATAATAGACGACGCCATTTATATTTATGATACGATTGATGTGTCGGCAACCATAATGCGTGAAGACCAAACTTTTGGGTTTTCGTTGATTGAATATTCCCCAGATTTTGAAGTTTTTGCTGCCAATGCATTCCAAGAAATCGAAAGAATACAAAACACTTCGGGACTTTTAACTAGAGAATTTCCAAAGGATAATTTGATTCATTTTTCGGCAGTTCCTTGGATTAATTTTTCCTCACTTTCCCACGCCAGAAGTTATACTTTTCCAGATAGTTGCCCGAAAATTTCTTTTGGAAAAATGATGATTTCAAGTGAAGGAAAAAGAACGATGTCGATGTCTATTCACGCACATCACGGATTGATGGATGGTTTTCACGTAAGTCAATTTATAGATTGCTTTCAGGAATTGATGAATCAATAATTTGAATTCTTTCAATTTTTGATAAATTGAATTCAAAAAATTCAATTTTTACAACTAAACAATCCTCTTTTCAGAGGAATTCAAAGAAGTAAAATCTTTTGTTAAAGCAATCATCTGCTTTGAATTATTTTATTTAAATTTGCTAAAAACTACTTAATTATGCTATCAAAAAATATTGAAATCGCTTTAAACAAACAAATTAGAATTGAGGCTGAATCTTCTCAAATTTATTTATCAATGGCTTGCTGGGCTGAAGTGAATGGGCTGGAAGGAATCGCCAAGTTTATGTACGCACAATCAGACGAAGAACGCTTGCACATGCTCAAATTAATAAAATATGTTAACGAGCGTGGTGGACACTCACAAATTACAGATTTAAACGCTCCAAATACATCTTACAAAACTTTTAAAGGAATGTTTGAAGCGCTTTACAAACACGAACTCTTTGTTTCAAATTCTATTAATGAATTAGTACACATCACTTTTGAAGAAAAAGATTATGCCACTCACAACTTCCTGCAATGGTATGTTGCCGAACAAATTGAAGAGGAAGCGACTGCCAAAACTATTTTGGACAAAATCAATTTGATTGGTGATGACAAAGGTGGATTGTATTTATTCGATAGAGACATTCAACTTATTGCTGTTGCTGCCAGTGCCGCTGCTCCAAAATAATTTCGGTTTAGATAAAATTTATGAAGTCTTAAAGAATTTTACTTTTCTTTAGGACTTTTTTAAATAAAATGACATTGCTTATTTAGAATAGATAAAAATAACTTATATTTGTATGGATTAAATTCTTTACAAAGTGAGCAAGAAAGAAAAGGAAAAAGAGAAAAAGAAGAAAAAGAAAAAAGACGATCCTGTCAAAATCAAGAAAGCGGATAAATGCAAGTCTAGCTGTTGTGATAAATACAAAAAAGGAGAAAAAAAACGTTGTGATAACTGCCCAATGTTTGATTTAAAGAAAAAAGTATCCTAATTAAAAACACAAATGCCCTCCGATTGAGAGGGCTTTTTTTGGTTTTAAACGTTAATTATATTTAAGAATTGAACTGTTATAATTTTACAAAGCATTCAAAAGAGAAATAATATCATCGCCGTAATTGGCTGTTCTAATTTCCCCAAAACTTTTAACTTGTTTAAGTTCTTCTAAAGTTTGTGGTTTTGCTTTAGCAATAGAAGCCAAATGAGAATTATGACAAATTCTAAAGGCAGACCAACCTAGTTTTTTGGCCAAATCGTTTCTCCATTGCTTTAAAGCCGAATAAATTTTCTTTTCATCAACTGTTAATTCAATTAGATCGACCTTAGGTTCAGTTACTTTTTTAGGTTCATAAAAAACTACTGCCGACCAAAAATCAAAGGTTGTGGTAGTTACAAAATTAGTGGAAGTAAGTTTTATCTCAACTGAATTTAAAAACTCATTCATTCTATTTTGGTCTTCCTGACAATGCTCTTTATCGAGGCGAATATTAAAAACTTTGATGTTCATAACAATGGCATTTGACATTTAAACTATTTTCCTAATAGCAACACTTCATTCACAAGTACTTCTGTGATGTATCGTTTTTCTCCATTTTTATCATCATAACTTCTGTGAGTTAGTTTTCCTTCGATTCCAATCTGGTTTCCCTTAGTTACATATTTTTCGATAAGGTCGGCCGTTTTTCCCCAAGCTACCACTTTATGCCATTCGGTTTGCTCTACTTTTTCTCCTTTGTCATTTTTGTAACTATCGTTTGTGGCGATGGTTAAATTGGCTAATTTTCGTCCTCCATCAAAAGTTTTGATTTCTGGATCATTACCTACGTTTCCGATTAACTGTACTGTGTTTTTCATTGCATTCATGGCGTGTAAAATTTAAATTGTTTATATATAGTTTGTTGAATTGTTCGTTCAAATCAACAGGGCAAAGATGCGACAGCTCTCAAAATTTATTCGGTTGATAACTACTTACTTTCGGTTGTAACTATTTGTAACCGTTTGTAAATGGAAATTAATCACTATATTTGATTGATTTATAAAGAATTATTGATTTTTTGATAGCACAATTAAATTTCAAATAAAACAACTAAAAAAGAATGATAAATAAAATTCTAAAATTTACAGACCTCCATTTTGGCGAAGAAAACAAACAAAAAGTTTTAGAAAATGTAAAATCTAACATCTCTTTTCGAGGTTCGAACTTATGGATTTTGGCATGCGCTATTGTGGTGGCTTCCATCGGATTGAATGTAAATTCAACTGCCGTGATTATTGGAGCTATGTTGATATCACCGTTAATGGGCCCAATAATTGGAGCTGGATTTGGACTCGGAATGTATGATTCTGACTTGGTCAAAAAAGCCTTAAAAAATCTTCTGATTGCAACAGTTGTTAGTCTGGTCGTATCAACAACTTACTTTTATTTGAGTCCTTTCAAAGAAACACAATCCGAATTATTAGCGAGAACTTCGCCCAATATCTACGATGTTTTGATTGCCTTTTTTGGTGGGCTTGTTGGTGTGATAGCTATTACAAGAGTCGAAAAAGGAAACCCAATTCCCGGTGTTGCCATCGCTACAGCATTAATGCCTCCGTTATGTACAGCAGGTTATGGATTGGCTATTGGCAATCTGAAATTCTTTTTGGGAGCGTTGTTTTTATACACCATAAACTGTGTTTTTATTTGCATTTCGACCTTTCTAATTGTAAAATATTTAAAATATCCAGCGGTAAAACAAGTCAATGCCAAACGCCAAAAACAAATAAAATACGGAATTACTTTCTTAACATTAGTAATGATGGTTCCGAGCATATTTTTTGCTTATATCCTTGTTGAAGAAAAAAAAACCAACCAAAAAATCAATCTTTTTATTGAAAAAGAATTTACAAATAAAGGATATACTATTCTGTATAAAAAGATAAATCTGAAAACCAATCCTAAAAAAATTGACCTCGCTTTTTTGAGAAAGCGATTTAGCGCCGTCGAAATTAAAGCCCTAAACAAAACGCTAACCGATTACCAAATTAGGAACACACTATTAAATATTAGTCAAGACACTATCGATATTAAGAAATATATTTTAAACCAAATTAATTCCGAAAAAACCGATTTAGATGCAAAAGATATTACCATCAACCAATTGAAAAATGAAATCACATCCAATAAATACAACAATAAGGCACTGCTGGATGAAATAAAAATTCTTTTCCCTGAAGTCAAAAACATCTCTATTTCCAATCATAATTTTATTAAAAATAAAGACAGCTCTTATGTTCGCCCCGTTTTAATTTACGATTCTAACACCGATTTAACCGATGAATCGAAACAAAAACTAAAGTTGTGGCTGCAAAAAAGACTTTCGAAAAAAGAAATTGAAATTTACAAACAAGAAAATAATTAATCAGAAATTGTCTAACTCATTTGCTCTACATCCATATTGCAGACAAAGAGTTTTGTCAAGCCAAGTATAAAAACTTATGCAAACTAAAATAAAGAAAGTAACATTACGAAATCTGCAAATTGAAGACTACAAGGAGCTGAAAAAATCGATGAAAATGGCCTACCCCGAGATGGAAGATTCCTATTGGAGAGAGCAAGACATTGAAATTCTACTTGACCTATTTCCTGATGGACAATTAGTAATTATGGCCGACGGAAAAGTGGTGGGTGCTGCTTTGTCTTTAATTCTAGACGAAAATTTGGTTGACAAAAATCCAAATTACGCTAAAATAACTGGAAATTATACTTTCTCAACTCACAATCCAAAAGGCGAAATTTTATACGGAATCGACGTATTTATCAACCCAGATTATAGAGGATTACGATTAGGAAGAAGATTGTACGACGCCCGAAAAGAATTATGCGAACAACTGAATCTAAAATCAATCGTTTTTGCGGGTAGAATTCCCAATTATAAAGAACACTCCGATAAATTAACCCCTAAAAAATATATTGACAAAGTCAAAAAAAAGGAATTACACGATCCCGTTTTATCCTTTCAGTTGAGTAATGATTTTCACGTAATGCGGATTATGAAAAACTATCTTGAAGGCGATGTAGATTCCAAAGAATTCGCCGTTTTATTGGAATGGAACAATATTTATTACGACGAAAGTCCGCAATTAATCAACACCCAAAAAAGTGTCATCCGACTTGGATTAATCCAATGGCAAATGCGTTCCTTGGCCAACTTGGAAGCTTTGTTCGAACAAGCTGAATTTTTTATTGATGCCGTTTCGGGTTACAAAAGTGATTTTGCCGTTTTTCCCGAATTGTTCATTGCACCATTGATGGCGGATTACAATCATTTATCGGAACCCGATGCTATCCGAGAATTGGCAAAATATGCCGAACCAATACACAAAAAATTTAAGGAATTTGCTATTTCGTACAATATCAATATCATTTCGGGAAGTATGCCTTATTTGGAAAATGGCACTTTGTACAATGTGGGTTTTCTATGCAAAAGAGACGGAACTTCCGAGATGTATTATAAAATTCATATCACGCCAAACGAAGTATTGCATTGGGGAATGAAAGGCGGTTCGCAAATAAAAACATTCGACACTGATTGTGGTAAAATAGGGATTATGATTTGTTATGATGTTGAATTTCCAGAACTCTCCAGACTATTGGCCGATGAGGAAATGAAAATTTTATTCGTGCCCTTTTTAACCGATACCCAAAGTGGTTACACCCGCGTAAGACACTGCTCACAAGCTCGAGCCATCGAAAACGAATGTTATGTCGCCATTGCCGGCTGTGTTGGAAATCTTCCAAAAGTGAACAATATGGATATTCAATATGCCCAAACTGCCGTGTTTACACCTTCGGATTTTGCATTTCCAAGCACCGGAATAAAAGCTGAAGCAACGGCAAATACCGAAATGACCTTGATAGTCGATGTCGATTTGGATTTATTGAAAGAACTGCACGAACACGGAAGCGCCCGAATCCTGAAAGACCGTCGAACCGATTTATATGAAATTAAAAGAGTGGGAAAAGCCTAATGAAAAACAATTTCGACATAG
>Ga0209480_10000652_pt1 | contig 27390 bp, 21 predicted proteins | sample JI61114C2DNA_FD_187501 | JGI IMG/M metagenome (GOLD analysis project Ga0209480, IMG submission 187501) | Wastewater effluent complex algal communities from Wisconsin, to seasonally profile nutrient transformation and Carbon sequestration -... | ecosystem: Engineered > WWTP > Effluent > Algae... | reverse complement strand
TGGAAGTCTGAAAATTGCTTGCAGCTAACGGCTCGGGTATTTATGAAGGGCGGATTTAGAAGTACAAAAGTTAAGTTTTGAACTACCGCTCAATAGAAATCCTGTCGCTGAAATTATGCAGTTCAGCCCGCCTTTCATAAATACCATGTTGGCGGTAGTGCTTTTATTATTTGCTTTCAATGTCATTAATAATTTTCAAATGGTGTTTAGTATGAGTAACAGTATAATCAATCGTTTGCATTAATGTGAGTTGTCCAAAAACAGGGTGGTCAACATATTTGTCTTTTGGTAGCGTTTCCAATTTTTTTATTTTCTGCTTTGTTTCAGCTAAATGCGTGATTAATCTGTTTTTGTCTATTTGAATGACATCTTTTGGCAACATATTTTTAGGCGATTTTCCATACTTTCTCGGAATAAATTTAGTTGCTAAAACGATTAATTTAATAAAGTTGAATTTCCCTTTGTAATTTTTCGGATTCGAGTTCGTCAAGAAGTCAATATATTCGTCAAACACCATAAGAGAATGTTCGATATGCCAACCTACATTAACTGCTGAAATTTTTGGGTTCAACATTTCATAACGCTCAATTTTTATTTCAAGTCGTTTTAAAACCTCGTCAATTTTTGTCAAATAATTAGATAGTTCTTTAGTCATAAAAGTTTTCAAGAAAAAAATGTTAGCGTAAGTGCTATCACAATAAACAGAGTAAACTGATAAGCAATATTTATCCAAGTAAGTTTTTTAGGTTTAAGTTCAAATGTATTATTGGTCATTAAGGTTGTTGCAGAAAACGAAAGCCAAATAATGCTACTTATTAAAATTGAAAAAATGAACTTGCTCAAGTCTGATTCGGGTTGAAGTTGATTAAGAATAAATCCCATTCCTAAAGTTGTAATAAAATTTGAAACAACTAAAATTAATATTGGTGTCTTCCCTGCTTTTTTTGAATCTGCTTCAGTTACTCCCGTTAATTCTCTCCATGATTTTCCAAATAGTTTACTATACCAAATTCCGGCAACAACTGTCCCTGCGATTGTTGCTGTTAGTATGGCTATCCAATTAAATTCAATATTCACTATGATAAATTTTTAAAATTTGGTTTATTTCCTCAACTTTTGTAAGGTGGTCGCTTTTTGTAGCATTACCGCCAACACGTAAATTTATGCAATTACATGTTGGGTTTAAAAAATATTGCTATTGGGAATCAAGAAGATAGTGATATACTTTTTGTATTGTCATTAGGACAATCCGATCTGATTAATAAGACTGAATCAGCACATCTGTCGGTATGCCAAGTGACTGATGGATCTGACGGATCATGTCAAGTGACAATTTCCTTTTCCGGTTAAGAATCTCACTGGCCCGGCTTTTAAGCCCCACTACCCTGGCCAGATCATTCTGGGTATACCCAAGCTGTTCCATACGGAATTTAATTGCCTCTATAGGATCGGGAAAATCAATAGGATAACGGTCCTGCTCATACTTTTCAATCAGAATGCCCAGAATTTCCAGTTCATCGCCATCCTTCGATCCTGACTTTGCATCAAAAATCTGCTCAAGCCGGGTAAGGGCAGCCTGGTAGTCTTTTTTTGATTTGATCGGTTTAATGGTCATGCTTCGTTAAATTTTTGTAGCATCGATTTTGTCATATTGCTTGTGTGTGCCAACAAAACGGATCCATACTATTTGATAACTGTAATTGACCCGTACAACCAGCCGATAGTGGTTCCCTTTTATATTAAATACAATTCTGTTGTCTCCGATAATTGACGCAGCAGGATAATCCTGTTTAATATCATATGGCCCTTTCCAGTGGGCTTCCTCCGCTTCCTGATACCAGGCTTTGAGTTTTTGCTCACAGTCCGGATAAAGACTCCAGAAATCCCGCAGCGTTTTTTTAGCTATAACCCGCACGTTAAACCGGTTTACAAAGTTAATGAATAGTTCCCAAATTGGGAAATCTGTGACTGGCGATCAGTACAATACTGATACTCAATAACTACCATTCCAGATTATGCCCCTTCCACAAATCATCAAAGGGACTGATCACATTCACTAATTGTTTCTTACTTACATGCAGATAACGCTCCGTGGTTTTGATATCGAAATGACCGAGCAGGTCCTTGATATACCGGATATCGGTCCCTTTATCCAGCAAATGCGTGGCAAAACTGTGCCGCAAACTATGTATCCCGACTTCTTTCAATATGCCGGCCTTATTTTTGGCATTGGTGAAAATCTGCTGAACCGTCCGGGTCGGATAAGCCTTGCCGGTCTGCTCCGATTCAAACAGATATTCTTTAGGTGCCGGCCGTACCATTTTCACATATTGGCGTAATATATCCAGTAATACCGGACTCAGGTTTACATACCGGTCTTTTTTGCCCTTGGCATGTCTTACATGGATCTGCATCCGTTGCCCGTCTATATCCGCTAACTTCAGATTCACCACCTCACTTACCCGTAAACCGGCACTATAAGCGGTGAATAAAATAGCCTTGTGTTTTTTGTTCTGTATGGAATTGAATAAACGGGCCAGCTCATCCTCATTGAGCAACTTGGGTAACTGCATGGGCTTTTTCGGCCGCGGAATATCCCAAAAGAACTTCTCCCTTTTTAAGACCTGCTCATAATAAAACTTCAACGCATTGATCCGGCTATGTAACGTGTTTTCAGATAATTTCAGCTGCTCAAAACAATACTGCAGGTAATCACGCAATTGCTGAGGTGTATAGGTTGCCGCCGGATGATCAGCGATTGCACCAAGAAATACACGTACTTCATTGATATATGTCTTGGTGGTGGAGGAGCTGTAGGCTCTCAGCACCAATTCCTGTTTCAGGGCAGGCAATACACCCTGGTTAATGGGGTGAACCTGAACAACCGGTTCAACAGATCCGGTTTTTACAGGCTGAATTACAATTGGCTCATTCACCGGCACCGGATCCGGAACTTCCTGTTTGACCGCATTATCTGTTTTCTTTTTCTCCAGATACCTACGCAACTCCTGCTCATCCAGCTCCACCCTTCCTTTCAGGACTGAACAAACCTTTTTGTAATCTTCACGGCTCAGCGGCACATACCAGCATTTATGGGTCTGACTCCAGCTGGCACCGGCTTTACTTCTCAATAAGCCATTTATCGTAAAAGAGATGGCATAATAAATGCCGATACATTCCCGTCCCTTATGAAAGATGGGCTTTAATTGCACTTTGTCCATTGGATAAGTTTACTGGAAACTTATCAAGGATTGCCGTAATAAACAGGGGTTTTTAAACACGATTCTCGTTTTTTTCCCGGACACACTTCGTGCACCTCAGTCACACGGACTTCTTTTTAATCTCCCTGATTGAACTGGCTGAAACTGGCTTCAGGAACCGAAACCATGCTGCCCGGAACAGGCATTGACAGACGAATTTCAAGGAGAGGTTAGTCTAAAATTAAGAAAAAAATGAAATGAAATAACGGGGATACTCCCAATAAATCAGGGATTTAACATTTAAACGGCTTCGCGGCTCACCGGTAGACAAAAGGTATAAGGCAGGACTGTCCGATATGACCGGTAAATTGATTGACGGGGCCAACGTTCAGCAGGGGACTGATAAGGGACTGAGCTAAAACTGAGCCGGACCTTGTCCGGGGTTAAAGCGCATGGAACGCTTTATCTGTAGGGAAATCCCGGACAAGAATAAGGCGAAGTGCAGAGAAAGTGTACAGAAAGCGTAGCGCTGCTGTACAGCACCAGATCCCCAAAAAGCCCCATTTTTACGCCAGCGACAGATTGTATATACGAATTTTTTTTCAAAACAACAAGGTAGGATCGGGTCATTTTTTCTCTTTTCCGGTTTTTAGTTTTGCTTTATGGGAAAACAAAAAAATACAATCATCCGCGGGACATTCAACAATGCGACCTGGTATGTCATGAACGGCATCGGCTATGTACGAAGCAAAAGCAACCTGACCGGCAAACGGGTGAAAAAAAGCCCGACGTTCAAAAAGACCATGGAACTCGCTCATAAACTGGGCGAGGCCTCCAGGCTGGCATCTTTACTCTACAGTACCGTAGAGCCGAAAAACAAAAGTATCCGCCTCTTCCGCCTTATCACGGGCATGGTGATCACCGGCTTCCGCAAAGGCAATAACGAAGAGGAATTGAAAAAAGAAGTGCTGCGGGAAATTCCGTGGCTGGTGAAGCAAGTGAAGAAAGGTCTGTAGAGTAGTCGGGAGTCGGGAGCCTGCCTGCCGGCAAAGGCAGGTTGGGAGTCAACAGCCCCTCCAAAGTAAAATCACGTAAATCGACAAGCTGTAACTTCTATTTCGAGCACTCCTGCCTTCTTTTCACTTCGGAGTGCAAGCGCGAGAAATCTTGTATTGCCTTTTTTATCCCCACAACGCGGTGTCATTCCGAAGCGTTTAGCTGAGGAAACTTCTTCCAGGGGAGAAGGTTCTGCCCAACAATAAATAAAACCAAAGCCACTGTATTCCTCTGCGCTCTCCGCGTCCTCCGCGGTTGATTATAATCCACAAGGAAAATCAGATGCCCGTCAACAATGAACATTGATAATTGAATATTGAATATTGAACATTTTCTTTCCTTAGCAGAGAAATGTTCAATATTCAACGCTCAATTTTCAATTATCATTAGCAGACATCACTTAAATCCGGGACGTCCCTTCTTCAATATTCACCCGATAGTACTTCAACTCTAATCCCATATCCCGCTTATACAGCGGCAGCAGCTCATTAATCAGCGGCTCTACGGCTTCTTTCTTTATTATGTTGATGGTACAGCCGCCAAAGCCTCCACCCATCATACGGGCGCCAATAACTTCGGGATGGGCAGCTACGAAATCAGCAAGGTAATCGAGTTCCTTGCAGCTTACCCCGTACTCCTTACTCAGCCCTTCATGCGTGCGGTACATTTTCCTGCCGAAGGCGGCCACATCGCCCCGCTCCAGGTCGGCACAACCGGTCACGAGCCGTTCAATCTCTTCCACCACATATTTGCAACGCAGATAAATGATATCGTCCTGCGGAATACACTCATTGACCATGGCCATAGTGGCATCACGGAGACTCTGTACCGCCGGGTACTTCTTTTGTATCATCGCCACACCCGCCTCACATTGCTCCCGGCGCACATTGTACTCGGAAGAAGCGAGCGAATGCTTCACCTGTGTATCAATCAGCACAATTTCATAACCCTGCAGATCAAGCGGAAAATACGCGTATTCAAGCGAACGGCAGTCGAGCCGGATCACCTGCCCCTTTTTTCCAAACACACTGGCAAACATATCCATGATGCCGCATTTCACCCCGGCATATTCATGCTCGGCCAGCTGTGCCATTTTTACCAGCTGCAGGCGATCGGATCCGTATCCGAAAAGTTCGTTGATGCTGAAAGCGGCGGCACTTTCTATCGCCGCGGATGAAGATAAACCGGCACCAAGCGGCACATCTCCGTATACCGCCATCTTAAACGGTGGCACGGAACGACCCGTAGCATTGAACTGCGCCACCACACCGAGAATATACGTGTACCAATGGCCAAATGCGGGCTTTACGTCCGCGACAGGTATGTCTGCGGTTTCATTGAAATCCACGGAGTGCAGTGAATAAAAAGGGGGGTCCTGCTTCTCCACCACCACATATACCGCTTTATCTATAGCGGCGGGTAATACAAAACCACTGTTATAATCCAGGTGCTCGCCGATCAGGTTGATACGGCCCGGCGAACGAACCACGATACTGTTGCTGTTTACATAGGGTGCTAATTCTACCGGTACAGGATATCCGCTTTCCATGCTGCTCATTTAGTTGCTGTTTGTAAATAGTGCCCGCTGATCACATCATAAAGCTCCAGCAGGTTGTTTGCATTTCCTTTTTCGTCAAAAAATTTCTCCCAGGTACTCAGCGGCTCCCAGATACAGGTGCCTTTGCCGCGACCGCCTTTTACTTCAAAAGCGATCTTATTCACGGCCTCTTTCCGGTGCGAGTACTCCACCACAATCACATCCCGCTCATAACGCCGGGCCAGGTCATTCAGGTTATATTCCAGGTCCTCCAGCGTGCCATGCCATTTCGGATAATAGGACTCCCCGATCACGTCAAATGCCACCCCGCGGGCCACCATATTATCAATGAAGAAAACCGATTCATCATTCTGTCCGCCCAACGCCACATGCAGCATCAGTATCACCGTGGGATCCACGGCTTTTACCGCCGCATTACCGGCATTGATCAGTTGTGCCAGCTGATCAAAATAACCGACATTCCCCTCCGGCCAGATGATGCCGTGATTGATCTCATTACCCACCTGCACCATATCGGGTGTGGTGCCCTGCGCCTTCAGGGCTTCCATCACTTCTTTTGTATACGCAAAGACCTTCTTTTTTAACGCTTCAAAATCCAATCCCCTCCAGTCAGCAGGCTTATACTGTTTACCGGGATCCGCCCAGTAATCACTGTAGTGAAAATCCAGCAAGAGCTTCATCCCCGCGGCTTTTACGCGTTTGGCCATGGACAACGTGTTCTTCAGATCACAGAATCCCTTGCCGGGTGAATACCCGCTATCGGCAGCCGGATTATGAAATATCCGCAAGCGCACATAATTCATTCCATGCTGCTTCAAAATCTCCACCGCGTCTTTCTGCACGCCTTTATCCGTAAACTTCATCCCCCTGGCTTCCAGTTCAGGTAAGAAAGAAATATCGGCTCCCAGCATTTTCCCCACTTCCCTGCGCTTTGCCTGTTCGCCGCTGAGCTGATAGGTTTTGTCCACGGTTACTTTCTTCACTTCTTCCGGATCAATCGTCTGTATATCCGTACCACCGGACCATAATCCTTTTGCCGTGGCGTCAAACTTAATCATACCGGGTTTAGTACCTGCCTGTACAATCACCTGGCATTTGCCATTGAATAAAGTCCGCTGCCACCTGCCCTCCGCACATTTATCCGGTTCATGGCTTGACGGATCGCCATTGCCCGCACCAATGATTTTTCCATCGCCTGCAATACTAAAACTTATAAGATTATCGGCATCCGGTACTTCCCTGCCCTCGCGGTCAAGCACCGTTATATTCAGCACCGTGGCATCTTTACCATCTGCCAGTATCGTGGTCTTATACGGGGTTACCACCACTTCTACGGGCTGACCGGTGGTTTCCACCTTGCTGTATAACCGCTTTCCTTTTTTATAGGCCACCGCTTCAAGTTTACCGGGTTCATAGTTCACCGTCCACTTCAGGTGACTGAAACGCGGCATCTCTTTTTTGCCCAGGCTTTTTCCGTTGACAAATAATTCCACATTATCGGCATTGGTATTTACCCATACATCCACCGGATCGCCCTGTTTCTTGTTCCAGCCGGGCGCCTTATCCCGCCAGTTCCAATGCGGGGAAATATGCAGCACATCCTCATCGGTCCACCAGCTTTTGTAGTAGTAATAAATGTTCTTGGGAAAACCGCACATATCCATCACCCCGAAATGAGAGTTGATATTGGGCCATTGAAAAGGCGTAGGCTCGCCGCGGTAATCAAGACCGGTCCAGATAAATCCACCGAGCCAGAAATCATTGGGTCCCGCAAGGCTCCACCAGTCCTCGGCCTTACTGGCCCACCAGGGAGCAGTAATATCCTGATCGGGTACATAACCACGTACAGAATCTTTTTCATATTGTCCCCTGGTGGTTACCGTACTGCCCATCTCCGTGCCAATGATCGGCTGATCGGGATGATCACGGTGATAATCGGCCACCGCGTATTGCCGGTAGTTAAAGGAACGCACGGGAATCACTTCATTCACGCCGTTGAAGACATTGGCCACATCCGCGGCATAGGTACAGGTGCGGGTGGGATCCAGCTCTTTTTGTTTGGCGATTAACGTTTGTGCAATGCGCTTGCCCAGGCTATTGGTATGTATCCAGCCTTCTTCGTTGCCGATGGACCACATGAACACGGAAGCCCTGTTCCTGTCCCGCCTGATCAGCCGTTCAAACTGATCGATATATTCAGGACTGCTGTTGAGCAGACGTTGTTCATCCATCACCAGCATACCGAGACTGTCGCAGGCATCCAGCAGTTCGGGAGTGGGTGCATGGTGACTGGTACGATAGGCATTGCTGCCCATTTTTTTCAATAAAGCAATCCGGTAATACTGCAGGTAATCCGGCAGGGCACTGCCTACCCCCGCATGGTCCTGATGATTGTTGGTGCCTTTTATTTTTACATGAGTACCATTGAGAAAAAGGCCGTTGGGTTTTATTTCGATCGTGCGGATACCGAACCGTTGTTGTACACTGTCGGTCACTTTGCCGTTCTGCTTCACCACCGATACGATCCGGTATAGATAGGGATCCTCGAGTGACCATTTACGGGCATCTTTCACCAGCAAATACTGTTTGACCGACTGGCGGCCATTCACCGGGAGCTGAACCGCATCGACTTTGCTGATGGCCAGTTTCTTTCCGGTACGGTCTGTTATATAACTGCTCACTGAAAGCGGTGCAGCAGAAAGTCCCTGGTTTTCCAGGGTGGTTTCAACGGTGATACTGGTCATATTCTCCTTCTGCTCAGACCAGGCGTATACACCATCTGTTGCAATATGCGCCGGTGTGTATTTATTCAGCCATACATGCCTGTATATTCCGGCGCCTTCATAAAACCAGCCTTCGTACTGCGTGGCATCTACGCGAACCACCAGCACATTCTCTTTGTTATAATTGATATAATCCGTTACATCATAACTGACCCCGACATACCCGCTTTTATTATTTCCCAGGTAAAAACCATTCAGCCAGAACTGCGCGTCCCTGAATACCCCGTCAAACTGCAATTGAAACCGCTGACCGGAGTCGGCTGCGGATATATTGAAATGTTTGCGGTACCAGCCAATACTGGTTTCGGGAAAAAGTCCGCCAACCGGTTTATAACCGTGCGATTGTACATCAAAATTATCTTTCTGCACAAAGGGCAGTTCCACAGCCCAGTCATGCGGCAGATGGAGACTACGCCATTTTTTATCATCAAATTTCGGATCAATCGCGGTTCCGGGTGCGGCGCCCGATTTGGAAAAGATCGTACTGATACTGTAATTAAAATCACGGGTAGGGTCACCCGCATTTCCGAATGCGAATTTCCAGTCTGCATCAAAAGACAGACGTTGCCGCTGGGCCGTTGCGCCCGGTACCATACCCAGTACCAGCAGCAACAAGATTCCATAGTTTTTCATGAGAGCAAGTTAGTGAACAATCCAATGTACAGTTGTTAGTTAAACGCATTTAGCGCAATCGTTGGCTTACCTGCATTATCAAAAGCTCCCTTGGTATAGCCCTGCCAGTTGCCATAGCTCTGCGGTTCCCAATAGAAGACACCCAGGACTTTATTGCCGGATACGGCTTTCATTTTTGTAATCAGGTCCGTGAGGAATGACTTACAGGCATCGGGCTGATCCCAGCTCATACCTACTTCGGTAATCATGACCTCGCGGCCATAACGACTGATCAGGTCATTTACATTATACAGGCACTGATCATTGCGGGTGGCCCAGTCGGTGGGTTCAGGATAAAGTGACATGCCGGTAATATCCCAGTTGGCGCCATTGGCCGTTAATCCGTCGAAGATCCAGCGGTATAAACTGTTGTCATGTCCGTTGGACAAATGCACAATTACTTTAATAGATGCATCCACGGCTTTTACCGCATTGTATCCTTGTTTTATCAGTGAAGCAAAATTGGCCATGCTGGTTGAGGCTTTCCCTGTTGGCCAGAGCATACCGTTATTGGTTTCATTGCCTACCTGCACCCATTCGGGAATCACGCCGTTATTTTTCAGGTTGGAAAGAACCGTATACGTATGATTATAAACGGAAGTCTGTAATTCAGTGAGACTCTGTGCAGCCCAGGCAACGGGTGGTGCCTGTTGTCCGGGATCGGCCCAGGTATCGCTGTAATGAAAATCAATCATGATCCGCATCCCTGCATTTTTTGCACGCAGGGCTTTGGCGAGTACATCAGCCGCGTTATTATAGCCGCCTGCGGGGTTTACCCATACACGCAGGCGAATGGAATTCATCCCCAATCCTTTCAGTAAGGTGATGCATTCCGTCTCCGTACCGGCAGCAGTATAGAATTTTTTTCCGGCTGCTTCCATCTCCGTGAGCCAGCCTACATCGGCCCCTTTTGCAAAAGAGAAAGTGGGTGCAGGTGGCGGAGGTGCCGGTTTATCGGATTTGCAGGATCCTGAAAACAGGAGTATCCATAGTGCTGAAACAACAAACAGGCGTTCAAGATTCTTTTTCATACCACAAAAATAAGACGCCACCCGGTTGGGGTGGCGTCTTATGATTATAATCATTTAGAATGATCAGTTGATGGTCACTGTTTGTGTGTGCTCATTCAGTGTAATTGTATAACTGCCGGTAGTAGTTGGTGTTTTGAAGTTATCGCCACCTTCCCATTTGATCTTACGGGGTGTACCGGTATCAGTACTTCCGCCACTATTGTCTTCGTAGTCGAAGGCTCCCCAGTCATTACCTGCCAGGAATTTAATATCGCGGCCGGCTACCAGTGTCACCGTAATGGTCCATACGCCATTGCCGGCATAGGTCATATTCGGACTGGCACCTGGGTTCCAGTCAGGAACGCCTTGTATACCATTTCCAACCACGCGCATTTCGGTAGCAGGAGACATTTCATATTTCACGTTATCCACGTTGCGGCCATCCCAGATTATGCGATAGCGTCCTGCAGTAGCAATGTCGGGCATGTTGGCATCATTCACCAGCAGGGGACTTCCACTGCCGCCGGTGGAGCCATAGCTTCTGGCATTGGTAACACTGATATCGCCATTGTTCCAGTCATTATGGTCAATCATTTTCCAGCCTCCGGTAGTGAAATCGGATAAGCCGACAAAGAGATTATTTGATGCAAGACCCATGGCATAGTTGGGGAACACGTTGGCAGGAGTCCATCCTGCACCTGTGGCACCGCCTACAAAGCCCATACGTCCTTCACGGATATCATATTTCATGTTCACACGGTCAACGGAAATACGATAGAAACCTGCCGTAGCTACAGTCAGGTTTGCTCCACCTGCTGATAAGTTACCGCCGCTACCGCCATAGTTCACATCCCAGGAACGGCCCTGTGTTAATTTAAACTCAGCACCGGCGGGCATGTACATGTAGATATAATACAGCTGGTTCAGCGCGGATGAACGGATATCACGAATCAGTTCAGGTGCAGTACCGGGATCCCAGTTGTTACCGTTGCCGGTAGCAGCCTGGTAACCACCCGGCAGGTAGAACCGGAGGATGGGTACATAGCTCTGAATAGTTACATTCACCACATTGGAATAAGATATGGCACCCTGAGCGGTAGTGGCTTTAATTCTGTACTCCACTTTACCGGTTGTGCCTCCGGGTATACCGGAAGTCAGCGCGGTTTCATTCATTTCACCTTGTGTCAGCGCTTTTGTATACAAACCGGCACCTACGGGAACTTCAATCGGGGCTACAAAATTCTTGGTAGCGGAGTCATACTGCAATGTATACGTAACCGTACCGGCATAACCGTTAAAAGAACGGGACCAGTTAAACGTATTGGACAATTGTGAAGCAGTAGCCAACGCGCAGGTTACGCTTGTGTTCACCGTTGTTAATACAGAAGGATCATTGTAAGGCGTAACGCGGATTTTCAGCACGTTGGACTTATAGGCTTCATTGTTATTGCCATAAGAAGAAGTCACGCGTACATCAATATCGTGCGGTGTGCCCAGCGAGAATCCGTAGTTCAGCAGGATATTATTCAGTTCTTTACCTGTGAGTGACGTAGTCATGGCGCCTGTCACTATTTTAATGGATTCTTTGGCAAAATTTCTGCCGCTGGAATCCACTTCCAGTACATATTTGTACAGGGTGGAATCCTGTTTATAATCAGGATCTGTCCAGGTAAAACTGATCACATTTGTTAATGAATCTGCCGGAACGGGGCTCACGGCCGTTTTGTTAGCAGTGAGTGTTACCGGTGTGCCATTACCGTATAAAGGCAGATCCGGAACTTTCTGGCAACCGGCAAATACGGCAACCGACAGCATGCCGAGCATTATATGTTTAATTGTCTTTGTCATTTTAAACCAATTTTAATGGATTATAATTTGGTTAACTTATACTTACCGGTTTGAAAATTCACTTCAATCTTGTAAGTACCTGCACCGGGTGAAGGAAACTGGGGATCTGCATCCCTTTTTTCAAAATCACCGGAGAGTGCAGCTGTACCATCCAGCGCGTGGTATTGTGTACCCCATACGCCCATGGTCTGCACCAGCTTATAACCGCCGGAAGCGTTAAACGGAACAGTCAGTTCATAATGCAGTACATCGATGCGTGTAAATTTCTGGGAGACATTATAAGGTGCCTGCAGGGGATTATTCCATCCGCCGGCAAATGCGTCGCCTACAACCCATAATTCACCATCATTATAATTCGCACCGGCTGTGCCCGGAGGTTCAACTGCATAATCCAGGTAAGGTGTGATCCGGATTTTCAGCACATTGGAAAACAGCGGTACGGTATTGTTTATCAGGCTGGCTTTTACACGGAATTCCATGTTGTATGCCACACCTGCTTTCAGTTCCATTTTGGAAAGAAAGGCATTCAGTTCTTTTACGGTCAGTGTCACACTCAGGTCTTTGGCAATCGCCCTTTCCTGGATACCGGCACTGGTAAAATTTTTGCCCGCTGTATCCACCTGCAGGGTATAGGTCACGTCCTGTGAACTTACACCGGTAGTGAACATATAGTTCGGGTTGGTCCAGCTGAATTTAATGGCCACATCGTCTTTATAGTCCTTATTCAGCACCATGGTGGCGGTGGAAGAGGCTGACAGTACTGGTGCCGTCCCGCCTTCATAATAGATTTTGTTCTCTTCTTTCTTACAGGAGGTAAATGCCACTCCGAGGAACAGAGAACCAATCAGAAGTTTCAAAATACTTTTCATATTCTGGCAGTTTTAGAATTTGATTAATAACCTGGGTTTTGAGTCAGGTTGGGATTCGCTGTCCGGTTCGTGGCCGGTATCGGGAAAATATTATACTTGCTGTCTACGGGTGTTCCGGAAGCAACGCCGCCTTTCCAGGGCCACAGATAAGTAGCCGTAGTCAGTTGGTTGTAACGGATCAGGTCGGTACGACGATGACCTTCCCAGTAAAACTCACGGGCTCTTTCATCCAGTACAAAGGCCAGATCCAGCTGACCGGAAGTAATGTTGCCGGAGGTATTGCCATATGCCCGCTGACGAATCAGGTTCATATAACCGGTAGCGGTAGCCACATCACCACCTGTACCGCCGCGCAGTACGGCTTCCGCATAGATCAGATACATTTCAGGCAAACGGAAGATCGGGAAGTCAATATCCGCAAAGTCGCGGTTTACATCGGACACAGGACCACCGTCGGAACGGATATTCCTGTATTTATTAACGTGCAGTCCGTTGGCAAAGTTGCCTACATCGGCAATGGCAATCTGGGAAGCACTGGTGCCAAATGCGGAAGTGGTAAACATGGCTCTTTTATCAGTTGTACCGGTCAGGTCGGTAAAACGATCAGCCAGTCCTTTTGTAGCCCTGTAACCATACCAGCCACCACCTACACCAAATTCATTGTGGTCATCACCAGCCGCGCAGTGTACAAAGAAGGTGGTGTTACCGTATGATTTGGTATGCAGACCATCACAATTCACCGCATAAATCATTTCACTGGTGCGTTTGTCGTTATCCGCCATGAAAAGCTGACGGTAATCGCTATGTAAAGAATAACCGCCTGCAATTACTTTTTTCGCATATGTAACGGCTTCAGTCCATTTGGCGGTACCGGTATATACCTGTGCATTGAGATACATCCGTGCGAGTAAAGCCCAGGCAGCACCCTGATCCACGCGACCGTATTCGATGGTTTTAACCGGTTTGAGATCGGTCTCGATGGCTTTCAGTTCTGTTTCGATAAAAGTGAACAGTTCAGTCCGGTTTTTTTCACCAGGAAGGTCTGTACCTACCACATTGGATTCATCAATGAAAGTGGATTTACCGAAGATGTCCATCAGTACCCAGTAGTTGAAAGCACGCAGGAAACGCACTTCTGCACGGGTGGATTTGATCTCTGTTGCATCAGCACCTGTAATACCACGGGCACTGAGTTTATCGTCGGTGGATTCACGCAGGTATTCATTGGCCACCATCACATTGTAGATCGGACGTGCATACATCCCTTTCAGGAAGGGGTCGGCACTGGACCAGCTGAGGTTATGAAAATCTTGGATGGTCTGGTCGTTCCAGGATACCACAGCTTCATCGGTCGGGAGTTCCTGGCAGTTGAAGAAACCACGGATAAAGGGGGATTGTGAACCTTCGTCCAGTCCCTGGATATCTGATGCACCGGCAGGACCCGCATTACCGGTAGTGGCAAGACCCGCATATACTTTGGCCAGTACCGCACGGTAACCGGCGGCAGTGGAATAAGTGGTCTCGTTGGTGAGATCATTCTGCGGGAACAGATCCAGCTTTTTAGCGCAGGAGGCGAGGGTCACCAGGAAGGTGCCTGCCAGAATTATTTTATTTATTGATAAACGTCTCATAACTCAATCATTTTTTTAATTAAAAATCAAAGTTGAATCCTAAAGAGAAAATACGCGGACGGGGGTAGATGTTGTTGTCAACACCACCATCGCTGGCTACTTCAGGATCCAGTCCTTTGTACTTCGTGATCACCAACACATTCTGAATGCTGGCGGATACCCGCATGGAGGCTTTATCTTTCAGGATCTTGCCCACATTGTAACCGAAGTTGATATTGTCAATCCGGAAGAATGAAGCATTATCAATATAATAATCGGAGAAATAACGGTTGTTGTTGAATCCGGTGGTCAGGTAATCCCTGGTGGCATTACCGATGAAGTTGATCGGGTTCTTGATCGCGCGTAACACCCCGTTATTGGAGTTTACGTTGTTGTAGATATAGTTACCGAAAGAACCGTGACCAGCGATACCGAAGGAAAAATCCTTGTAAGAAACCTGTGTATTGATACCCAGCAGTACATCGGCAGCCGGTTTTTTGTACAGGTAACGGTCATCGTTGTTGATGATACCATCGCGGTTGGTATCTTCAAACAATCCGTCGATCGGCTTACCGTTCTCATCATAGACCTGTTTGAACATGATGAAAGTATAAGGACTGTAACCAACTGCATGGATACCGATATTGTTTCCGGTACCGCCACCGATAAAGGTCACATCCTGTCCTTTGAAATTCGGATCGGGGTTCTTCAGCAGGTTGGTGATCTCTGCTTTATTGTAAGTATAGTTGAAACCGAAATCCCAGGTCAGGTCTTTGGTCTTAACCGGAGTGGTATTGATGGTCAGTTCAACACCTTCACTCTTGATATCTCCAACGTTAGTCACGATCTCATTCACAAAGTTCGCACCGGCAGCTACGGCCACATTGGCCAGCAGGTCTTCGGTTTTGCGGGAATAGAGGTCGATAGAACCAGAGATCCTGTTTTTCAGGAACCCGAAGTCCAGACCAATATTGGAAGTAGTAGTCGTTTCCCATTTCAGGTTGGGATCATAACCTTCCGGACGAAGTACGCTTACGAAACTGTTACCAAACTGATATTGGGCAGAAGCATTACCCAGTGAATAACGGGGTAAATAAGAATAATAACCGATACCATCCTGCTGACCAGTCATACCCCAACCGAGGCGGAGTTTCATATCCGTTACCACATTAGAGGCTTTGAAGAATTCATCCTTCATTTTCCAGGCCAAAGCCACAGCCGGGAAATAACCCACGCGGTCATTGGGGTTCAGTTTGGAACTCGCATCACTCCGGATAGACGCTGTTAACAGGTACTTATCCATTACGGTGAAGTTGATACGGCCGATATAGGATTCAAGTCGGTATTCCGGACGGTCAGTAGGGAAAGTAGGTTCAGAACCCTGGATAGTATCTTTCTTAGCCGGACGTGTAGGATCAGCAATGGCCCTGTAACTGAAAGAAGGCAGGTTGGTCACTTTGGTCAGGAAAGTCTGGTAACTATGCCCGGCCAGTACATCGATCTTACTGCGGATACTCTTGATCTCCTTGGTATAGAACAGGGAGAAGTCAAAGAGATTATTTTGTTTTTGTTGCTCATAATAGGTTCTGCGTCCACCTACTTTATAGTTAGTGGGTGACAATGAATCGATATTGTCATTTCCACTACCGCTCAGGTAATCCATACCAATGTTGGCGAGGATATGCAGGTCGGGGAAGAAATGCAGCTTGTAATCCAGTTGCACGTTACCGATCACGCGGTTCACGGTAGAACGGTTGTCGCGGAGATTCAGCAGACCCAGCGGGTTGCGGTTGGACAGATCAATGGGGTTGCCATCATTCTGTAACCATTCCCAGTAACCACCCCATTCTTTATTACCAGAAGTAACCGGTTTGGTGGGGTCAAAGCTCACGGCATTTCCAATAGCACCTTCATCCGCAAAACGGTTCTTGGTCTGACTGGCTTTTACAGAGAAGTTCACACTCAGGTGATCTTCCAGGAATTTCGGATTCAGGTTGATCGCCGTGCTGAAACGTCCGAAATTATTTGTTTTGAGGATACCATTCTGATTCAGGTAACCCAGTGATGCACGGAAGGGAATTTTACCGAGACTACCGGTAGCACTGATGGTATTATCGATACCAAAAGCAGCCTGGTAGATCTCATCCTGCCAGTTGGTATTGGCAGTGCCGAGCAGATTTTTGTAGGTATTGTTTCCGGTAGCAGTGGCATCTGCATTGATGATACTGCGTACCTGGTCACCGGTCAGTACATCCACTTTATCCCCGATAATACCTACGGAGAACATATTGTTGTAGTTGAACTTCAGTTTGCCCTTGGTTCCTTTCTTGGTGGTAATGATGATCACACCATTAGATGCTCTTGAACCATACAATGCGGTTGCAGAAGCATCTTTCAGTACGGTCATGGACTCGATATCATTCGGGTTGATCGAGTTCAGCAGGTTGGCTGAACCAGCCACACCATTACCTTCCACCGGTACACCATCGATCACGATCAACGGATCGTTACTGGCATTCAGGGAAGCACCACCACGGATACGGATACGGCTGCCGCCACCTGCAGAACCACCACCGGTGGTGATCTGAAGACCGGCTACCTTACCCTGCAGCAGTTGCTCGGGTGAGTTGATATTACCTTTCTGGAAGTCCTTCGCCGATACCGCGGTAACGGAACCGGTCAGGTCTCCCCTTCTGCGCGTACCATAGGCTACCACCACTACTTCGCCCATCGAAGCATTGACGACAACCAGGGATACATCTACAGACGTTTTTCCTTCAATAGAAACTTCTTTCGTGGCAAAGCCTACGGAAGAAACGATCAGTGCATTTACTGAAGCAGGTACTGATACACGAAATGTTCCGTCAGCCGATGTAGTAGCACCGTTGCGGCTGTCTTTGGCCACCACACTTGCGCCCACTACCGGGGAACCATCTTTCGAATCAGTTACTTTTCCTGTAATCACTCTGTCTTGCGCAAAGGAGATCTGCGCCAACAATGCCAGTATTAATACACTGGCTGCCTTCATGAGTTTTTGGGGCAACATAAGCAATCATTAAATTTTTAGCAATCTTGTTATTGTCCACACATTATGTATCTGAGACACATTTGAATGTGTATTAAACACACAATATTAGGATTATTTTAAGGGTTCCAAAAATTATTTTTCTTTTTTATAAAACACAATAGCCGGATCAGGCCGGGGAATGACTTTTGTTTACCCTTATAACCGCTTGTATATTAACACTTAATTTGATCTGAACGGGTCTTTTTGCTCCAAAATGTGACCCAGCTGATTCTGATCATACAGCAGGCCGGCTATAAAAAAGCCGCTGGTTTTTATATTGTTTTTACCCATCCTTTTTCCTTCAATGTATTGAACAGTAAACACTGCTGCCGGATAAGAAAATTAAAAAAACATATATTGTGGAGTAAATTTTAATCCCGGCTGCTGCTTTGCGAAAATTAATTGCCATAATTTTTTTCCTGCTTCTCCTGTTTAGCACCGGTGGTTATCTTCCGCTTATCAGTTATCTGCAACAGCATCCGGGCCGTAATCTGACTGCACTTCTTCAGGAAGATTGGTATGATCATTCCCGGCTGGTTGAAATCCGGATTAATCAGGAACCATCAAACAAGCTTGAGTATACCAGTTTTGATCATCAATATGGTACAATCGAAATCGGCGGACTGCCTTATTCGTATGAAAGAAAAAAAACAGACGGGAATGAGACGGTCTTTCGTTGTTTCCCCATAGATGCCGGAAACCAACTGAAAGATATGCGGTATGACCTGAACAGGCTGCACAAGGAAATGACAACTCCGGACAGCAGGTCTTCCAAACAACAGACAAATTCTGTACAGTCTAATCTGGGAGATTTTGACGACAGATCTTTTTATTCATCTTTACGTCCGGTTGACGTTATTGCAGTAACACAAACCGGAAGATTCCTTTTTTCATTGCCCGATGTTTTTGGGGAAGTTCCCCATGCCCCGCCTGAATGCTGACGGTATCGAATTCCTCTGTATAGATCCACGTTAATCATTTATTTTTCTCAAAAGAATACCTATGCGTATAGCCATCCTGTCTGTGGCAGCATTGCTTGCTGTTACAGCCTGTACCAATAATAAAAGTGAATACAAAAAAATCACCAGTGATCCGTTTCTTTATTCCAAAACAGTGAAGGAGCTCAACAATGTGGTGATGCAAAATAATTTTGCTCCCATTGTGGCCTCCCGTAATTATCTCTACGCCAATATCGCGGCTTATGAAGTAATCGCCGCCGGCTATCCCGATCAGTTTCAGTCACTGGCCGGCCAGGCCAACGGGCTTGATAAAATACCGGCTCCGCCATCGGGTAAAGAAATAGATTTTCATTTCGCCAGCATCCTGGCATTTTCCAAACTGGGTGAAGCCGTTACTTTTCCTGAAGGCAGTATGCAGGAGTATGTGGACAGTCTGAAGCAACTGGTAAAAGACCATGGGATGCCCGGTGATGTTTTTACAAACAGCACGGAGTATGCTGAGGCAGTAGGCAAAGTCATTCTAGCCTGGAGTAAAAAGGATAACTATGCGCAAACAAGAACAGCACCCAAATATACGGTTATTGATACGCCGGGCCGCTGGATTCCCACCCCGCCCATGTATGCACAGGCCCTGGAACCGCATTGGCGGGAGATCAGGGCTGTGGTAATGGACAGTGCCAATCAGTTTACTCCTCCTCCCCCTCCTCCTTTTAATATAAAGGATAAGAACAGTAAGTTTTATCAGGAAGTAATGGCGGTGAAAAATGCCGGAGACAGCTTAACCGACGACCAGAAGCATATTGCCGAATTCTGGGATGACCTCGGCAACCGGCTGAATGTATCAGGGCATGTGATGTTCATGACCAAGAAATTTTCCCCTCCCGGTCACTGGATGAATATCGTGGGTATTGCCGCGCAACAGGCAAAAGTGGATTTCAATACCACCGTGTATGCCTATGCGAAAACGGCGATTGCCATGTTCGACGCGTTTATTCAATGCTGGGATGAAAAATTCAGAAGCAATGTGGTGCGGCCGGAGACCGTTATCAATAAATATATCGACGCCAACTGGGTGCCCTACCTGCAGACGCCTCCATTTCCTGAGTATACCTGCGGGCACAGTACCGTTTCCGCCTCTGCGGCCGAAGCACTGACCAGCGTGTTTGGCGACAACTTCGCCTATACAGATACATCCGAACTGGAATTCGGTATCAAAAACCGTTCATTCAAATCCTTCCGGGACGCGGCCATTGAGAATAACTGGGCTCGTTTTTACGGCGGGATACATTATCATCATTCCTGTCTTGTGAGTACGGAATATGGTACGAAAGTCGGTCAGCTCGTCGTAGACCGGCTGAAGATGAAAAAGTAATTGCTGTAACAAAAACCAACGATTTTAATGAAATATCTGCATATCTCATTGGTAACCGCCTGCCTGGTGGTTACCAATCTCAGTACTATTGCCCAGACCGATATAGATGGCCTGGTCATGGAGAAAAACGCGTTCTGCGTAGGACCAATGGCCGGTATCAGCAGCTGGAAAAATTACCGGGAAGGCACGTTAAAACGTGATAATGCCAACCTGGGTACGGTGTCCACCACCTCTTTCAACCTGATGGGCAACTATGGTCTCAGCAAAAAAATAAACCTGCTGTTTGGTGTACCTTATATAAAAACAAAAGCATCCGCAGGCCAGTTAAAAGGGCTGAGCGGTTTGCAGGATCTTTCGCTCTGGCTAAAATGGAAAGCGCTGAGCAGAAAAATAAGGAGAAGCCGGTTAAATGTATTTGCAATAAGCGGTTACTCTTTTCCGGTGTCCGGCTACACGGCCGATTTTTTACCCATGTCCATCGGTCTGGAAAGTAAAACGCTTTCCCTTCGTGCTATGGCCGATTATCAGTCGGGAGCCTGGTTTGGTACTATATCCGGCACCTATGTTCGCAGAAGTAATATCAGGCTCGACCGCTACGCTTACTATACCACGGAAATGCATTACACCAATGAAGTGAAAATGCCGGATGCTACTTCCTTCAACCTGCGGGCGGGTTATCGTAACAAAGGCCTGGTGGCGGAAGCATTTGCCGATACCTGGATCACCCTGGGCGGTTTTGATATTACCCGCAATAATATGCCCTTTCCCAGTAACCGGATGAATGCGACAAGGGTTGGTGTCAATTTCAAATACGATCTGCCATTCCACCCGGTATTGTCTGTAACCGGTAATGCATTTACAACAGTGGCCGGGCGCAATATGGGACTATCATCCGGTTTCAATGCCGGTATTTTTTATGTCCTTGATTTTTCCCCGAAAAAGAAAACCATATCTGGTAAAACTGAAAATACATGGCCATGAAAAAATCATTACTACAGCTGCTGTCTGCAGTCCTGTTACTGTTAAGTTCCTGCGCAAAAGAGCTTACTGAAACCAATATGGAATTCCCGGCCCTGCAGCCTGCTTCTACCGATCCGAATGCGGGTATCTGGCGCCCCATCCTGCTTACTGCTCCCGATGAGTTTGCTATAACTGCACCTGCTTCCGTCAGCACGCCGGATTATATAGCGCAGCTCAATGAAATAAAAAGCTTCCAGGCCACGATCAGCAGGGCGGAGAAAAACGCGGTACGTTACTGGAGTGCCGGTGCCGTACTCCGCTGGAATGAAATCATGCGGGAATTGGTGGCCCGGCACAACCTGCCGCCATATCAGCTTGCGGATGGTACCTATCCCATTCCCAGTGCTACTAACCCACTGGCCTACCCGCAGTTTCCGTTTTCCAATCCGCCATACGCGGCCCGGGCCTATGCCTATGTTTGTGCCGCCCAGTACGATGCGCTGGTGGCTGCCTGGCATTATAAAAAAATATTCAACCGGCCTGCACCGTATACCGCAGACCCGACAGTAAAATGCCTGATTCCCGTTTCCACATTACCGTCCTATCCTTCGGAAGACGCGGTGGTAACCGGCGTTACCACGGAGTTATTAAAGCTGTTGTTCCCCGGCGATCAGGAATATATTCAATTGAAAGCGGAAGAACATAAGCGTTCCCGCATTATTGCCGGTGCCAACGTACGCAGCGATATTGAAGCAGGTGAGGCCTTGGGTAAGGCTGTTGCACAAAAATTTGTAACCCGTGCGCGGGGTGACCGGGCCGGAACGGCTGCCGGCACTCCAGCCATCTGGGCGCAAATGGAACAGGATGCAGTCAATCGTGGTGAACTACCCTGGATCAGCCAGGAAGCTCCCAAACGTCCGGGGATGCTCCCCTTGTTTGGACGGGTGAAGACCTTTCTTTTTGATTCTCTTACACTGGTTACTGTTGTACGTCCTGCTGCACCACCCTCTACAGGTTCACAGCAGTTCAGCGATGAAACCGCTGAAATACTGGAATACAGCAGGAATCCAACCCGTGAACGGTTACGTATAGCCCATTTCTGGGCAGACGGGGTTGGTACTTATACACCACCAGGGCATTGGAACGAGATTGCAGCCAACGATTTTGTAAAACAAAACTTCAGCGAAGTACGCTGGGCCAGGAATCTCGCCTTACTGAATATGTCATTAATGGATGCGGCTATTGCCTGCTGGGACGCCAAATACACGTATTTCAATCCGCGCCCTTCTCAGATGGATCCACGGATTAAAACGGTTACCGGGCTGCCCAACTTCCCCTCTTATATTTCGGGACACTCCACGTTCAGCGGAGCGGCTGCCACTATACTGGGACATATTCTTCCCGCAAGAGCCGGAGCCTATGCCGGTATGGCCCGGGAAGCTTCTGTATCACGGATGTACGGAGCCATCCATTACCGGAGTGATTGTGAAAAAGGATTGGAAACAGGTAATAAAGTCGGCGGCTATGCCATAGCCAGGGCACGTACCGATGGCGCGGAATAAAAGGGAGAACTTCCTTATAAAGCGGTTACAGCTATCTGTTATATCATTCAGCAAACCCGATTGACGGGTGTAACCGCTTTATTCCTCCGAAGAAGAATTTTATTGCATTCCCCTGCAAGAATGCCCGGTGTTTGCGCAATGTGATTTCATTTTATATTCCTGTTTTTACCAACACGAAATCCATTTCCGCGGCAACTGACCAAATCCCTATTTAAATACAGCACTGCTCAGGTGCCTGAATGCTTCCATGGCCCCCAGATACGCGCAGGTCCTGGCTCCCGCTTTATTGGCGTTATACAGGATTTCTTTCCAGTTATCCAGGCTGAGCTGCTTGTGATCCAGGTCTTTCAGCTGGTACAATACGGCTCCGACAAATGCATCACCCGCCCCCGTCGTGTCCACCGGCGTTACGGCAATACTTTCCACTAAACAGGTTTGCCCCTCCCACCCCAACAGGGCACCTTCTTTTCCCAGTGTAATAGTAAATACGGCGTTTGTTTTCCGCAACAATTGGGAGGCCGCCTCTTCCACCGAGCCCGTACCAGTGAGCAGCATGGCTTCCTCATCGCTCATTTTAAAGAAATCACAGTTGTCGAGGAAATGCCAGCTCTGTTCCACAAAGGAGGGAATGGCATCATGGAATAATAAGTGCCGGTAATTCGGATCAAAACTGATAAAAATATTCCGGGCCTTCGCCTGGTGCAACAGGTATACATAGGCTTCCTTTAATGGTCCCGGCAGAAATCCGGTTGCCGAACCAAAATGAACCAGCCCGGTGTCCTCCAGACTTATTTGCTCAATATCTGTTTTGCTTAACCACCCATCTGCTCCGCGGTTGAAATAAAAATCACGCTCTCCGTTTTTCATCAGGGATACAAACGCAAACGTGGTGAAATGAGCCGGATCCCTGAGCATATATGTTGTATCCACCCCAAATCCATTCATCATTTCCACCAGGTATTGGCCGAAAGGATCTCCGCCCACTTTGGCGGCCAGAACTACCTGGCCACCCAGGGCTGCTACCGCCGCAGCTACATTGGCTGGCGCACCTCCGGCTTTTTTCAGGAAATGATCTCCTTCGGACAACGTATTACCCTTGTCCGTACAGATCATATCAATCAATGCTTCTCCTATACAAAGAATCTTACTCATACATGTATTGCCGTTGATTTTCCCATGTCTTCCAGGGCCACCCCTTTTGTTTCCGGCATCAGCTTCCACACAAATAATAACTGAAGCACCATCATACCCGTAAAAAATGCGAAGATCTTTGCTCCGCCGATAGCCGGATTACCCGCAAAGGAAGGAAAGACCAGTGTGATAAGGGTCGCCCATGCCCAATGGGTTAGGCTGCCAAAGGAGGTACCCGCAGCGCGCACTGTAGTAGGAAATATCTCGGAGATAAATACCCAGATCACCGCGCCCTGCCCCAGCGCGTGCGCGGCAATAAACAGGAAAACAAAGTACACAATAAATGAACCTGAACCGGTATGAAAGGACCAGGCAATCAATGACAGGGAAATGATATAACCCAACGAACCGATATACATCAGCGTACGTCTGCCAAACCGGTCGATCAGTAACCAGCCCAGCATCGTAAACAACAGGTTGATTACACCGATACCTACCGTACTTAAAAAAGCACTGCTTTTTTCAATATGCGCCATCTCAAATACACGGGGCGCAAAATAGATAATCGCATTGATGCCTGACAACTGGTTAAAGGTGGCCAGCAGAAAGGCCAGTAATAAAGGCTTATAAAATTTTTTATTGAAAAGCGGTTCACTACGCTGCGCGGAAGCCGCTTTGAGCTCGCTGATCATTTTATCCGGATCCGCTTCCGTAATGGAAAGTACTTCCCTGGCTTTGGATTCATCCTGCTTAAACAAGAGCAACCACCGCGGTGTTTCAGGAACCGCCAGCATAAAAAATGAAAAGAACAATGAAGGAACGGCCACGATACCCAACATCCATCTCCAGTCATTTTCACCTCCTACACCTTGTAAAAGATAATTGGAAAAATAAGCCAGCAGAATACCGGCTACAATATTCAGTTGAAATGAAATCACCAGTCGCCCCCGATAGCGGGCCGGTGCAATTTCAGCTATATAAACAGGCGCCACCACGGAGGACGCCCCGATACTGAGCCCGCTGATAAAACGGAACATCATAAAACTAATCACTTCCGGGGCAAGCGCCGCACCAACGGAGGATACAAAAAATAAAATACCTATCCAGATCAGCGATTTTTTTCGACCGATGCGGTTGGCGGGAATATTGCCAAAGGCAGCCCCGATACTGGTACCGAATAATGCCATGGCGATGGCGATCCCATGAACCCAGTTACTGAGTCCCCATAATTGCTGAATGGTTTTCTCCGCTCCGGAAATCACCGCTACATCCATACCGAACAGCAGCCCTCCCAGGCCTACTGCAACGGACCAGGTGATAATTTTTTTATTCATGTATGTTTTTTTGCTCCATATACATTTTTGCCAAACGGGTATTGCCTACACAGATTCCCTGCTTCACACAACTATGCAAAACCCGAAGTCCTGATCATTCCGGGCTATTACCCGCTGGTAATACCCTATACAGTTAACTGAAAAAAGAAGCGCTTACGGTAATAGTGTACGGATCAGGCCAGCTGAAGCACAGCGTTTTTGGCCGCTTTGTTCCGGTATTGTTTCTTCAGGGTATATAGCTTGCCCGGCCGGTGAGGTACGTTTACCTCCATTTCATCAATATCCAGCAACCAGTCCTTTATGGAAATTTTCTTTCTGAAATTGCGACGGTCCAGCTCCACGCCCAGAATCGCCTGGTATAATTTCTGCAGTTCCCGCAATGAAAATTTCTCAGGCAACAGATTGAAAATAACAGGATGTTCCATCACCTGCTGACGTAAACGACCCAGGCAGGTATCCAGAATCTGTTTGTGATCAAAGGCCAGTTTTTTGATTTCATTTACCGGGTGCCAGTGCAGTTCATTCAGATCCAGTTGCAGTTTGTGATTGCGGACATCGATCAATGAATAGTAGGCTATCGTGATTACCCGGCCCGACGGGTGACGGGTGATATTGCCAAACGCTTTTACCTGCTCAAGAAATACATCATCCAGGCCTGTACGCTCTTTCAATACCCGGTATGAAGCCGCTTCCAGGTCCTCGTCCGGTTTAATGAAATCGCCGAGTAATGAATACAAACCGGAAAATTCCTGCATATCCGATTTAATCAGCAGCACTTTCAATTCCTTTTCATCATAACCCAGAATCACGCAGTCGACGGAGATACCGATATTGAAATAATCAAGGTGACTTATTTTTTCCGTTTCAGCCGTCTTCAGTTGTTGTAAGGTCCGTTCTGTCATAGCCGCAGCTTTTGGTATTATTGAATCGCCAGTTTAACCTGTTGGGTTTTTCCGGCAGCCCGTATTGTAATAATATATACGCCCGATGGCAACTTACTTAATTTTTCGCCTACAGGCAGCCTGTGCTTTCCTTGTGCCAGTGAACGGGCCACCAGGTCCGCCACTATCATACGCCCTGTCATATCGGTCAGCGTGGCTTTTACCAATGCGGTTTGGGGAAGATTCAGCTCCAGTACCGCATCGGCAGCTGCCGGATTCGGAAATACGGAAGCAGAAAATGGCGTAGCACCCGGCGTTACTCCCCCGGTGGAAGTTACTACGGCATTGGTAAGGTTTCTGTTCAGGTATACATGAAACTCTCCCGGTTGGAGGTTGAAATTCTGCGCGGCTCCGGTAGAGGTAAATGTACTGCCGTTCAGATAATCATACCAGGTACCGGCATTGGGAAATGTCAGCGTACCGCTTTGCGCATTTACATCAAAATTGCCGATCACACAAAGCATGGAAGAATCAGTGGCACTCCGTATTATCAGCGTCTTCACCGCGCCGGAAAGGCTGCGGGTAATGGTAATATTGTTCGCCGTAAACACATCTTTATACCAGCCGTTGGCACGGAGTTTATTCAGACTTCCGAAAATATCAACCAGCCGTTTGCGGCCGGTTACCGTTAAATAATCCCAGCGGATAGGCTTATTGCTGAGCCGGCAGTTGTTACTGATGGTTCCATCCGTACAGCGGTTGATGGAAAAATCATAGCCCTGCTCGCCAAATTGCCAGATCATTTTCGGACCTGGAGCGGTCAGGAAAAAGCCGGCACATAATTCCACACGCTTCAGGGCCACATCCAGTTCCCGTACATTATGCGCTGCATTGGCATTATTGCCGAAGTTCAGGTTCTTATACATCATCCGCTCCTCATCATGGCTTTCCATATAACTTACCAGGTGTGGTTTGTTCCAGCCACGGGCATTGTATAAGTACCGTTCAAAATTAGATGTGGCCGTATACCCCATCGCCGCTTCGGTAAAATTGTAGTTTATATTTCCCCACAACAACATACCATAATCGGATAATTCAATTTCTTCATTGTCGGCGGCAAAATGCTCAAGGATCACATAACTGCCGGGGGCTTTCAGCTGACAGGAATCATAATATCTTTTCCAGATCGCCACACGGTCCGCATGGTATTGTGAAATACAGGCTTCATTGGTGGTACTGGCACCGCACAATGTATTTTGGGTAAATCCTTTGGAGAGGTCAAACCGGAATCCGTCAATTTTATATTCCTGCAGCCAGTGTTCCACTACCCGTGATGTGAAGTAACGCGTCGCCATGCTTTCATGGTTAAAATCGTTGAACACATTATACGGATGTGTGGCACTTACATTCAGCCATGGATTATTAGCGGCAGGCTGATTGGTACTGCTGTTCCAGTATAATTTCGCCAGCGGATTATCGCCGGTGGTATGGTTGAGCGCAATATCCATTATCACCGCG
>Ga0209480_10000650_pt1 | contig 27488 bp, 18 predicted proteins | sample JI61114C2DNA_FD_187501 | JGI IMG/M metagenome (GOLD analysis project Ga0209480, IMG submission 187501) | Wastewater effluent complex algal communities from Wisconsin, to seasonally profile nutrient transformation and Carbon sequestration -... | ecosystem: Engineered > WWTP > Effluent > Algae... | reverse complement strand
TGCCATTGCGCCTTCCAGCCACCCAGGCTTTCGCCGAACTTATCCATATCAATCTCTACAGCCGCAAAGGAACTGACTGAATAGAAAAGGCTGAACAACAACAGAGTGGGCTTCATGGGGAAGTGGGCAGGGGATGGCGGCTTGTTTAAACTGGTTCCCGTGAGTTCTTATTCAAGTGCGATTCGTCCTTGTGATCTTGTCGTGAAATGAGGCATGATCCGGCCATCATGACACCTCCCCCATCTTCCGACCTCAAGCGCCGTTCTTTCCTTCGCGCCGCCTTCTCCGGTGCTGCCATCACGCCCGCCCTCATGTCTGCTGCCGAGGTGGAAAAGGCTATCTCACAGAGCGAGGGCCAGTTTCATGAGCCTGCGATGGATCTGCCGCTCGTCGAGGACGCTGATGTCATCGTCTGCGGCGCAGGGCCGGCGGGTGTCGCTGCGGCCATCACGGCGGCGCGTGCAGGTGCGAGAGTGCGTGTATTCGAGTGGCGCGGCTGCCTTGGCGGAGTGTGGACCGCAGGTCTGCTCGGTTACCTGCTGGATTTCGATAAACCCGGCTTCAATCAAGAACTGCTCAAGCGTCTCGATGAGCGCGACATGCGTCGTGGCACGAGCAAGAGCAGCATCTGCTATGAACCTGAGGGCATGAAACTGCTCCTGGAGGAGATGTTTGTGGAGGCGGGCATCAAGTTTCAATTCCACACGCGTGTGGCGGCAGCCTATAAAGAAGGTCAACGATTGACGACCATCGTGACGGAGTCCAAATCAGGTCGTCAGGCGTGGCGTGCACCTGTTTTCATCGACACCACGGGCGATGGCGATCTCGGCGCGCTCGCGGGCTGTGCGTTTGAGTTTGGTGAAGCTGAGGCCTGTCCATGCCAGCCGATGTCTCTCAATGCTTTGCTCGTCTGCAAAGACGCTGCCGCGCTGTCTGCCTTCATTCACGGATCAGATCCCAGCAAAGCCGACGGAGTCGCCAAAGATGCATTCCTTGCTGAAATTAAGCGCACGGGGCATTTCCCATCTTACTCAAAGCCGACACTCTGGCAGGTGCGGGATGATTTGCTGCTGGTGATGATGAACCACGAATACGGCGTGCCCTGCTTTGACGCCGCGAAGATCACCGAAGCCACTGTGCGGGCTCGTGCAGAGATGAACAAGATCGTGAATGGTCTTCGCAAGCTCGGCGGCCCATGGGAGGCACTGCAAATTGCCGCCACAGCGGAGCAGATCGGCGTGCGTGATGGTCGCCGCATCGCGGGGCGCTATGTCGTGAGCAAAGACGACCTCATCGCTGGAGCGCGCTATGACGATGCTGTCGTGCGGCCCACTTTCCCGGTGGATATTCATGCGCTGAGCAAAGAAGCGAACAAGACCGCCGCTTACAGCAATGCAGGTGTCAAGGTGAAGCCTTATGACATCCCGCTGCGTGCTTTGATCGCTAAAGATGTCGATGGCCTCATGATGGCAGGTCGCTGCATCAGCGGGGACTTCATCGCCCATGCCAGCTACCGAGTGACGGGCAACTCCGTCGCCATGGGCGAGGCCGCAGGCGTCACGGCAGCGCTTGCCGCGACCAGCAAGCGTCTTCCGCATGAAGTTTCATGGAGTGAGAGTGAGGCGAAGTTGAAGGCGCTCGGTCAGCGCGCCTGATATACGCCGCATCTCTCGCCCGTAGTGGCAGGGCGCATGAAATACACCACCGCTCTCATCCTACTCGCCGCTACCCTTCATGCCGAGGACTGGCCGCAGTTCCGAGGTGGCAATGCGAGCGGTGTTTCTTCCTCCAAAGGCCTGCCACAGAAATTCTCGGCTGATCAAAACGTCGCATGGAAAGCCAGGCTCGGAGATGGTGTGGGCTCCGCCATCATCAAAAGTGGCATCGTTTATGCCACAGGCATGGCGGGCGACTCAAAGGTGGCGGTGCATGCCTTTGATGCGGCCACGGGAGCTGCGAAATGGCGCACGGAATTTGAAACCGGCACGCTGCCGCGCATCACACCGCCCAACAGCCATGCATCCTCCACGCCAGCCACGGATGGCGAGCGCGTGTATGTGCATTTCAGCACCATCGGCCTGCTGGCTTTTGATTGTGCGACCGGAAAAGAGGCGTGGCGCTACTCCATGCCGCGCCCGGCTTATCTCATGGACTGGGGAGCTGCGGCCTCCCCCATCGTGCATGATGGCATGGTCATCTTCTGCCAGGACGATGACCTCGCGCCATTCCTCGTCGCCGTGGATGCCAAAACAGGGAAGGAAATGTGGAAGACGCTGCGCAAAGACATGCTTGCGGGCTATGCCGTGCCCGTGATTTGCAAAGGCGACATCGTCGTGGCTGGCAGCGGCAAGATGAAGGGCTACGATCCCGCCACCGGCGCGGAGAAATGGACCTGCAACACGCTTCTGCGCACCATCATGGTCACTCCTGTGGTGTATGACGACATCATCTACATCGCCGTGCAAAGCTATGGCGATGCCACCCGCACGCTGAAACACGCGCTGCTGGAGTGGCTGGATACTAACCAGGACAAGATTCTCTCCCGCGACGAGACGCCGAAGGAATTCCACGAGCGCTTCGATGCCTCCGACCAGAACGGCGACAAGATGATCGGTCCCGAGGAGATCGACACTGCCTTCCAATCACCCGACAATATGGCGGCGGGTGGCAACATCATCCAGGCCATCCGCGGCGGCGGCAGCGGCGATGTCACGAAGACGCATCTGCTCTGGAACATCGATCCCAAGACACCGTCGAATCTCTCATCGCCGCTGTTTTACAATGGTCGTCTCCACCTCGTGAAGAGTGGCGGCATGTCGAGCTGCTACGATGCGAAGGACGGCAGGACACTGTGGGATCGCACACGCCTAGGCAACTTCGGAGACTACTTCGCCTCGCCCATCGCGGCAGATGGGAAGGTGTACATCGCGGGCAAGAACGGGTTCGTCGTCGTGCTTGAGGACGGCCCCGAATTAAAAGTGCTCGGCAAGAACGACATCGGGGAGGAGATCATCGCCACTCCAGCCATCGCCGACGGGAGGCTCTTCATCCGCACGCGCGAGAATCTTTTCTGCATCGCCAGCGGAGCTTCAGGCGCGGCTTTGACCTCCACGGATGCGAAGGCACAAAGCCTCGACATCGTCTCCCGGCCCGTGAGCGGCAGCCGCGTGTGGAATGGCTATACCGGCAATGCGATGGGCCAGGAATCCTGGAGTGATGCCGAGCTCGATCTGCGGCTGGAGCAGCTCAAAAAGCTCAACTACGCCAGCATCGCCATTCCAAAGGTGATCACTCCCTTTGAACCGATCCGAGTCGATGGAGATACGGCGGGTCGCAAGGCTTTCGGCGGAGCTAAAACCTTTGGCAATCCAGATGTGGTTGCCATCACGGCTCGTCTCCGTGACAAGGCGGCGAAGCTCGGATTTGAGGTCATCGATGCCATGCCTGCTCAAGGTTCCGTGTTGCCTCACCTGGAGTTCACGGATGAAAAAACGCTCAGCGATCTCGTCACGCCGATGTGCGGCGAAGGTGTGGCAGAGCGGATGTGGCTGGGCTTCCAGGAGATCGCCAAAGCAAACGAACTCATCGCGGAACATGATCCCAAGCTCGGCGTGCCAGCGCCTGATGTGCTGACGCGGCACCTCAAGGCCCAGATACCCTTGCCTGAATGGCTCACTCAGGTGAAAACGCACTACCTCAATGCCATGAATGAGATGTATCGAGCCAACACGCGTGCCCGCGAAGGCTCACGCAGCCTGACGCTGTATCACGCGAAGAAGCTCGAGTTCACCTTCCACTTCGTCAGTTGCATCGAGAATCTCTACAAAGCTTACGATCCGGCCGCTCGCGCTGATTCCCTCACAGCCGCTGTCGAGTCCTGCTACAACGCACTGAACTCGTATGCCGACGCAGCCCGCGATTCCGGCGACCGGGGAGCCATTGCCCTGCTGAATGAGCATGGTTATCGCACGCTGGTGCGGGTGATCAAAACTTCCGAGTGATCGGCGCTGCTCAACGAACACAAAAAGCGGGCTGGAGATCGCTCTCCAGCCCGCTCGTTGGGGGTTTGGGTTTTTTATCCGTCGTCGGGTGCTAGCTCCCGGCAGGCATCTGACTCAGGACAAAAGTTGGGTGCTTGGTAGCTGGCGGCCTGGGGGATGTTCAATCTCAGCAGGCCGCCCGTGGATTAAGAGTGCTCGGAGGCGCTCTTTATTCGCGGATTTTACATCATGCCGCCGTGGTCGTGATTGTGACCGGCGTCTGCCTTTTCCTCTTTCGGGATGTCGGCGATGAGGCACTCGGTGGTCAGAAGCAGACCGGAGATGGAGGCGGCGTTCTGGAGAGCGCTGCGGGTCACCTTGGCTGGGTCAACGACACCTGCCTTGATGAGGTCTTCATACTTGCCGGTGGCGACGTTGTAGCCTTCGTTGCCTTTGCCCTTCTTGACTTCGGACACGATCAGAGCGCCTTCGACGCCTGCATTGGCTGCAAGCTGACGGAGAGGAGCTTCGATGGCGCGAGCCACGATGTCAGCGCCAGTGGCTTCGTCGCCCGTGAGGCCGAGTTTGCCGATGGCTGCCTGAGCGCGGATGAGAGCGACACCGCCGCCAGGGACGATGCCTTCTTCGACGGCGGCACGGGTGGCGTGCAGGGCGTCTTCCACGCGGGCTTTCTTTTCCTTCATCTCGGTTTCGGTGGCAGCACCGACGTTGATGACGGCCACGCCGCCAGCCAGCTTGGCGAGACGCTCCTGGAGCTTCTCACGGTCGTAGTCGGAGGTGGTTTCAGCGATCTGGTTCTTGAGCTGGGAAACGCGTCCGGCGATGGCGTCGGAGGAGCCTGCGCCCTCGACGATCACGGTGTTTTCCTTGCCGATGGTGATGCGCTTGGCCTGGCCGAGGTCAGCCAGCTCGATGTTCTCGAGCTTGATGCCAAGGTCTTCGGTGATGCAGCGGCCGCCGGTGAGGATGGCGATGTCTTCGAGCATGGCCTTGCGGCGATCTCCGAAGCCAGGGGCCTTCACAGCGACGATGTTGAGGGTGCCGCGGAGCTTGTTCACCACGAGGGTGGCCAGGGCTTCACCTTCCACGTCTTCAGCGATGATGAGGAGGGGCTTGCCGGAGCGGGCGACCTTCTCAAGCAGAGGGAGCATGTCCTTCAGATTGCTGACCTTCTTCTCGTTGATGAGGATGTAGGCGGACTCAAGGTTGCACTCCATCGTCTCAGGATTGGTGACGAAGTAAGGGCTGAGGTAGCCTTTGTCGAACTGCATGCCTTCCACGACTTCGAGGGTCGTTTCGATGCTCTTGGCTTCTTCGACGGTGATGGTGCCTTCCTTGCCGACCTTGTCCATGGCTTCGGCGATGATGTTGCCGATGCTGGCGTCCCAGTTGGCAGACACGGTTGCGACCTGGGCCACTTCCTTGCTGTCCTTCACGGGGGTGCTGATTTCCTTCAGCTTGGCGACGATGGCCTCGGTAGCCTTGAGGATACCGCGCTGGAGGGAGGTTGGGTTGGCGCCGGCGGTCACGTTGCGGAGACCTTCGGAGTAGATAGCTTCGGCCAGCACGGTAGCCGTGGTGGTGCCGTCACCAGCGATGTCGGAGGTCTTGGAGGAGACTTCCTTGATGAGCTGGGCGCCCATGTTTTCATAGGGGCATGGGAGTTCGATTTCCTTGGCCACGGTGACACCGTCTTTGGTGATCGTGGGGGAGCCGAATTTCTTTTCGAGGATGACGTTGCGACCGGCAGGGCCAAGGGTGGCCTTCACGGCGCGAGCCAGTTTGGTGACGCCGCGCAGGAGTGCCTGACGTGCGGTTTCGTCGAAGTGGAGTTGTTTAGCCATAGTAGTGAGCGTGTGTGGGGGTTGAGTTGGGGATTAAGCGATGATGCCGAGGATGTCGGTCTCGTTGATGATGAGGAGGTCCTCGCCATTCACTTTGACTTCCGTGCCGCCGTATTTGGAGATGAGGACTTTGTCGCCCGCCTTCACGGTGAAGAGCGTGGAGACATCTTTGCCTTCGTCGTCCTTGCCGGTGCCCAGGGCGAGCACTTCGGCTTCCTGTGGCTTTTCTTTGGCGGTGTCGGGGAGGAAGATGCCGCCAGCGGTTTTTTCTTCGCTGAGGGAGCGCTTCACGAGGACGCGACGTCCGAGTGGGGTGATTGCGGTAGCCATATTGGTCTGGTTATTGCTTATCTAGGTTTTGGTTCTGGTTTGGTTTGTCTGCCCGGCCCGCTGACATCCCGCGTGCGGGATGGCGGCTGGCCGGGCGGAAATTTATTTGGGGGTCGGAGGCGGCGTTTCTCTGATGGCGACTCCGTTGGAAGCTCTCTCCGCTCCACCGAAGCTCAGCTCCGGTGATGCTTCGCCGACTTCCTCGGTGATGAAGCGGACGATCTGCTTCGGATCTTCGGAGATCACGGCCTGCACCATGCGGGACTTGCGGGCGTGGTCGTAGTTTTTGAGGTCGAGATCGAGCCCCACGGTGCCCGGCTCTCCAGACAGACCCTTCATTTTTGCTGCCAGTGCCACGCTGTTGTTGATCTGGTCCTGGAGCTTCTTGTCCTTGGAAAGCTTCGTCAGTCCGGCTTTCAGCGCCTCATGCACTTCGGGGACGTTGAGGATGTCCTGCGCGTTCTTGTTCGGGTATTTGGCAAGGATGTCCTCGGCTTGTGCTTCGAGGCCCGTTTGGACTTCGGATTTGGATGGGGCGGAAGGTTCCGAAGGTGTCAAAGCATCCGCGATGGCGGCATCGATCTTCGCATCGGAGACAGCGGCAGGTTTGGGTGCCTCGACAGTGGGCTTGGAGACTTCCTTCTTGCTGCAGGAGGCGAGGCCGAGACACAGCGCAATCAATCCAAAGAGGGGCGGCCAGTAAGCCGACGCTCTAGGAGGTGTGTGCGCTGTGTTCGTGTGCCGCATGGGTTGCCTCGGGTAGGATTACTTGTCCTTGTCCACGACCTCGAAATCAGCATCGACGACCTTGCCTTTGTCCTGGGTCTTCGTTTCCGAAGCGGCGACATCGGGACCGCCCATGCCGCCCATGTCTGGCATACCACCAGCGCCTGGGGCACCGGCTCCGGCGGCGGCGGCTGCCTGGTAGGCGGCGGCGAAGAGTTTTTCGATCTCTTCGGTCTCGCGCTTCATTTTGTCGGTGTCGTTGGCTTCGATGGCGGACTTGAGGGTGGCGAGCTTGTCGGTGATCGGGCTGAGCTGGTCAGCGGGGACTTTGCCATCCCATTCCTTGATCGTCTTTTCGATCTCGTAGCTGAGGCTGTCGGCCTTGTTTTTGATCTCGACGCCTTCTTTGCGCTTCAAGTCTTCCTCGGCGTGCAGTTCAGCGTCGCGCTTGGCTTTTTCGATCTCCTCATTGCTGAGGCCGGAGCTGCCCTGGATGGAGATGCGCTGCTCTTTGCCGGTGGTTTTTTCCTTGGCGGAGACGTGAAGGATGCCGTTCGCGTCGATGTCGAAAGTGACTTCGATCTGCGGCTGGCCGCGTGGCATCGGCGGGATGCCGTCGAGCTTGAAGGTGCCGAGTGTTTTGTTGTCGCGGCTCATCGGGCGCTCGCCCTGGAGGACGACGATCTCGACGCCGGGCTGCTGATCCGCGTAGGTGGAGAAGATCTGGCTGTGCTTTTTCGGGATGGTCGTGTTGCGCGGGATCATCGGTGTGGCGACTCCGCCAGCGGTCTCGATGGAAAGCGTGAGCGGTGTCACGTCGAGCAGGAGCACGTCTTTGACATCGCCCTTCAAAACGCCGCCCTGGATGGCCGCGCCGATGGCGACGACTTCGTCCGGGTTCACGCCCTGATGCGGGTCTTTGCCAGCGAGCTTGCGGGCAGTTTCGACCACCTTGGGCATACGGGTCATGCCGCCGACGAGCACGAGTTCGTCGATCTTGGAGGCGTCCAGCTTCGCAGCGGCGAGACAGTCACGCACGGGCTTCATGGTGCGCTCGAATAGGCTGTCGCAGAGCTGCTCCATCTTGGCGCGGCTCAGGGTCTTCATGATGTGCTTCGGCCCGGTGGCGTCTGCGGTGATGAAGGGCAGGTTCAAATCGTAGCTCTGGCTGGAGCTGAGGGCGATCTTGGCCTTTTCAGCTTCCTCTTTGATGCGCTGGATGGCGTCTGGCTGGCCGCTGAGGTCGATGCCGCTGTCGGTTTTGAACTCGTTGACGATCCAGGTGATGAGGGTGTTGTCCCAGTCGTCACCACCGAGGTGGGTGTCGCCATCGGTGGCGAGCACTTCGAAGACGCCGTCGCCGATTTCGAGCACCGAGATGTCGAAAGTGCCGCCGCCAAGGTCATACACGGCCACTTTTTCGTCGGACTTGCTGTCCAGACCGTAAGCGAGGGCCGCCGCGGTCGGTTCATTGATGATGCGGCGGACATTCAGACCGGCGATTTCACCTGCGGCCTTCGTGGCATTGCGCTGGCTGTCATTGAAGTAAGCGGGGACCGTGATGACGGCCTCGGTGATGGTTTCGCCGAGCTTGGCTTCCGCGTCGGCCTTCAGCTTGGCGAGGATCATCGCGCTGACTTCCTGCGGGCTGTAAGTCTTCGTTTCGCCGCCGACTTCGACCTGCACATGGGCGTCTCCATTGCCGGCAGCCACGATCTTGTAGGGCATGCGCTTGTCAGCGTCGGTGAGTTCAGTGAACTTGCGGCCCATGAGGCGCTTCACGGAGAAGACGGTGTTGCGGGGATTCGTCACCGCCTGGCGCTTCGCAGCCTGACCGACGACGCGCTCGCCGCTCTTCGTGAAAGCGACGATGGAAGGGGTGGTGCGTGCGCCTTCCGAGTTTTCAAGCACCGTGGCCTTGCCGCCTTCGAGGACGGCCATGCAGGAGTTCGTGGTGCCGAGGTCAATGCCGAGGATTTTGCTCATGATGTGTGGGTTGGGGGAAAAGGTAGAACAGGATGGTTTTGGTGGTTCTTCTTTGGCATGCAGCGTGCCAGCGTGGGTAGATGAATTTTAAAGCGTTGGTTGTCAGCTATTTATGATTGATGATTTATGATTTACGATTTGAGCAAACGGGGCTGAAGTGTCGGATGTGGCACTTTTGGCCTGCACGCGAGCTGTCACTTGGCACTTTGGCGGCACAATGAAGCGCTGACTGCTTTGATGCCGCCCTTCTCAGAACTCCTTGATGAGAATGGGGAAGTACAAATCACCCCGCCTCAGCCGTATGTCTGGCATGTCTTCTCTCTCACGCCGCCAACTTCTTCAATGCTCCGCTGGGGGCTTTGGTTATCTGGCTTTGAATGCGATGCTGGCCCAGCCGAGCGCTGCGGCACCAGCAACAGTGCTGAATCCGCTGCTGGCGAAGAAGACGCACTTCATGCCGAAGGCGAAGCGCGTGATCTTTCTCTTCATGAAGGGCGGCCCCTCGCATGTGGACACCTTTGATCCAAAGCCGCTGCTCCAGCGCGATGATGGGAAGGCGTATCCCTTCCAAGTGCCGCGCGTGACCTTTGCCGCCACGGGCAAGCTGCTGAAGTCGCCATGGAAATTCCGCCAGTATGGCCAGAGCGGGCTGCCGGTGAGCGAGCTCTTCCCGAATGTGGCGCAGTGTGCCGATGAACTCTGCGTGGTGCGCTCCCTGCATGGCACGAATCCCGCCCACGGCGGCGCTTTGCTGAAGCTGCACACAGGCAGCGATACCCAGGTGCGGCCGAGCATGGGCTCGTGGATCACTTATGGTTTGGGCACGGAGAATGATGACCTGCCCGGCTTCATCACCATCTGCCCCACCCTGGCGCATGGCGGCGTGAACAACTGGGGCGCGGCTTTCCTGCCTGCCTGGACACAGGGCACGCCCATCGGCAATGCCAGCATTCCTTCCAGCCAGGCCTTCGTGAAGCACATCCGCAACCCGCGCCTGAGCGAGTCGATGCAACGTCGCCAGCTCGACTTCCTCGCGGAGTCGAACCAAGAACATCTCAAACTGGCCGGAGCCGATCTGGCGCTTGAGGGCCGCATCAACAGCTTCGAGCTGGCCTTCCGCATGCAGGGCACGATGCCCGAGGTGCAGGACATCACGCATGAAACTGCGGCCACGCAAAAAATGTACGGCCTCGACAATCCGGTGACGGCAAACTTTGGCCGCCAGTGCCTCATGGCGCGGCGTTTCCTGGAAAAAGGCGTGCGCTTCGTGCAGGTGACTCACAGCGACAGCGAGGTGCAGTGGGACCAGCATGGCAATCTCTACAAAGGTCACAGCAAAAACGCCGCCGAGGTGGACAAGCCCATCGCCGGGCTGCTGAAGGATCTGCGCTCACGTGGTCTGCTGGATGACACGCTGGTGATCTGGGGCGGCGAGTTTGGCCGCACGCCCACGGCGCAGGGCAATGACGGTCGCGATCACAACCCCTACGGCTTCACCATGTGGATGGCAGGCGGTGGCGTGAAGCCCGGCTTCGCCTACGGAGCCACGGACGACTACGGCTGGTTCGCCCAGGAAAACAAAGTCCACATCCACGATCTGCACGCCACGGTGCTGCACCTCCTCGGCATGGACCACGAGCGCCTCACGCATCGTTATGCGGGCCGTGATTTCCGCCTCACCGATGTCGCCGGACATGTGGTGAAGGAGATCATCGCGTAGCGATGAAATGACGAAGCTCGAATAACGAATGACGAAAATCCGAGAGCAACATCTCGGAACTCTGGTTTTGTCATTCGTCATTCGCTCATTCGTCATTTCTGGCTATCACCTGCCGGACCATGACTCTCCCCTCCTGCATCACTCTCGAAGAGCCGACTCCCGGCTATCCTGTCTATGTCATCCAGCATCCTGCCGCGACGGCGCGGGTGGCGGTGAATGGGGCACATGTGATGGAGTGGACGCCGGCGGGGCAGTCGCACCCAGTTCTCTACATGAGCCCGGACGCGGTGCTGCAAAATGGGAAGGCGATCCGCGGGGGCATCCCGGTGTGCTGGCCGTGGTTCGGCGGGCATGTGTCTGACTCGACGAAGCCGATGCACGGGATCGCTCGTATTTTGCCTTGGGAGCTGCTGCGCGCGGATGAACTGGGGTCGCAGGTAGCGATGCTTTTCCGCCTTCAGAGCAATGACGAAACGCGCGCGCTGTGGCCGCATGACTTCGTCTGCCATCTGGGCATCAGCTTTGGCGCGAAGCTGGAGGTGTCTCTCATGACGCAAAACACGGGCGCGGACGCGATGGTGATCACCGAGGCGCTGCACACTTACCTGAGGGTGGGCGATATTTCAAAAGTGACGGTGAGCGGACTCACGGACGCGCGCTATCTCGACACGGTGGGCACGCCGACGATGCGTGAGGGTGAGGAGGCGGACATCACCTTCGACCGGGAGGTGGATCGTCAATACGTGAGCCCGAGCGGTGTGGTGGTGGATGACCCGGCCTGGGGCCGCAAGCTGACGATCAACAAGCTGGGCAGCGGCACGACGGTGGTGTGGAATCCATGGATCGAGAAGTCGAAGCGCCTGGCCGATCTGCCGGACGAGGCCTACCACGGCTTCCTCTGTGTGGAGGCGGCGAATGCAGGCGAGTCGGCGGTGCGCATTGGGTCCGGCGGGCAGCATGTGATCGTGACGACGGTGTCCGTGGGCTGAAAATGCCAGAAATGCGCGCCAAACGGCTGCCGTCCGATCCAGTTTCATTTCCAAAGGCATCAAACGGCTACCGTTTAGCCTGTTTGAATTTCCAAATGCACCCAACGGTTACCGTCTAGCCCGTTTGAGTTTCCAACTGCACCAAACGGCTGCCGTCTAGCCTGTTTGAATTTCCAAGTGCACCAAACGGCTGCCGTCTGGCCCGTTTGAGTTTCCAACTGCACCAAACGGTTATCTTTTAGCTCATTTGGAAATCCTGGAAGACCAAACGGCAGCCGTTTGGCGTCCATTTTTCTGCCTCAGGCACGCATTACTGGCCCGCAGAGGCTTCAAAATGAAGCTTTTGCAGCTCGGCAGCTGCGGCGGGGGAGGTGTTTTTCTTCAGGGAGTCGAGGTAGGCCTCCAGGGGCTCGTCATCCTGCGGTGAGAGGGCGCGTTTGGCAGGCTCGCTGAGGAGCCACTGGGCCCAGCGGTGGGGGAGCGTCTCCTCGGGGGCGGCTTCCTCCGGCACGGCGGCGATGGCTTTTTTCAGATCATCGAGGGTGAGGGACTCGGCCTGCGCCTCGGAGGTGAGGCGGCGGCGGGCGAGGGCCTCGGAGAGATCGAGGAACCAGCCGGGCAGGCGGATGCCTTTGGGCGGCATGGGCAGGGAAAACCAGCCGCTCTCGGGCAGGTGGTAGATGAAGTGGGTGGCGTCCTCCGTGATGTGGACGGCGGTGATTCCGGCACCTGCGCGGATGGGCGGGGTGAGGCTGTTCCCCCGGTGCGTCTCCCAGACGCGGATCTCACCTGCATCGGTGATGGTGACGAGCTGCCCGCCATCGCGCGTGATGGCGAGGGAGCTGACAAAATTCTCGGGCCGGATGACGATGCCGGTGCTTTTCCCGGTGGGCACGTCCCAGAAGCGGATCTCCTGATCGCGCCCGGAGGTGACGAGCAGTTTTCCATCATCAGAAAGGGCGACGGCGCCGACGGCTGGCGGATGCTGGATGGCCGGGCCAAGCGCGCGACCTGTGTCGGGATGGATGACGCTGACATGCCCGTCCGCACTGGCGGCAGCGACGAGGCTGCGCTGGCTGTTCCAGCCGAGTGCGACCGCCTCACGAAGGGCGGCGGGTGAGTCTTTGGCGATGGGCGGCGTTTGGCGGAAGGCCTCGGCCGGATCCGCCATGAAGCGGCGCGTGGCCATGTGCTGGTGGATGCTCCAGACCTGCACATGCCCCTGATAACGCGGGGCCATGGCGAGCAAGGTGGCATCTGAGGTGATGGAGACTTCGGCGAGACTGTGACGCAGCCGCTGGCTGAGTCGTGCCCCGGTGGCGCTGTTCCAGACCTGGACTTCGCCGTGGCGTGAGACGCTGACGACCATGCCCTGCTCCAGGGATTGCTGCACAGTCATGATCTCGCCGTCGTGACGCTGCGCGGGGAAAAGCGGGCGGCCTTTTTGCATGTCCCAGACATGGAGGTAGCCGCCGCCATCGCCGACGGTGAGGGTGGTGGCGTCGGAGTTGAAGGAAAGGCTGGTGACGGCGGAGGGATGTTTCATTTCCGGCACAGCCTCCTCCAAGGCGCGGAAGTTCAGCACATGCACGACGCCATCATGGAGGCCGATGCCGAGCAACTGCCGCTCCCGATGAATGGCGATGGCGCTGACGCCTTCATCCAGCTGCACGAGGTCACCGATGATTTTCCCGGCGAGCCGATCCCAGACAGTGACGATGCCCTTGGAGGCCTCCGCGCCTTCGCCGCTGGTGTTGCTGGCCGTGGCGACGACGGTGCCAAAGTAATCCATCGTTAGGTTGATGATGGGAGTTTTGACACCGACGGGCGCAGGATGCTGGAGCATCATGGCGGTCTTTTCCGGCTGGCGGAGATCCCAGATGTAGATGGCGCCTTTGTCACCACCGGCGGCGAGGGTGAGCCCGTCGCCGGAGAGGCTCATGGAAAGCACGGACTGCTGATTGCCATCCATGTCGGGCGGCAGTTTGGGTGTGAGCAGGGTGTTGCTGTCGTCTTTGAGTGACCAGCGCATGATCTGGCCGTCATCACGGGCGAGGAAGGCGTGCAGCCCATCTTTGGAGACGAGCAGGGAGGTGATGACGATGCCGCGCGGCAAGGCATGATCGGTGCGGTGAAAGGTGCCCAAGTCCCAAAGGCTGAGCACATCATTCGCCGCTGCTGAGCCGTTCTCACGCGGGCTGGAGATGGCGAGCACGCGCGCGGCTTGTTTGCTCACGCCGACAAGCCGCGCCTCGGTGACGCCGGAGGGCAGACTGAGATCAGGGGTGACGGGCTGGATGAGATGCCCGTGCTCCAGCAAAGAAAGGAGATTCGTGGAGGCCTCGGCATTGTCAGGATCAGTGCGCAAGGCGCGGCTGAGCAGAGCCACGGAGCTGTGCAGGTCCATGCGCTCGGTGAGCTGCATCTGCCCGGCCATCTGGCCATCGGAGATGGAGGAGGCTTTGCGCGCAGCGAGGCGGTTTTCCTCAGATTCAAAGTAGAGCGCGGTGCTGGTGATGCCGCCCGTGAGCACGGCCAGCGCCACGGAGGCCGTCGCAGCAACACCGACGCGATGCCGCCGGACAAACTTTTTGATCAGGTAGCTCTTGCTCGGCGGGCAGGCATGGACGGGCTGGAAGTGGAGGAAGCGGCGCAGGTCATCCGCGAAGTCATCTGCATTGCCATAGCGGCGGGCGGGATCGCGCTCGAGGGCCTTCAGGATGATCCAGTCGAGGTCACCTTTGAGCACAGGCTCGCGTGAGGATGGTTTCGGTGGATCCAGCTCCACCTGATCACGCAGGATCTGGTGCAGTGGGCGATGCGCGAGATCGGCGGGACTGACGAGCGGCCTGCCGGAAAGCAGCTCCAGCAGGATGGAGCCGAGGGCATAGACATCCGAGCGTGTATCGACATGCGAGCTGCCATGCTCGATCTGCTCCGGGCTGATGTAACCGGGCGTGCCGACAAGCTGATCCATGCCGGTGGCGAGCGTCTGGCTCACGTCTTTCTGCTCCAGCACCTTGGCGATGCCGAAGTCGATGACCTTCGGCACGGGCAGGCCATCCTCTTCCATGACCATGACGTTGGAGGGCTTCAGGTCGCGGTGGATGATGCCTTTTTGATGCGCGTGATTCACCGCATGGCAGACGGGGATGAAAAGCTCGATGCGCTGCTGGATCGTGAGTTCCTTCTTTTTCGAGTAGCTGGTGATGGAGCGCCCGCGAACGAGCTCCATGACAAAGAAGGGCTGCCCGCGCTCCGTCTCGCCCGCATCGAGCACGCGGGCGATGTTTGGGTGCTCCATCAGCGCGAGCGACTGCCGCTCCGTGTCGAAGCGGGCGATGACCTGCTTCGTGTCCATGCCCGCCTTTAGAATCTTCACCGCCACGAGGCGATGGATCGGCTGCACCTGCTCCGCCTTATAAACGAGGCCGAAACCACCCTCGCCCAGCTTTTCCAGCAGGCGGAATTTTCCGTCGATCCAGCCGTCATTATCCTCCAGCAGGTTCGATGAACGCGGCGTCGAGGCACTGGCGGGCATCGTCGGCAGGCGGGCCGGCTTCGCCTGTGAGCGAGAGTCACGCGCCTGGGTGGCGGCGGAGTGAAGACTATCCACCATGATGGTGACATCATGCTCGGTGGAGGGATTTTCTGGATCAGTTTCGGACACGAGATGGAGAGCGGACGGGGTTGAAGCACGCCCTACGCCAGACTGCAATGCTGGCGTGGTGACTTCCAAGGAAGAGTTTTGCAGTCTTGCATTATCGTCACAACTCTGATTTCATCGCCAGACACATGCGCTCCCCCACGCTTTTTTTCGCCGCTTTTCTCGGCCTGCTATCCTCCTGCTCCACCTTCGACAAAGATCCGCAGGTGCTGATCACCGTCTTTTCGCAGGGCAATGAGATGGATTCCCCGAAGACCATCTTTCGCCGAGAGGTCGAGGGCAGACAACTTGTGCTCAAGGTCATCCCCGAGTTCACCCACCGCGGCATCGTGGCTTTCCACCCCTTCCAGGCGGATGATGGAACCTACGGGATCACCCTGAAGCTGGACTTCAAAGCGGCCAATGCCCTCGAAATCGTCACCCGCATGAAACAAGGTGAAGTACTGGTCAGCATGGTGAATGCGACGGTCGTCGATTATGTCACCATCGACCGGGTGATCGCAGATGGCATCTTCACCATCTGGCGTGGTCTGCCGGAGGAGCTGATCGCTTCCATGGACAAGGAATATCCAAGAATTCAGGCATTGAAGGATGCGGACGCAGAGTCCTCCTCTGACATGCTGAACATGGTGCCCAGCACTGGCACGGAGAAAAAAGAGGCTCTCAAGCGCGTGAAGAAATCGCAGAAAGCGAAAGAGGAAACTGATAAGCGCGCCGCCCGAGGCGAGTTCGAGCCTGAACTTCCTGCTGGAGCTGCCGTGCCATTGAGCGAGGCACTCAAAGATTCACGCTGACTCACCTCAGGTTGCCTCTTCAAACAGAGATGATACATCAAGTTTTAGATTTTGGTTTTGATCTGCTTGCCCGTTTCTGGCCGGTGGCGCTTGCGGTTTGTGTCGTGGCTTTCATTCTCGTGGTGATGATCATCGCAAAGATGTCCCGAAGCAGTAAATCGGTGCAGCGTGCGGATAAAAAGGGAGGGCCCAGCGCTGCGGGCGCGGCCAAACACAACAACCATGTCATGAATTCGCTCTATCGCCTGCCAGAGGAGCAGTATCGATGCTACCATGAAGTCTTCGTGCCGAGGCTGGATGGAGAAGGAACCACGAGGATTCACCACCTGATCCTGTCACAATACGGCATTTTCGTTTTGCAGGTGCAGCATGAATGCGGGGAGATCTCTGGATCGGCCGGTGAGCGAGAGTGGATGGCTCGTCAAAAGGATGGTATGCGACGATTCACAAACCCCATCCTCCGAAATGCCTACCATATAAAAGCTCTGGCAAAGCATCTGGGAATTCAGGAGTCCTTGTTTCATTCCATTGTAATCTTCGATGCAGAAGTTTGTTTCGAAATGACTCCTCCGCGGCACGTCTTGACGGTGGGCCTTGGCAGAGAAATTACTGCCCACACGACCATGACGATTACCCCTGAAGTCCTGGATAGAGTCGCGGAAAGCCTTCGCGAGCGAGATATGAGCCTGGATCTCGAGGCCCGCCGGAAGGACCATTACAAAGCCCGCAACAATCGGCTGAAGCACACACACGACCGCGTGGAGTGACTTACATCAGCCCCACTCGCTTCAATTCGGCTCCTGGGAACACGGCCGCCACCTCCGTTGAGCTGAAGCAGCCATGCAGCACCTCCGCGAACACCGCCCGATAATCCGTCTCCGCATGAAGCCCACCAGGGCCGGGCGTGTTCACATTCAGATCCTCTTCCGCCTGGATCGGCCAGGAGCCGAGCACCTGCCCGCCTTTGACCCGATCTCCCAGCGCCATGAGGGCAAAACCACGCCCGTGATCGGTGCCGAGGCTGGCATTTTCATACACGCGCCTGCCAAACTCCGTGGTCACCATCACCGTGTAGCGGGCGCGGTGGGATTTCAGATCCAGATCCAGCGCCACAAGTCCTTCCGCCAAAGTTTTGATACGCTCCGCCTGTGTACCCGTGGCATTCCCCTGGAAGAAATGCGTGTCCCAGCCGCCGAGGTCGATGCAGGCCACCTGGAGACCAAGCCGGGCTTTGATCAGCCGCGCAATCTCATGCAGCCCTGTGCCGAAACCATCCTTTGGATAGGCCGCACCATGCTCAGGCGCATCGCCCTTGCCTTGCAGAGCGGACACTCGCTGGAAGAGATCCAGCGTCTCCACCCCGCGCTGGCCCAGCAGCGTCACCTCCGCGCCATACATCGCTTGCAGCGCCTGCACCGCCTTGGCCGAGTCGCCGCTGGTTTTGATCGCGATATCCTCGATGCGCTCCAGCACACTCACCGCTGGCGCACCGCGCAGGGATTCTGGCAAAACAGTGCCGATCGCCACGGCGGAAAGCGCTGAAGTAGCGTCTGTGGCATTCAGGCGCAGGAAGCGCCCCAGCCAACCGCCGCCCGCAGGCGTGCCGTGCATTGAGTCTCCATGCTCCATCTGATCCTGGCAGTCGAAATGAGAGCCGCTCGTGTTATCCACACCCACCGACTGCACCGCACCGAAGCGCCCTTCTTTGTAGAGCGCCTCCAGCGGCTTCATCGCCGGATGCAGCGCGTAATGATCTGAAATTCGGATCGCGTCCTTCGCCGGGATCGCCAGCCCAGGCCGCAACCGGTAGTAATGATCATCCGCATGAGGCACGAAGAGATTCAGCGTGTCCGCCCCACCACGGAGAAAGACATGAATCAGCGTGTGCGACTCCTCCCGCGGCACCGCCGCAAAAGTAGGCGTGGCCGCGAGAGCGAGCTTCGAGATCAGGGAGCGGCGGGTCATGGCGGATTGGGTGTCTGCGGAGGTTCCGCTTTTGGAATGGGCACAGGCTGCCGTCTGCGAAAGATGCGAGTGTTCACCACATGGTCAGGTACCAGCATCCAGTAGGTGATCAATCCGATGACAGGGACCAACGTGATGACCAAGAACCAGAGGATCTTCTCCTGAGTTCCAAATTCCGGTGCACCCAGAATCTGAATCAGTGCTCGCCAATAGAGGAATAGCCAGACCAGCCAAATGACAAAGACGGCGAATGCAAACAGCGACGAGCCGTTCTGGAATTTGAAATCGAAGGGGATCATAGCAGGCGGGATGATACGAAGGATAGCGCTTTCGAGTCAACACCTCTGGAAAGCCGGACTCGCTAGGATGAGGCCGACGAATTGAGTTTCATCTTCAGTTTTCAGCGCAGCCAACTCCTCGGGTTTTGGCGAGCGGCCGATGAGATAGGCGAACCATGCTTCGGGCACCATTTTGAGCTGTCGGCGCAGTTCATAGAGGTTCACCCGCACGCCGTTTTGCTTCCCGGAGGCCAGGGCCATGCCAAAATTCCAGCGCCACATCAGCGTGCCCATCCAGGGCAGTTCCTCATCCGGATAGCCGTCGGGTGTCGGGTATTGGAAAAGGCCGTGGCCCATGCGTTGCAGCGGCTCCAGTACGGCCTTGTCAGCCTGGGTGTCAGCCAACAGGGCACGCAGCGCGGAGACCATGAACTTCAGCGGACGCTTCAAAAGCTGCCCACGACTCTCGGCGAACTCGGCGGAGCCGAAAAGCACGCGCAGCACGGATTTGACGTCTCCACGCGTCCTCGTGAACTCCGCCGCCACCTTCTCCACCACGCTGGCAGGCGGCTCCATGCTGACGAAGCGTTTGCACAGCTTCGTGGCGATGAATTTGGCCGTGCTCGGATGGCTGCAAACGATCTCCACCAGCCGGTCCAGATCCTTCTCACCACCTCCCGCCGGGATCACCGCGCCGAGCACCTTCTTTTCCCCATCGTCATGCCAGTCGGGTTTAAAAAAGGACTCGCCAGCATTCATCGCGAAGAAGCGATTTCGATCAAAAGTCCAGCCGCTGAGGCAGCGGGCGGCTTCATAGACATCCTGCTGCGTGTAGCCGCCGTGGACGCCCATGGTGTGCAGCTCCATCAGCTCGCGGGCGTAGTTTTCGTTGGGCTTGTCGTCGGTCTTCCGGCGCACCTTGTTCGACTTCCCATCCAGATAGACCAGCATCGCGGGAGAGGTGGCGGAGGCGCGGATGAGATCGTAATAATTGCCCAGCGCGTGCTTGCGGATCACATCGCGATCATCGCTCGGCTTCAGGTAGATGCAGTCACCCTTTTCGAGGTCGATATTGAGATGATCCGTCCAGAACTCCACCATCACCTCGAAGAGCTGGCGCTTGCTGTAAATGGCCCGCAGCAGCGTGTGGCGGGTGATTTCATCCCGCAGCACCGGCTTGCGGAATTCATACGCATCCCCCGCGCTGAAGTAGATGGATTCAAACCTCTCCGCCCGCAGATCGCAGGCCATGTCGTCGATGCGCTCGGGGTGCAGTTGCTCCTCCAGCCAGGCTTCACGCCCCATCTTCTTCAGCCGCCAGACATCACCCGGCCAGGGGCCAAAGGCTGCTCGGGAGAGCAGATGAAAGTCGGGGGCGATCTCCTCACCAGCAGGCGGAGGTGGCATCTTCTGAGGCACGCCTTCGCCGAGGAAATCACGATTGATCTGCGTCACCACACGATCACACGACGCCAGCCCCAGCGGCGCGGCGCTCAAAAAGTGGCGTCGGGTGAGTTTCATACTTCAAGCAGCGGGAAGTTCAGGAGGTAATGCGGGCGGCAGCGCCTCGACCTCCACCTTCGGCCCCTTCACAAACCACGCCCGCACATTGATCCCCCACCCGATGATGGCGATCATCGGCAGCAGCACGGCCCAACCAACGACAGGCATCAGCGCGCAGCAGATGATCGTCAGCCCGCCGTGCTTCGTCTGCCGCCACGGCTCCGCCTGCGGCCACAGCCTCTCCCCGATCAGCGCCGCGATGCCCCCCGCGCCGATGAAGCCCCAGGCGATCATCGCGCCGCCCACCAGCACGGCCAGAGCGCCCGCTTTAGGCAGCTTCGAGAGCACCGTGATGAGCAGCACGCCTCCGATGAGCGGCCCGAGCCCGATCAGGAAGCATTTAAACAGCCCACCGCTCGCCGCCATGCGCTGCTTTTCCAACCTTTCCGGCCAAAGTCCGCGAGCCAGCAACCAAAGCGCCGGAAGCGCCACGACAAAAGCGACTGCGATGAGCAGCCAGATGAGAACGGTAGAGAAGAGCATGGTAGTCGCCGGAGCTAAACGCAGCATTTCCTCCCCGGTAACAACAAACCCGCGTCACCCCAAGTAAGCTCCGCCAGCGCGGCACGTTACCTGGAAATCCCATGCGCCTGTTTCTCCTCAGTCTCCTCCTCGCCAGTCCACTGCTCGCTGCCCCACAGCCAAACATCGTCTTCATCCTCGCGGATGATTTTGGCTATGGGGATCTCGGCTGCATGGGCAGCACAGACATCGCCACGCCGAACATTGATCGTCTCGCGGCGGAGGGCGTGAAGTTTACCGACTTCTACGCGAATGCGCCAGTCTGTACGCCCACGCGCACCGGCTTCATGACCGGGCGCTGGCAGCAGCGTTGCGGGATCGAGTTCGCGTTCGGGTATCAGGTGGAGCAGTTCCGCCGAGTGAAAGGTGAGTGGGTGCCGGAGAAAGACATCCACGGCCTGGGGCTACCGCTGAGTGAGATCACCCTGGCGCAGAAGCTCAAAACGGCGGGCTATGCCACGGGTGTGTTTGGGAAATGGCATCTCGGATTCAAAGACGAATACAATCCCGTGAACCGTGGCTTCGATGAATTCTTCGGCGAGCTGCTGGGCCACTGCGACTTCTACCAGCACGCCTATTATGACGGCACTTATGCCATGCGTGAAGGGCTCGCTCCCGTGAAGCGCGAGGGCTACTTCACGGATCTCATCAACGTGCATGCCGTGAAGTTCATCCGCGATCACAAGGCCGCGCCGTTCTTCCTTTATGTGCCGCATCTTGCCGTGCATTCACCCTTCCAGCCGCCGGATGCGCCAGACACGCCGATGGTCACGAAGGAGACGATGCACCACGGCAGCCGCGCCATTTATAAGGCGATGGTGGAGCGCATCGATCTCGGTGTCGGGCAGATCCTGGCCGAGCTGGAAAAGCACGGCCTCGCCGAAAACACTCTCGTCGTCTTCTCCAGTGACAACGGCGGTGAACGTTACAGCCGCAACGCACCGCTCTTTCATCACAAAGCCACCGTCTGGGAAGGTGGCATCCGTGTCCCCTGCCTGATGCGCTGGCCTGCGAAGCTGCCGAAGGGCAAGGTGACCTCGCAGATGGCCATCACGATGGATCTCCACGCCACCTTCGCCGCCGCTGCTGGAGCTCAAACAACACCCGAAAAGCCAATGGACGGCATCGATCTCCTGCCACTGCTCACGAGTGAATCGAAGCCCATCGAGCGCACCTTCTTCTGGCGCATCGACCGCTCCAATCGAAAGCAAAAAGCCATCCGTCACGGGGCGTGGAAATACATCAATGATGGCAACACGATGGACATGCTCTTTAACCTCGAAACTGACATCGGTGAGCGCATGAATCTCGGCTATCAGAAGCCGGAGATCCTCGAAGATCTCAAATCCCGCCTAAAAGCATGGGAAACGGAGATCGATGCCACCGAGCGCGAGATCTGGGTGAAGTGAAGCTCACAAATCCAGCACCTTGTCCATCCTCCTCGCCACATCCGCGAGGTAGTCCCAGTCACCCGCCTTCACCTCCGCCGCCGCCCAGCCGGTGAAGTCGATCTTCGCCAGTTCGCTGCGCACGGCAGACCAATTGATGCTGCCTTCACCCAGCGGCTTGTCGAAGCCCTTTCTCATGCCTTCAGACATGGCCTTGTCGAGATCGTATTCCTTCACATCCAGCTTCATGCTGCGCTTGCCCAGCACCTCCACCCAGTGCTCCGCCACGCCCCAGCGCATCTGATTGCCGATGTCGAGATGCACCCCGACCCACGGGCTGCCGATCTCATCAATCAATCGCGCCATGTCGAAAGCACTGATCGTGAAAGTGTTCCAGACGTTCTCGATCAGCATCTTGATGCCCTGCTTTTCCGCATGAGGCGCAGCTTCCTTCATGCGTGCCACAGCCTCTCGCCAGGTTTTCTGCAATGACTGGTCCAGGGGGTAGGCCAGCACGACGAGCATGGAGTCACCGCCGAGCTTTTTGGTGATGTCGATCCCAGTCTCCAGAGTCTCCGCGCGTCCGCCCACGGTGCCGTCAATGATCAGACCACTGGCTTTGCTCGCTGCGCCCCACTCGTCTGCATTTTCCATCGTCACATGCCCGAGCAGACTCGGCTCGACGCCTTCAAAACCACATGTGCGTAACTTCGCAAAAGCCTCCGCCAGTGGCATTCCAGTCGCCGCCTTTTGAGCCATGCTCCACTTCAGAGACTTGCGGATCTTGCCCGTGAACTGGCCTGCATGTGAAGGCACCGCGAGCTGCATGGCAGCAGCCGTGGTGGAGAGGAGGAAGTGGCGGCGAGTCATGGCTTCCCAAACGCTCTCCGCCACATGGTTCTTCATCTGACGGCTAGAGAAGAAAACGGACACCTTCATAGGATATGAATGTTGATGGAAATTATATCTGGCACCTTTGGGTGGCTTGCCATATTCTAACCAACGTTTTAATTCAGCGGCATTGCATGATCTCCCTCACAGCAATTTTTGCTGTGAGTCTGGTCGGCGGTTCCGCCTGCAAATCGAATCAGGAAATCAGACCCATGAAAACTCATACTCATTCAATGACGGGAGAAGTGTCATGGAGGTTGTGCAAGGCAATGCGCCACCTCATCTACCTCGTGTACATGGTTGCCGCGCTTACCGGCGCAGCTTCGGCTCAGAATGTCATCACTACCACTCCCGGCGCGGGCGGTAATATTTTCCCTGTCGGTCCAGTGACGTTTCCCAGTGGTGCCAACCCGGTATTTTTCGTGATCCCAAATGCCGGGTTTTCCATTCAGAATGTAAAAATCGACAATGTGTCCGTGGGTATCGACTCGCAGGTGTATCCTGGGCCGGTGAACGCCGCCATGACGATCAGCGCCACCTTTGTGAAGAGCCCCACGATCTCCGCGAGTGCCAGTGGTCCAGGCACGATCTCGCCCTCGGGCAATGACACGGTGGGCATCGGGGGAGAGCGGACTTATGTGATGGAGGCAGGGCTGGGGGCCATCCTCTCCTCACTGACAGTGAACGGGGCATCTGTGACGCTGCCGAATCCGAAACCACAGTCATTCAGCCATACGGTGACGAACATCACTGGCAACACCACGGTGAAGGCCGTCTTTGCCCTTGATCCCACAAGGGTCATCCTTGTTTCCAGCGCGGGGGCAGGAGGAAGCATCACGCCTCTTGGAAAGCTTCAGGCGACCAAAGGTGGCAGCCAAAGTTATACCATCTCCCCTGCCACGGGCATGTACATCGCTGATGTGAAGGTGGACGGAAAAAGCGTGGGCAAGGTGAGCTTTCACACGCTGAACAACATCCAAAAGGCACAAACCATCGCGGCGACTTTTGCGAAGAACCCGATTAGCACTGTCAAACAAGCTGTTGGCGGCACGATCAGCCCTTCGACAGATGCGACCATCAGCTATGGTGGCAGCCGGTCATTCACCATCACCCCTGCGACGGGCTATGAGATCGTGAATCTCATCGTCGATGGCAAGACTGTGGCGGATACGGATGGCTTTTACACGGTCTTTAACATCACCAAGAACACCACATTCACTGCGGTTTTCCGAGCACTGGCGACGCATGCGTTTGTGACCTCCAGCGCTGGCGCTGGTGGCAGCATCAGCCCGCTTGGCAAGGTGGGTGTCGTCAAAGGCGGCAACCGCTCATTCACCATTACTCCAGCAACGGGCTACCGTATCTTGGACGTGAAAGTGGATGGTAAAAGTGTGGGCGCAGTGACCTCCCACACGCTGACGAATGTGCAGAAGGCACAGACCATCGCGGCCACGTTCGCCAAGAACCCTGTCGTATCGGTCAAACAGTCCACTGGCGGCACGGTGACACCGATGGGTGACATCTCGGTGCCTATGAGCGGTGCCCTCGATATCACGGCGACTCCGCAGGCTGGCTATGAGATCGTGAGCCTGTTCGTCTCAGGGCATCCTTTCCCACTGACGACCAACCTGAGAATCTCTCCCATCGAAAAGAACCTGTCTGTCAGTGCGACCTTCAAGCAGCGGGCAGATCACGTCTTCCTGACGACCACTGCTGGAGCCGGCGGCACCGTTACTCCGCTGGGCAAGACCTTGGTTGCCAAAGGCAGCAGTCCGGTGGTGAACATCACTCCGGCAACGAACTTCCGTGTGCTGGATGTGAAGGTGGGCACCACCTCCGTCGGTGCCGTCACGACCACCTCCGTGACCAATATCCAGGCGGCTACTACGGTGGCGGCCACCTTCACCCGGCTGCCGGTCATTGCCGCGAAACAGGCCACTGGTGGAAACATCTTGCCTACGGGCAACAAAGTGGTGCCGATGGGAGGGACTCAGAACTACACGATTAATCCCTCACTGGGCTTCAAGATCGACAACCTCATCATCGACGGCAAGCCTGTGGCGGACACGGATGGCAGCTTCACCTTCACGAACGTCAGCAAGAACGCCACGATCAGCGCTAAGTTCAGCCTGACGAGCCATGTCGTCACCGCCAGCGCACCGCCAGCGGGTGGCATCACTCCTTCCGGCTCGATGAATGTACTGAATGGCAAGGATCAGAGCTTTGCCATCACTCCACCTGTGGGATTCAAAGCGGGTGTCAAAATCAATGGCGTCTTCAAAGCTCAGAAGCCGGGTGGTGGAGTGCTGACTTATCTGCTGAAAAATGTCCGGCGAAACACGACGGTGGAGGCGGTCTTCGCCCCCATTGGCACTCAATTTGCCGGCACCCTGGGCATCGCTCCAGTAGGGCTGGGAGACAGTATCAATGTCGCCAACAAAACTCCGGCGCTTTTTAACCTGCTGACCAATGGCACTCTCGGGGTGGCAGGGGTCTATTATCACAACGCAAGCGCCCAAAAGTGGGGGCAGGCTGCCATGGGGTTGGATGAAGACAACTGGACCGCCAGCGTGCCCATGGTACCGGGCGACAATGAGATCTGGTTCGCCGCCGTGGGCACGGGTGGCGAGGTGGCCTGGTATCCCACTGTCGTCACCTATTATCCTGCCTCCGACTTCACCACGCCGCTGAGTCCCTATGTCGGAACCACACCGCTCTCGACCCTCACAGTAGGCTCGCCGACAACGGTGACCTGGAAGCTGGGCCTCCTCAACCCTGCGGGTGCCACTGTGACCTTGTTCCGTGTGGAGAATGATGACTCTCTCACCCAGGCCGGCGTGATGACTGACAACGGCGTGCTACCGGATGAAATTCAGGGAGATGGCATCTTCACGGTCAACACCAGCATCACTGCCGCAGCGTCGGGTTATCTTTACTACCGCGCCCGGGTGCAGAAGCCCGGCCCGGTGACCTACTTCTCAGAAACCAAAGAGGTGTGGGCACCAGAGCCGCTTACAGATGCGGAGGTCAACAAAGCTGGTGAGATCGCCGACGGTGCCGCAGCAGACTACGGAACGCGGATCACAGCGGGTGACACCCCACAGGAGGCCGCGCAGTTTGTGGCGGATAAGCTGAAGCTGGACCCGAATATCGGAGAAGTAGGCGTCACGGAGGAAGGCAGTGTCTGGTGGGTCACCGTGGATGGTATTCTAGGTTTCCATCATCCTCTCAATCCTGATTCAAGAGCAGGCGGTGGAGCGCCTGCAGGCATCACTGATCGTGGAAATCCGGCCGAGCCACCTGCACTGGATCAGGCTTTCCAAGCAGCACAAAATCCATTCTATCTGCCTGCCGATCTGGCCACTTTGTTTGCGCCCGAACTGACGGAGGTTTCCGTCGGTCCGAATGGAGCCGCCACATTTGCCGCTCCTCCTCCATCCCTTTCTTCCGATGGCAAGAACCGAATGCGTAGTGATCGGGCGGTCATCATCAGCCCTTACATCGTAAACTTGGACGATCCAGGAAACAGTTTCCGTCTTGGAGATGACTACTTCAAGCCCTGGCCCACCATTCAGGCTCACAAGACCTGCGGTCTTTATGCTGACAAAGAGTTCGTCAACAACGCCACCAGGGGTGTCACCCTGGACAACTTTAAAAACCTTTCCTCCTTCGGCTACATTCACTTCTGCACTCATGGTGACAATGTTTACAATGGGCTGCTCTCCGTCTGGCAGGACGTATGGGGTCCCAACGACTTTCTCAGGGGCAATCTCTCTGTCGTGGCGATGTACTCCGGCCTCCATCTCGCCGTGGTGGATGGCAAATATGTGAAGGGCGTTTACGAGGACGACATCAACAACAAGCGCATCGCGATTGGCGGTGGTGGTGCGGTGGCTCTTCTTCCCTCCTTCTTCAGTCACTATCTGGGTGGGCTTCCCAACAGTCTCGTCATGGTCGCCATGTGTCGCGGCGGCTTCAACGGCTCCATGATGAATGTCTTCAAGGGCAAGGGCGCTGGCACCGTCATTTCATTCACCGATTATGTGAAGTGCGGTTATGCCCAGAACAGCCTCCAGGAGATCATCGACCGCATGTATGAGGACAAAACCTCACTGGAGGCGATGCAGTCCGCCGTCGGCAAATATGGCGCGGACGATGGTAACAATGACGACACAGGTGACGGAGTGAATGATCCCGCCGCCCTCGTGTACACTGGTGCCACCGACCTCCGCTTCCCGCTCTCCAATCTCACTAATGCCGGCTTTGAAGACGGCATCATCGAACCTTGGGAGCGTACGGGAGATGGCCGCGTCATCACGGGTTTGGGCATTGAGCGGCCAAAAGAAGGCAAGTTCATGGGCATCATCTCCACAGGTCTCGGATACACCACCTCCGCAGGCAGCATCCAGCAGCGTCTCTGTGTGCCTGACGGTGGCGGCACCCTCAGCTTCCGCTGGAGCATGTACTCCGAGGAGTGGCTGGAGTATGTGGGCAGTCAATTCCAGGATGCCTTCTCCGTGAGCGTGGCCGTGGTGGACCCCGTCACTGGTGCTGTGGGTGCTTTCACGACCTTGTTTAATAAGACCGTTGACGGTCTGGCCGGCCAAGTCGTGCCGGCAGATGTCGGCTTCGACCGCGGCGGAGTTTACAAGACGGGCTGGCGTATCGATACACTCAACCTAAACGCCTACGCAGGCCAGACCATCGTGCTCAAGTTCGGTTGCACGGATGTGGGGGATAGCATTTATGACTCCGCCGTCCTTTTGGATGACATCAAGTTCGTCGAAATACCCACCCCATGATGCTGCTGCACCGGATCGCCGC
>Ga0209480_10000649_pt1 | contig 27521 bp, 31 predicted proteins | sample JI61114C2DNA_FD_187501 | JGI IMG/M metagenome (GOLD analysis project Ga0209480, IMG submission 187501) | Wastewater effluent complex algal communities from Wisconsin, to seasonally profile nutrient transformation and Carbon sequestration -... | ecosystem: Engineered > WWTP > Effluent > Algae... | reverse complement strand
AAGAACGTTTATTTTTAGTGGTCAACGATACTTTTTCTTCAATAAATAAAAGCATTGAGCTTCTTATTTAATTACATCAAAATATTACTTTAACCTACTGTTTAAAATACAGAGGATTACTTACGAGGAATCCATTGTACTTCATCAGCGTTCAAATCATGAGACAACTTTCGTGCCAACACAAAAAGATAGTCAGAAAGTCGGTTTAGGTACTTAATTACGCGTTCATCTGTCGGTTCTATGTCATTCAAATGTACTGCTAAACGCTCGGCTCTACGGCATACACAGCGTGCTATATGACAATATGACACCGTTGTATGACCACCTGGCAAAACAAAATGTGTCATTGGCGGTAAAGCTTCTTCCATGGTATCAATTTCATTTTCCAAAAACTCAATATCTGACTCAATAATACCAAGATTTTGCAAACGTGGCTGACCATTTTTCAAAGTTTCTTTTTCTGGTGGAGTTGCTAAAATAGCGCCGACAGTAAATAATCTGTCTTGTATTTCAATTAATACATTTTTGTACAAATCGCTCATGTCTTGGTCGCGAATTAATCCGATATGTGAATTCAATTCGTCAACCGTTCCATAACTTTCGATTCTGATATGGTGTTTTGGTACACGCGTTCCACCAAATAATGCTGTGGTTCCGGTGTCGCCTGTTTTGGTATAAACTTTCATTTTTAGTGTTTATAGTTTTTGGTTTGTTGTTTATTGTTCTTGAAGTTATTTCTTCAATTGTGTTCTATATTCTTCAATGTTTGCTTTGACTTTTGGATCCAATTCTGGTTCGGCAATATCGGTTAGCTTTTCCATTTCTTCCCAAATAATTTTTGCTACAATATATCGTGCAACACCTTTATCATCAGCAGGAATTATGTACCAAGGCGCAAAATCAGTTGATGTTTTGTTGATTGCTTCTTCGTAATATTTCATATAATCATCCCAAAGTGCGCGCTCTTTTAAATCACCAGTACTGAATTTCCAATTATCTTCTGGGTTTTCTAATCGTTTCAATAAACGTTCACGTTGTTCATCTTTACTCATGTGAAAGTAAAATTTCAACACTTTGGTTCCGTTTAACGAAATATGTTTTTCAAAATTTACCATTTGTTCCATGCGATTTTCCCAAAATTGAGGTGTAATATCCTCCACTTTTTCAATTCCTGGCAAGTTTTCAAACAAAATATATTCGGGATGTACTCGCGTTACTAATACATTTTCATAATGCGTACGATTGAAGACAGCGAATTTCCCTTTTTCGGGCAAAGCTAAATAATGACGCCATAAATAATCGTGTTCTAATTCGGTTGAATTAGGCGTTTTGAAACTATGTACCACTACTCCACGCGGATTAAATTCTTTAAAAACCTCACGAATTAAGCTATCTTTTCCACTGGTATCCATTCCTTGTAAACAAATCAAAAATGCATGACGATTGTGTGCGTACATAGCATCTTGCTTTTTAGAAAGCTTTTTCTGGATTTTATCTAAGGCTAATTGTTCTTGGTCTTTATCGGTATCGATGTTTAATTTCGTAGCAAAATCGGCTAATTTAATAGTTGTTTTTACTTTAAAATCTTCAATATTTATGTTTTCCATTTTATATCGCTTTTTAATAAATGTAAAAATAGTACTTTTATGAGCAATTTCTGACTTAAAAACTTCATAAAGTTATCGGTAAAAATATGGAAAATTTCAAACTTACTAATCTCTTCACTATAAAAGGTATTGCAGCTCCATCTGGTTTGTTGTACACACAAAATGTTTTATTTCTTATTTCAGATTCGAGTAATTTTTTGTACCAATATGACATTGATAAAAAACTTTTATTAAAATTTCCATTGATAAAAGAGGCAAAAGAAAACATAGAAAAAGCTGAAAAACCTGATTTAGAAAGCATCACGCAACATGGAAATCAGTTAATAATGTTGGGTTCTGGTTCTACCAAAAAAAGAAATTCGATGTTTACTTTAGATTTAGGTTCGGATGCTTTGCAATCACAAGACTTATCAGCTCTATATCAAAAATTAAAAACAGTTGGTTCGTTTACCGATGACCAATTGAATATTGAAGGTGCTATTTATGCGCATCAAACCATGTTACTTTTTCAAAGAGGCAATTCAAAAAATAGTCAAAATGGTATTTTTATTATCCCAAATAACCAAGAAGATGGTATTCGATTTGTGCCGATTTCACTTCCAACATTAGATGATGTAGAAACTACTTTTACCGATGCAATTTTGGTTGGTGATAAAATTTATTTCTTGGCTTGCGCTGAAAACACCGAATCTACTTATGAAGATGGCGAAGTCTTAGGAACCATTTTAGGCGTCATGCATGCACCAACATTTGAAATTATTGACGTTCAATTATTATCGGAACATCAGAAATTTGAAGGCATCACACTTTACAATGAAACAGAAACCGAATTGGAGTTCTTACTTTGCGAAGACAATGATACCGAGACTTTAGAAGCTGAAATTTATAAATTAACATTGAAGAAATAATTTTTTATTTACTAACCAACCATTTGAAGAAAATCTGCATCTATGTAATAAAAAGATTCCATGAAAAAACAATTAGCTATAATTATCATTTTTCAATTTCAATTTTTACTTGGTCAAAACCTTGAAAAATTTGATTCGATAGTTTTCAGATATAACTACTCATCTTCAGCCTCAAGAAAACATATATACGAAACTGAAATCACAAAAATAATTCGAATAGATGATTCATATAATATTTCAAATAAAAATATAGATTCGTCATTGATTACTAATTTATGGACTGAATTAAACACAAAAAGAGACAATTTTACTTATGACTATTTTTTATCAAAAAAATTAAATGTAAAAAAGAGCAAAATAAAAAAACATATAAACTTTTATAACCCAATACTAACGATTAAAAATAAAAAGATTACTCAAAAAATAAAAAATCAGTTAATTATTGATATTAAAAATTTGAAGAGTTTTTCAGAATTTATTGCGCATGAAAAACCAAAAAAGGAGTCACTTTATGGTAGTGTAGATGGTAGTGAAAATATTTCAATTCATTTTTTTTATAATGGTAAAAGTTCGCTTTTTCAATTTGAAACTTTTCATAATTGTGGGCAGCCTTTTTATTTGGGAGAAAAACTTATTGAAAATAAAACGGTAAATTTAGATGTTAATCAATTAATACTGGATATAATTCCAAACAAATCAAAATTCAGAAAAGAATTCAGTTATAATAATATTCTAGATAAGTACATAAATTGGTATATTTTAAAAGAATTTGAAAAAATTTAATTCCTTTCCCAACCTTTTACCAAGTTTTCTGCTCTATATAAAAAAGCGAAGTCAATAACAAGTTCAATGTCAAGTTCAAGTACAAAAAGCTAAAACAAATTGAAAATTGAATTTGCACTTGAACTTGATTTTTGAAAATAAAAACATTTTATGGATGTAAAACACATACAAGGCTGCCGAAAACAACACCGCGAAGCGCAACGCATGGTGTATGAAACTATGGCGCCAAAACTCTATCGTTTGTGTAAACGGTATTTAAAAAAGGAGGAAGAAATAGAAGAAGTATTGGCCGATGCTTTTTTTACCATATTTACAAAAATAGAACAACTAAAAGAGGACTTGGCTTTTGAAGCTTGGGCGCGAAAAATAACAGTAAACAATTGCCTGTTACAAATAAAAAAGAACATCAACTTTAATTTGTATTTGGAAGATGTGAGCTACAATTCGCAACCCTTGGCAGATGAAGTCACCGATTTAGAAGAAGAAGATTTGCTCAATTTACTGAATTATATTCCAGATGGATGCCAAACGATTTTTAATTTGTTTGTGATTGAAGGTTATTCACACAAAGAAATTGCAGAGCGACTTGGCATTAGCGAAGGAACATCCAAATCGCAATTGAATGCGGCAAAAAGTAAATTAAAAGAATTGGTAAGAACTTTTTATTATCAAAAAGCAAAATAATCATGGGAACAGAAGAAAAATTATATAAAAAAATACAACAAGCTGCCGAAAAAGCAGAGCAAAAAGACTTTCCTGGAATGGAGAAGATTTGGGCACGCGTTGAAGATAAGCTAGAAACACAAACCCTTCAAAAAGAGAAACATTTGTGGAAAAAATTAGCGGTGGCTGCATCAATTGTTTTAGTGGGAACATTAGCCTTTTTCTTACTGCAAGAAAAAGAAAATGTAATTATTCCAGAAAATACGATTACAACGATTGATTCATCAAAAAACATTATTCCAACTCCAGAAACAGCGAATGGATTGGTAAACACAACTCCAGAAATTAAAAAAGATGCGGAACAAATTTTACAACAACAAATCGTAATTCAAAACAACATTGTAATTAACGATACTATCAATTACAAATCGAAAAAAGAAGTTGCACTTCCAACTATTGCAATGGAAGAAGTTCAAGAAGTGGCTAAAACAAGTTTGGCTACGAGTTACAATAATAGTATGTCTAATTCAGCATCCATAAATAATTCAGGCTATTTAGCAAAGGGAAAGCGTTATGATATTACAATGAATTCGGCTGAAACTACTCAAGAAAAAGATAAAAACGTTGCTAATGATGATTTAATAGTTATTGATGGAAAATTAACCAAAAAATCACCAAAAAATATTTCAAATGCAGATTATGAATCTGTTATTGAACTTAAAAATCCATTATACTATATCAATGGAGTCGCTTATACAGAAGAAGAATTATATGGAGAAAATCCAACTAGCCCATATGCACCATTGAGCAAACAAAATATTGACACCATAGTTGTTTTACAACCTGAAAGAGCTATTCCGATTTATGGTGATAAAGGAAAAAATGGGGTTATTATAATTACGATTAAGAAATAGTTATGAAAAAATTAGTTTATAAAATATCTGCTTTAATTTCCTTGATTTTGATATTATTCAGTTGCAAAACACAAAACACTAATTTTGTTACTATAAAAGGAGTTGTTTCGGATGAATTAGGACCAATTTATGATGCAGAGGTTCAGGTACAAGGAAATTCAAATAGCGTAAAAACTGATTTTGATGGAAATTATTCTATACAAGCTAAGGAAGGAGACACTTTAATTTTCAGTTATTATTCAATTATTTATGAAAAAGTAAAAATTGGGAAAAATAAAAAAATCAATCCTATACTTCTATCAAAGGATCTAAAACCTATTAAAGTTGTTAGTACATCTGAAATCAAAAGAAAAAACACAGCTTTTGAGAACTACACAGAAGCTCTAATTGCTGTAAATGGAAATATTGTAAATAAAGACATTCTCGAAGCAATTGACCCTAAAAATATAGAATCGGTAAATGTGTTTAAAAAAGAAAATATTCCCTCTAATTTTATTAATACAAAAAATAGCGGAGCCATTCTAATCACAACAAAAGATATTTCCAAACGAGAATTGAAGAAATTATATGAAAAATATTCTCTTGAAAATTCAATAAAAAATGAAAGTCAAGTTTTTAAAATTTCTGGAACAGTATACGATTGTGAAAAATTTCCAATTCCTGGAGCGTATATAAAAAATATAAACTCAAAAGCGGAAACTCAATCCGATTTTGATGGGAAATTTTCAATTGAAGGTAAATTAAATGATGTTTTAGAAATTTCTTATGTACAATTCAAATCACAAAAAGTAAAAATTGAAAACAAAGAAAATCTGGTAGTTAATCTCAAAGCAGAACAGCAAATTATGTTAGAAAAACCAGTAATTTATCTTTATCCAACAGAAAAAACAGCAATTGATATAAAACTCGATTTAAAAGGAAAATTATTAACTACTTTTCCTAAATACGATAAAAATTGGGATGTAATAGCTGAACCAAATGGACAAATTTTTGATAAAAAAACCAATCGTTATTATAGTTCTTTATTTTGGGATGGAACCATTGACTTTTCAGATGAGCATTACAAATATGATGATGGTTTTATAGTTCCAAAGGAAAAGTTAGCTGAATTTTTAATCGAAAAATTAGAACACATTGGTTTAAACAATCAAGAAACAAATGATTTTATTCAGTATTGGTTGCCTATTTTAGAACGAAATAAATACAATTTCATTCATTTCTTAGTAAACGAAGAATGCGACGAAATTGCTACTTTAAACGTCAATCCAAAACCAGAAACTACTATTAGAATTTACATGGAATTTTATGGTTTAGAGAATAGAACTATAATCAAAGAACAACAACTTTCAAAAACGGAAAGAAAAGGTTTTACACTTGTAGAATGGGGAGGTGCTGATTTTAGTGAAGAAATGCTTGAGGAAGATTTTTTTAAAATAAATGATTTACCAAAATTAGATGGTATCACTTTAATTTGCAAAAGAAGAGGTATAAATGATATCAAACCATTATATGTAATAGATAATAAAATTTCAACTAAAAAAGAATTTGACAAACTGTATCCATTTCAAATTAAAAAAATTAAAACTTTTAGTGGCAAAGAAGGAGCAGGATTATATGGGCAAGATGGTATTAATGGAGTTTTTGAAATCACCACTAAAAACCCTGAAAAATGAAAAAGTTACAACTGATTTTAACAATCTTTCTTTTCTCTTTTACACTTCAAGCACAAGAGAAAAAACAAAACGACACTATCAAAATCGAAATTAATTCAAACACCAAAACGATTTATGTTTTAGGTGGGATTGCTTCTGTAATTACCAAAGAAGATTTAGTTTTTGCAAAAAAATACAATATTCATTTTCACGATTTTGGTTGCATTGCTCCTACTAATTTTAAGGAATATGAAACTAAAAATCAATTGGTTTTTGAATATCTAAACAAAACTTATGGAAAACAATGGCAAAAAGAAATCAAGCAAAGTGTTATGGGTTTTGAGAAGTGGAAGAAAAAATGAGTTTTGGAATGAAATTTGAAGTAAATATTTACAAAACAGCATTATGAGAATTGTACTAATTTTACTTGTTTCATTATTAGTTTCTTGTAAAAAGGAAATCGAAACAAAAACTAATTTACCTAAACAGGAAAAAGAAAAAAGTGTTTCTGAAATTTTATCAAATCTAAGTAAAACCGATACTATACTAAAATTAGATTTATCCTATAAAAAATTAGACTCACTTCCTGATTTATCTAAGTTTAAAATTATTACATTGGATTTATCACACAATAATTTAGATACAATCCCAATTAGCAAATTACCTTTGACATTGAGAAAATTAAAATGTACAGATAATAAGCTAATTAAATTCATGATGATGAATTATAAAAATAGTGTCATTCCCGAGTTACAACCGTATCACAATTCGGATTTAAATATTGAAGAAATTGATTTATCAAATAATAAATTAAAAGTTGTAACTATTAAAATGCTTTCTATTCAGAAGAATAAAATTTTACCCAAAAAAATAATAGTTTCAAATAATAAAATTGAGAATCTAGCTATAAATGACAATATCCATTATTTAGACATTTCCAATAATCTAAATATTAATCCCGAAGTTTTATTTGCTGTTGAGAAAATTGATACTTTAATACAAACCAACAATCCAAAGAAATTAAAAACCAAACGAATTCCTCGACCAAAAAAACCAATTATTTGTTTTTAAACCAATTTAAAATTCTATGGAAAAAATCATAATCCTATTTATACTTTTTCAACTATCAAGCTGTAAAACTTACACAAAATTTAATAGTAATGAATTAAGTGAATTTGACACCATTTATCAACTTGATTTATCGAATAGAAATTTTAAAACACAACCTGATTTATCAAAATTCACGATTATTGAACTTAATATTTCCAAAAATAGAATAGCTACTTTCGAAGAAAACAAACTTCCTAAAGGAATTCAAAAACTAAATTTTAGTAACAATAGAATTTCAAAAAAAGTTATATTCAGAAAAGAAAAAAATCTTGAATCAGTTAATTTTTCAAATAATAAAATTGAATCTTTTTTTTATCCAAATGGAATAGTTAAAAATCTGAACTTGTCTAATAATAAATTAGTTACTATTCAAATGCCTTTATTTTATGACATCAGAGCTGACACTTTAAATGTAGCAAATAATCCAAAATTAGAAACGACAGAAATTAACAATTTTGGTTTCCCTAGATTTTATAGAACTTTGATTAATTATTCAATAAGTACTAAAAATTAAAAGCTCCAAATGGAGCTTTTTTTATTTCTCAATCTCTTTCAAAGAATCCATTTTTTTGTGTGCTAAGAATCCTTTGATGTCTTCGAAATGTTCTTTTACACGTTTGTTACCGAATTCAAAAACTTTTTCTGCCAATCCGTCAAGGAAATCACGGTCGTGAGATACCAAGATTAAAGTTCCATCAAAATCACGTAAAGCATCTTTGATGATGTCTTTTGTTTTCATATCTAAATGGTTTGAAGGCTCATCTAAAATTAGAAGATTTACAGGTTCTAACAGTAACTTAATCATTGCCAGACGTGTTTTTTCTCCACCAGAAAGTACTTTTACTTTCTTTTGAATATCATCACCTTGAAACATGAATGCTCCCAAAATATTTTTTATTTGTGTACGAACATCTCCAACGGCAATTCTATCAATCGTTTCAAAAATAGTTGCGTTTTCATCTAATTGAGCGGCTTGATTTTGAGCAAAATAGCCAATTTGTGCATTGTGACCAATTTCTACAGAACCTCCATTGATTTCAATTTCTTTCATAATGGCTTTAATCATGGTTGATTTACCTTCACCATTTTTACCCACGAAAGCTACTTTTTGTCCACGTTCGATAACTAAATTCGCATCTTTAAAGATTAACTTGTCACCATACGATTTTTCTAAATCTTTAACAATTACAGGATATTGACCTGAACGAGCTGATGGTGGAAATTTCAATTTTAAAGCCGATGTATCAATTTCATCCACTTCAATAGGAACAATCTTTTCTAACATTCTAACACGCGATTGTACTTGTTCGGTTTTAGAAAAAGTTCCTCTAAAACGTTCAATAAACGCTTGATTATCGGCAATGAATTTTTGCTGTTCTTCATACGCTTTTTGTTGGTGAACGCGTCTGTCTTTTCTCAATTCTAAATAATGAGAATATTTAGCTTTGTAATCGTAAATTCTTCCCATTGTAACTTCGATAGTACGATTGGTGATATTATCAACAAATGCTCTATCGTGCGAAATTACCATAACTGCTTTGGCTTGCGTAATCAAAAATTCTTCCAACCATTCGATACTATCCATATCCAAGTGGTTGGTAGGCTCATCTAAAAGAATTAAATCAGGCTTAGTTAATAGGATTTTTGCTAATTCAATACGCATTCTCCAACCTCCAGAAAATTCTTTTGTTGGGCGATTGAAATCTTCTCTTTCAAATCCTAAACCTTTTAATATTTTTTCAACTTCTGCTTCATAGTTTACTTCTTCAATTGAATAATATTTTTCAGATAATTCCGAAACTTTTTCAATCAATTTCATGTACTCATCACTTTCATAATCAGTACGAACAGTCAATTGCTCGTTGATTTCGTCGATTTCTTTTTTCATATTCAACACCGAAGCAAATGCTTTTGATGTTTCTTCCATTACAGTACAATTATCTTCGGTTAATAAATGCTGTGGTAAATAAGCAATCACAGCATCGCTTGGCGCTGAAATAACACCACGAGTTGGTTTATTTGCTCCTGCAACAATTTTTAAAAGCGTAGATTTTCCTGCTCCATTTTTACCCATTAGGGCAATTTTATCGGTTTCATTAATGGCAAAAGTTACTTCGCTAAAAAGAGTGGTTCCGCCAAATTCTACGGCGATGTCGTTTACTGTAATCATTTTTTAAAGTAAAAAGTTAGAAGTAAAAAGTAAAAAGTCTTTTTACTAAAATTTTTGAAGGTGCAAAGATAGGTTAATTAGTGAATTTGACAATTAAGAATTTATCATCAAAATAAAAAAAGCTCCTGTAAAACAGTAGCTTTATAATTATTATTGCTCTTGAATTATAAACTCATTCTAAATTCTTCTAAAACTGGACTAATTTTTCCGTAATAGCGTTCGTCTACAAATAATTCTACTGCTAAATCTGTATTACCAAAACCTGCCAATCGAGCTGATTGTAAATTGTCTTTTTTTAGAACATCAACACCAACTGCTTCAATTTTTTGCTTTAATGTTTCGGCTAAAATCTCACTTCCCGAAAAAACTTTCATCATTCCCATAACTATCTATAATTTATTCTTCTGATTCGAAGAAAAGTGGTTCAATCATTATTCTGTCTGCTAAAACTTCTACTCTTTCGGTAATTTGAGAACAGAAAAACAAACGTTGTGTTTTTTCAGCACTCATAGAAAGTCTTTGAATTATTGAATCTTCTCGTTTGCGTAACATTTCTTCAACATCATCAACCACAAACATTTTAATGGTATTCATATTAAATCCTGCAGAAGAAAACATTTCATTAATTCGAATTGGCGTTCCAATCAAAACATCCATTCCTAACGAAATTTGGTTTTTATCGTAATCCATATCACCTTTTTCATGCACTCCAAAAACACGTAAATTTGTGTAATGATTTAGTTTTTTGAATTGCTCAACTGCTTCCAAAACTTTTTCTTTGTCCTGAACCAAAACCAAAGCACGTGTACTTTCACCCACTGGTTTTTCCATTCTTTGGATGACATTCAATAAAATAGTAGTAGTTTTTCCAGAACCATTTGGTGACTGAATAACCGCATCAACACCACTTTTAATGGTTGAAAATGTTTCTTGTTGTAACTCATTCGCTTCAATAAAATCGTTTTCAATTAACGCTTTCTGAAGGTTGGGGTTTATTTTTTTTAATTGCATTTTTATTTAGTAATTAGTGAAGAGTGATTAGTAATTAGCAAACTATTCACTAATTACTAATCACTTTTCACTTGGTATTATTTACTCGCAAATAATTGCACGTCTTGTTCCGAAATTTCGTTGCCACCTAAAATAATTAGACGTTCTACCACATTTCGTAACTCACGGATATTTCCGGTCCAATCGTATTCTTGTAATAATTTTATAGCTGCTTTAGAAAAACTTTTCACAGCATTTCCTTGTTCTGAAGCTATTTTTGCAGCAAAGTGTTCAATTAACTCTGGAATATCATCTCTTCTATCATTTAAAGCCGGAACTTTGATTAAAATTACTGCTAAACGATGATACAAATCTTCTCTAAATCTCCCTTCTTCTATTTCCTTTTTTAAATCTTTATTGGTAGCTGCAACCACACGAACATTGACTTTAATGTCTTTGTCTGCTCCTACTCTTTGAATTAAATTTTCTTGTAACGCACGTAAAACTTTAGCCTGAGCTGACAAACTCATATCACCAATCTCATCTAAAAAAATGGTTCCGCCATCAGCCGCTTCGAATTTTCCAGCTCTGTCTTTTACAGCTGAAGTAAAAGCTCCTTTTACGTGACCAAACAATTCACTTTCAATTAATTCAGACGGAATAGCGGCACAGTTTACTTCGATAATTGCTGCACCTGAACGCTCGCTTCTTTCATGCAATTGATGCGCTACTAACTCTTTTCCAGTTCCGTTTGGACCTGTAATTAAAACTCGGGCATCGGTAGGAGCAACTTTATCAATCATAGTTTTGATATGATTAATAGCTTCACTGTTTCCTATCATTTCGTAGTTTTTAGAAACTTTCTTTTTCAAGATTTTGTTCTCTACTACCAATTGTTTTTTATCTAATGCATTACGAACCGTATTCAACAAACGATTCAAATCAGGTGGCTTAGAAATGTAATCAAATGCTCCTAAACGCATGGTGTTTATTGCTGTTTCCAAATCGCCATGACCAGAAATCATGACCATTGGAATTTCAGGCTTGATTTTTTTTACGGCTTCTAATACCTCAACACCGTCCATTTTTGGCATTTTGATATCGCAAAGAATTAAGTCATAATCTTCATTTTTGACTTTTTCTATTCCTTGCAAACCATCTTCCGCTTCTTCAACTTTATACGAATCATTTTCTTCGGAAAGTATTTTAGTTAATACTCTTCGAATTGCTGCTTCGTCTTCTATGATAAGGATTTTACTCATTATTATGTGTTGGCTTTAATATTTCAACCATTTATATAATTCTTTCCAAGTTGGTTTTTTTCCGTACATTAAAATACCTACTCGGTAGATTTTTGCCGCAAACCAGACTACAAAGATAAACGTTCCGTACAATAAACCTATAGAAAGTAGTAATTGCCACAACGGAACTCCAAATGGAATACGCATGAGCATCACAATTGGCGATGTTAATGGAATTATAGAAAATACAGTTGCTATTGTGCCATGTGGATCATTTATAACCGTGAAAAATCCGATATAAACACCCAAAATTAAAGGCATAATTATGGGTAATAAAAACTGTTGAGAATCGGTTTCTGAATCTACTGCTGCTCCAATTGCTGCATAAAACGAGCTATATAAAAAATAACCTCCAATAAAATAAATAATGAATGAAATAATTAATGTAACTAAAGGTAAATTGGTAATTTCATTAAAATACATTTGTAGTTTAGCCACTTTATCAACATTTCCAGCTGCTTCCATCATTTCTGGCGACATAGTTGAGGAAGCGCCCATTTGCAATCCTAAAAATGTGGAAGCAATAAAAAACAATAATGTTCCAACAATTGCCCAGATTAAAAATTGTAAAATTCCAGCTAAAGAATTTCCAATAATTTTTCCCATCATTAATTGGTATGGTTTTACCGAAGAAATAATGATTTCAATAATTCTTGACGTTTTTTCTTCAATAACACTTCGCATTACAAAATTGCCGTAAATAACTATAAACATCATAATTAAGTAACCAAACAATCCTCCAATAGCTACTTTAATTTCGTTCAAGCCTTTTAAACTTTCTTCACCCGAAAATTTTGAAAGTTTTAAGGAAGAATCTGCTTTGGCTTTATCAATTTTTTCTGCATCAAAACCCAATACTTTTAAATTTTCTTGTGTAATTACAGAATCAATAACTTCTTCAACATCTGAAATAAAATCTAAACTTGGACTATCTTCTGAAATATATTCTACTTTTTCCTTTAAATCCTGAACCGAAGTTACTTTTGGAATGTAAAGCAATCCTTCATAGCTTTTACTTGCAGTATCTTTTGCAATTTTGAATGGCATTGCTGACAAATCGGTATAATTAGTATACTTGTCGTTTTTGAATTCTTTTTTGAGCAATCCTGCTTCGTCATGAATAGCTATTTGTGTCACCGAATCTTTATTCATAGTAGATAAATAACCCACAAGAACAGCCATACCAACAAATAAAAGCGGACTTAAAAAAGTCATTACGATGAACGATTTATTACGCACTTTGGCAATAAATTCTCTTTTTATAATTAAGGATAATATGCTCATGATTATTTGCTTACAGTTTGAATGAATATATCGTTTACACTTGGGATTTTCTCTACAAAATGGGTAACTTGACCAAATTGAGACAAAATAGAAAGTAATTCGTTTGAATTGTGTTGACCTAAATGTACTTCTAATTTTAAATCATCATTTAATGATTTGAAATTGGTTTGACTTATCGTAAATTTTTGTGTCAAATGCACCATCAATCCTTCGATATTATTGGTTAACACGCCCACTTGAAACGTATTAGAACGGTATTGACGTTTTACATCTTCTAACTTTCCTTCAATTAATTTATTTGATTTGTGAATTAAAGCAATGTAATCACACATTTCTTCAACCGATTCCATTCGGTGGGTTGAAAATATGATAGAAGTTCCTTTTTTATTTAATTCAATAATTTCGTCTTTAATTAAATTGGCATTTACTGGATCAAATCCTGAAAAAGGTTCATCTAAAATTAACAATTTTGGTTGATGTAAAATCGTAACAATAAACTGAATTTTTTGTGCCATTCCTTTTGAAAGCTCTTGGATTTTTTTATTCCACCAACCTTCAATTTCAAACTTTTCAAACCAATATTTTAATTGCTTTTTTGCTTCTTCATAAGGCATTCCTTTTAACTGAGCCAAATACAAACACTGCTCTCCTACTTTCATAGTTTTATACAAACCACGTTCTTCGGGCATATAACCTATATATTGAACATGTTCGGGCTTGAGTTTTTCTCCATCTAACAAAACCACACCGCTATCTGGCATTGTGATTTGGTTAATGATACGAATTAAAGTTGTTTTTCCTGCTCCATTTGGCCCAAGAAGTCCATAAATACTTCCTTTTGGAACTTGCAACGAAACATTGTTTAGGGCTGTATAATCGCCATATTGCTTGACTACATTTTGTACTTCGAGAATATTGCTCATAAAAAGTGATTTTGTTTGTTTAATTAGTAGCGAAAAACTGCATTTTGTTACAAAAAAAACCCACCCTTTATTGCTAAAGGATGGGAAAAATTGCTATGAAAAAGAAAAACTCACTCTCCTAAGAAAGTGAGTTTCAAATGTATTAATATTTATTTAATTATGAAAACATATCTTTAACTTTTTCAAAAAAAGATTTGTCTGACTTTTCTGGTTTCGGAATAAAGTTTTCATCTGTAAGCATTTTCTCAAAAAATTGCTTTTGTTCTTTGTTTAATGTTTTTGGTGTCCAAACGTTTACATGAACTAGTAAATCTCCGTTTCCATAGGCGTTTATACTTGGAACCCCTTTACCTTTTAATCTCAATATTTTACCCGATTGAATTCCTTCTTCCAACTTGATACGTACTTTTCCTGAAACAGTATCAATTTCTTTGGAAACTCCTAGAGCGGCTTCTGCAACACTGATATATAAATCGTAATGTAAATTTTCGCCTTCACGTTTTAAAAATTCGTGTTCGATTTCTTCGATAGCAACAATTAAATCCCCTGGAATACTATTGCTCCCTGGTGCTTCATTACCTTTTCCGGCAACTTTTAATTGCATTCCATCAACTACTCCTGCCGGAATTTTGATTGAAACGGTATCTTCTTCTAACAACATACCTTGTGCATCTGCTCCAGCTGGTTTTTGATCTAAAATTTGACCCGAACCACTACACGTATGACACGTAGTAGCCGTTTGCATTCTGCCTAAGATAGTATTGGCAATTTTCATGATTTGTCCTGAACCATTACAAGTTGGACAAGTTCTGTAAGTTACTCCAGAAGCCTGAACTTTACGTTTTACTTTGACTTTCTTTTCAACTCCATTAGCAATTTCTTCCAAAGTTAATTTCACTTTGATACGAAGATTACTTCCTTTTACTCTACGTTGACCTCCGCCACCGCCAAATCCAGAAAATCCGCCACCGCCAAAAGCACCACCAAAAACATCACCAAACTGACTGAAAATGTCATCCATATTCATGTGCTGACCACCACCAAATCCACCACCATCAAAAGCTTGATGACCATATTGATCGTATTTAGCTTTTTTATTGGCATCGCTTAAAACTTCATAAGCTTCAGCAGCCTCTTTGAACTTTTCTTCCGCTTCTTTATTGCCTGGATTTTTATCAGGGTGAAATTCGATTGCTTTCTTACGATATGCTTTCTTAATTTCTTCTGGTGTAGCATTCTTTGAAATGCCTAATATTTCGTAAAAATCTTTTTTCATTACATCTTGTATTATAATATGTAGAAAAAGACAAGTCATAACTTGTCTCTACGGTAAAAATTATTGTCCGATTACAACCTTTGGGAAACGAATAATTTTGTCACCTAATTTGTAACCTTTTTCAATTACGTCAACAATTTTACCTTTTAATTTATCATTTGGTGCTGGAATTTGAGTAATAGCTTCTGCAAAATCAGCATTAAAAGCGTCACCTGCTCTAACTTCTACTTCTTCCAAACCTTTTGAAACTAAAGTACTTCTTAATTTATCATGAATCAATTGCACACCAGTTACTAATGCTTCATCATCAGACTTAGAAACTTGTGCCCACGCTCTGTCAAAATCGTCTAAAACTGGCAACATGGCTTGTAAAACTTCTTGATTTGCTGTTTTAAACAAATCGATACGTTCTTTGGCAGTTCTTCTTTTATAATTTTCAAATTCAGCAAAAAGACGTAAAAATTTATCTTTTTCATTGCTTAATTCTTCTTGCAATTGCTCTTCTACCGATAATTCTGGTGTTGGAATTCCTTGAGTTTCTGAAACATTTTCTTCATTAATGTTATCCTTTTCGATGTTTTCAGTACTTTCTTGATTCATATTTTTGAATATTTTTTTAAACATTTTTACTTTAGTAAATGGGATTGCAAATGTATTGCCAAATGTTTAAAAATGTCAAATTGTCAGCCAAATTTATTTGAATTAAAATTTTAGCAAGCTTTTAAGACAATTTAAAAATTCGATTTATTAAGTTTGTGAGAACTAAAAAAATTAAAACATGAAAAAAAGCATCTTAAGTTTATTTGTTTTGGCTACTATTTCTATGAATGTAGCTTGTAAAGGAGAAAAAGAAAATGGTGAAGCAGGCGAAGTAGCAACTGCAACTGCAGAAAGTACAACTTATGTGGTTGACACAAAAGCATCAGTAATTGAGTGGATTGGTTCTAAACCAGCTGGGAAACACAAAGGAACTATTAATTTAAAATCAGGTGAAGTTGCCGTTAAGAATGATAGTATTCAAAGCGGGAAATTTGTAATCGATATGAATTCTATTGTAGTTACCGATTTGAAAGCAGGTGATGGTAAAGAAGATTTAGAAGCACACTTAAAAGGAACCGGCGATAAAGAAGGTGAAGATCATTTCTTTAACGTAGGTAAATTTCCAGAAGGAATGTTTGAAGTTACTTCTATCACTTCTGAAAATGGAAAAGCTACTGTAAACGGAAATTTAACTTTAAAAGGTGTTACAAAACCAGTTAGCTTTCCTGCAACTGTTGCTTACGAAGCAAACAATATGACTTTAACTTCTGATTCTTTCCAAATTAACAGAACTCAATGGAATGTAAACTATGCTTCAAAATCAATTTTTGATGATTTAAAAGATAAGTTTGTAAACGATGAAATTGAATTGGTTGTAAAATTAAAAGCAACAAAACAATAAAAACAAAAACCGCCAATTGGCGGTTTTTTTTATTTCAATAAATCATTCAAAGCTTTATCTAAGGATGCAAATTTGAATTGGAAATTTTCATCTAAAATCTTACGACAACTTACATGTTGACTCGAAAATAAGATTTGGTACATTTCACCTAATATCAATTTCATTACAAATTTTGGAATATTAGGTAAAAACAATGGTTTTCCTAAAGTTTTAGCAATTGCTTTTGTTAACTCTGAATTGGTAACAGGATAAGGCGCGACTCCATTATAAACACCTACTAATTGGTTTTCCATTACAAATTGGAAAATGGCTACTAAATCTTGAACATGAATCCAAGATTGGTATTGTTCACCTGAACCAAACGCTGCTCCTACTCCATATTTAATAGGCTTTGCCATTTCTTGTAAGGCGCCACCGTTCTTAGCAAGTACAATTCCGATTCTGATTTTAGAAACAATTATTTCTAATTTTTCAAACTGACTCACTTCGTTTTCCCATTGTTTAACTACATTTCCAAGGAAGGAAACATCAATATCTAAATCGGTTTCATGGTAGATATCGGTTAAACTATCAGGATAAATTCCAACAGCTGAAGCCGAAATGATTTGTTTTACTTGATGAGAATTCTTTTGTAAAGTTTGATACAATAATTGAGTTGAAAGTACGCGACTTTCAATAATTTCTTCCTTATAAGCTGTGGTCCATTTTTTCGCTACCGAAGCACCTGCCAAATGAATAATTACCTCAACACCTGTTAAAGCGTTAGTATCAATTTCTGATTTTTTTGGATTCCAAAAGAATCCTTTGTAGTTATTTTGTGAAACTAATTTTGATTTCGATGTAGATAAATAATGAATTGTATATCCGTTTTGAAGCAACAAATTCACCAATTCTTGTCCAACCAACCCCGTAGCTCCTGTAATTAATATTGTCATTTTCTTTTTCCTTTTTCTCAAATTTACTATCAATAAATTAAGAATGAAAGTAAATTAACTTATGTTTAGGATTAGTTCGATGTTGGAAGTTGGACGTAGAAAATTTAACCTCTTACTTTAATGGTCCACTCAAATTGCATTTCGGAAACTTGTTCTCCTTTTTCGTTTTTACCAATTGAAGTTAACCAAATAGTTTGTCCTTCATTTGTCTCAACTGCTTTTTGAATGATTTCTTTGATGGCGTTTCCTTGATTACAAGTAAATGTAATTCTTCCAGTAGCTTTTTTTGTGAATACACTTTTATTTTGAGCCACTAACATTGAGATGTTTTTCTTGCTTTCTTTTATCTGATACATGACCAAAGCTCCCGTTGTAAACTCGGCCGCCATGGCTTGCACAGCAAAATACATGGAGTTAAACGGATTCTGGTTAAACCAACGATGTTTTACGGTTACTTCACAAACTTCTGGTGAAATTGACTTAACGCGCACGCCACTCCAAAAAGCAGAAGGCAGTTTAAAAAAGGTAAATAGATTTAGTTTTGCAGGTGTAAACTCCATAATTCATTGATTTATTTTGTAAAAATACAAAAAATACTATGCATTCCTGCTATTTTTTTAAATGTTAATTTTATGTTAAATATTAGTACTATGCGTAACACAATACTTGTTTTTAGACTTATCTTTGTATAAGAAATTAATAGGTAATCTAATTTCAATCATCAAATCAATCAATTGCGCAAGCAAAACAAATCAAAAAATGAACAGTCTAATTAAAAAAAACAAGGGGAATTATGAACATTGAAAACACTAAAGCACAAATGCGAAAAGGTGTTTTGGAATTCTGTATCTTATCGGTCTTAAAAGAAAAAGATGCATATACTTCTGAAATATTGGATACGCTAAAAAATGCTAAATTACTGGTTGTGGAAGGCACAGTTTACCCACTACTAACAAGGCTAAAAAACGATAACTTATTAAATTATCGTTGGGAAGAATCCACATCGGGACCACCAAGAAAATATTACGGTTTAACCGATGAAGGCAAAGAATTTTTACAAGAATTAAATGGCACCTGGAAAGAATTAGCAGATGCAGTAAACATAATAACAAGTCAAAACTAAAGGTCATGAACAAAACAATAAGTATAAATTTAGGAGGTTTTTTCTTTCACATCGACGAAGATGCCTATCAAAAATTATCGCGTTATTTTGATGCGGTGAAGCGTTCACTTTCGCCTGATGGAAGAGACGAAATCATGAAAGATATTGAAAGTCGCATTGCTGAACTTTTTCAAGAGCGCATACAAAACGAAAAACAAGTTATTGGCTTAGTAGAAATTGACGCGGTAATTGGAATCATGGGGCAACCAGAAGATTACAAAATAGATGAAGATGCAACAAAAAGTTCAAACTTTAGCTCTACAAATAAAACATATACAAGAGCAAAAAGATTGTATAGAGATAAAGATAATTCACTTTTAGGTGGTGTTGCTGCTGGTTTTGGTCATTATTTAAACATTGATCCATTATGGGTAAGAATCTTGTTTATTATCTCTCCATTTATCAGTTTTGGAACATCAATTATTATTTATTTGATTTTATGGATATTAATTCCTGAAGCAATAACCACTTCTCAAAAATTAGAAATGAAAGGCGAACCTATCAATATTTCTAACATTGAGCGAAAAGTAAAAGAAGGAATTGATGAAATTTCTGATAAAATTGGAAATATTGATCATCAAAAAATTGCAGATAATGCAAAATACGGTGCTGAAAAAGTAGGGAGTACAATTTCGGATATTTTTGGAACAATTTTTAAAATATTTGCAAAATTCATTGGTGCAATAATCGTAATAACAGCTTCATTTGCTTTATTAGGATTCATAATTGCAGGAATTGTAATGATGTTTTCATCATCAATGCCAGACAACTATATTTTAAATAATATTCAAACACCAATTGGATTAGAAACTCCTCTTTGGGTTCAAGGAATATTACTCATTTTAGTATTTGGAATTCCATTCTTTTTCTTACTTTTATTAGGTCTAAAATTATTGGTAAACAATTTAAAATCAATTGGAAACGTGGCAACCTATACCTTAATTGCAACATGGGTAATTGCTTCCGGAATTGCAATTTCATTAGGAATAAACGAAGCAACTCAAATGGCATTTGAAGGAAAAGTGGTTCAAAAAGAAGAAATTATTTTAACACCAACAGACACCCTGTACATCAAATTTAAAAACAATGATTTCTATTCAAAAAATGCTCATCACGATACAGATTTTAGATTGACGCAAGATGAAAACAACAAAGACATCATCTACTCCAATAATATTTCAATAGAAATTATGGAAACTGATGAAGCGGTTCCTTTCATCCAAATTGAAAAATTAGCCAACGGAAAATCAGCTTCTGAAGCAAAGAAAAGAGCAGAAAAAATTAAATATGGTTACAAAATCGAAGGAAATACATTAATTTTAGATAATTATTTAATTTCTGCCGTTGAAAACAAATTTAGAGGGCAAGAAGTAGAATTGTACTTGTATTTACCAAAAGGAACATTATTTAAAACAGACAAAAATTTCAAACATTTTGATTATACAAATAATAACTTTTTTGATTTAAATTATGATTTTTCTGATGGCGTTTACAGAGTGGATACAGATAATATTACTTGTTTAAATTGCCCAACTTCAGTTAATAATTATGACGATAACGAAATTGTAAACGACTCTACTTCAACAATTATTTATGATGCTAACGGAGTTTTGATAAAAAAAGAAATCAAAGAAATTCAAAATGAAGTAAATCAAGAAGTACAAAACGTAAAAATTGAAATCGATACCAAAAAAGAAACCACAACTAAAACTAAATAAACATGAAAACAACCTTTAAATTAGTTGCTTTTTTACTTACAATAACATTATTATCGTGTAATGCCAATCTGAACTTAAACGATGGTGTTGAAGGAAGTGGTAATGTAATCACAGAAAAAAGAACCATCAACGAAAGCTTTGATAAAATCTCGGCAAGCACTGGTGTAACAGTAATTGTTGAACAAGGCTCACCAAACGATGTTGAAGTTGAAACAGACGACAACTTAATGCAATATGTAATTACAAAAGTTGAAAACGGAACATTAATTGTTAAAATTGATGGCAATATTAATACTATGTCATCAATTGATGTTAGAGTTCGAATGAGTTCAATTGTGGGATTAGAAAGCACAAGTGGCTCAAGAATTACTTCAAAAAACACATTAAAAGGAAGTACTATTGCTGTAAAATCAAGCAGCGGAAGTGAAATCGATGCGGTTTTAGAATATGAAAATGTAAGTTGTGAATCATCAAGCGGAAGTAACATTACCGTTGCCGGAAAAGCGTTAAAATTAGAAACAGCTTCGTCAAGCGGAAGCGAAATTGATGCAGACGAATTAGCAGCAAACGATGTTTTTTCACAATCGTCGAGCGGAAGTTCAACAACAGTGAAACCAATTGTAAAATTAGACGCAAAAGCTTCAAGCGGAAGTTCTATCGATTATGTACAGGCTCCTAAAACAATAACAAAAGAAGAAACTTCTGGCGGAAGCGTTGATAAAGAGTAACTGATTACAAATCAGAATATTTTAACAAATAATTAGTACATTTTTAAAATCAACTAATTACTTTTACACGAGCAACTAAACAAACTAAATTCAACTCTCATGATAAAGTTAGTTATCCAAATTATCGAATTTGTATTTACTTTTATCGCAAATATGATAGAATCAATACTATAAAAACAAAATTAAAACATCAGTACTTTTGCTGGTGTTTTTTTTATTTATTCAAAAAATAAGTTTGGAATAAATTTTGTGTATGTTTGTGATAATAAAATTTTACAAAATGGCTAAAAAAATATCCTTCCTTATTACGTTGTTATTCTTAACTACTTTTTCTTTTGCTCAAAAGAAAGAAAAAATTAAAGGTTCTAAAATCGTAACTGTAGCACTTAAAGAAATCAACAGTTTTGAAAATATTGAAGTTAGTGATAACTTTGAAGTCTTATTAGTAAAAGGAAATCAGCCCTCTTTAGAAATTGAAGCTGATGATAATTTACACGATATCATCAATTTTGAAGTTGCAGGAAATACGCTTAGAATTAACGCATTAAAAGACGCAAGTAGTTTCAAAAAGTTTACAGTTAGAATCAATTATTCAGAAAATTTAAAACTAATTATTGCTCGTAACGAAACTACCATCAAAGCTTTAGCCGATTTAGAATTAGACAACATAACCATAAAAAATTATGATGATTCTAAATCTTTCTTAAATGTGAAATCTAATTATTTTTCACTTATTTTAGATGACAAATCGGAGGCAGAAATTAATGTCAAAGCAGAAAACACTAACCTTGAACTAAGCAAAAATAGTGAACTGAAAGCTTTAGTAGCTTCTCCTGAAGTTAAAATTGATATGTACCAAAAAAGTGAGGCTACAATTGAAGGAAATACAGCTAATGCAAAAATTCGTTTAGATAACACAAGTAACTTAGTAGCACAAAAATTTGTAATAGGAAATTTAGAAATTGATACCGAAAATTATTCAAAATGCGAAGTAAGTGTGAGTAGTTCAATCCAAATAACTGCTGCTGGAAAATCACAAATTGAATTATTTGGTGAGCCTAAAATTACCATTGAAAAATTCACAAATAATGCAACTCTTTATAAAAAGGAAAAAAAGTAAATCATTACAAATAAAAAATCCGACCATATAGTCGGATTTTTTATTACAATATTTCAACTACTCTTTCGCCGCCAAATAACGTTCTGCATCTAATGCCGCCATACAACCAGTTCCCGCAGCTGTAATTGCCTGACGATATACATGGTCAGCAGCATCACCCGCAACAAACACACCTGCTACATTTGTTTTAGAACTTCCAGGAACATTTACAATGTAACCTGTTTCGTCTAACGTAATGTAGTCCGCAAAAATATCGGTGTTTGGTTTGTGACCAATGGCTACGAAAAATCCTGTTGCTGGAATTTCAGTAATTTCACCTGTTGCTCTATTTTTTGCTTTAACTCCTGTTACCACTTGACCGTCACCTAAAACTTCTTCTGTTTCAGTGTGCATTAAAATTTCGATATTTTCTGTTTTTTGTACACGTTCAGCCATAATTTTAGAAGCTCTAAATTTATCGCTACGTACTAACATCGTTACTTTTTTACATAATTTAGAAAGGTAATGAGCCTCTTCACAAGCGCTATCTCCTGCTCCAACGATTACAACTTCTTGATTTCTATAGAAAAATCCGTCACAAACCGCACAAGCGGAAACACCACCACCTAATTTTAAATAGTGTTGTTCCGATTCTAATCCTAAATATTTAGCAGAAGCTCCTGTAGAAATAATTACAGTTTCTGCATGAATTTCTATGGTATCATTAATCCAAACTTTATGAATATCTCCAGAGAAATCTACTTTTGTAGCCCATCCATCACGAATATCTGAACCAAAACGCTTTGCTTGTTCTTGCAACTGAACCATCATTTCAGGTCCGGTTACACCTTCAGGATATCCTGGAAAATTTTCAACTTCATTGGTTGTAGTTAACTGACCACCTGGTTGTTGTCCTTGATATAAAACAGGATTCATATTAGCTCTAGCCGCATAAATAGCCGCAGTATAACCCGCTGGACCAGAACCTATAATTAAACATTTTACTTTTTCAATTGTATCTGACATAACTTTATTCTTTTAAGAGTAGCAAATGTAAGTTTTTAATTAAAATTATTTCTTAAAAATAGATTAGAATTCACTATTTCATAATAAACGAAATTTATTTTTAAAAAACGTTTTGAAAATAATAATATAGTTCTATATTTGCACTCACAAATTCGGGGTGTAGCGTAGCCCGGTTATCGCGCCTGCTTTGGGAGCAGGAGGCCGCAGGTTCGAATCCTGCCACCCCGACAAAAGACCTTCAATTGAGGGTCTTTTTTCATTTACAAAAATCCGTTTTCAATCTGCGATGCAAAGCATCTGTGTTATCTGCGTTCCAAAACCTATATTTTTTTAGCATTTATTCCCAAAACTTTCTCCCCAAAACAAAAAACACATAGAATATTATTTCTATTTTTGCTAAAACAATCAATTTAAGAATCTTTATGCTAATTATTGGAATTGCCGGCGGTACCGGAAGTGGAAAAACAACAGTTGTACATCAGATTATGAATGAGTTACCTGCTACTGAGGTAGGTATTATTTCTCAAGATTCTTACTACAAAGAAACGCATCATCTGAGTTATGAAGAGCGTACCAAAATTAATTTCGACCATCCAAGAGCTATTGATTTTGAATTATTAGTAGCACATCTTAAAGATTTGAAAGCTGGAAAAACTATTGAACAACCAGTTTATTCTTTCGTTACTCACGATAGAACTGACGATAAAATCATCACACATCCAAGAAAAGTAATGATTGTAGAAGGCATCTTAATTCTAACCAATCCCGAATTAAGAGATATGTTTGACATTAAAGTATACGTTCATGCCGATTCTGACGAACGCTTAATTCGCCGTTTAAAACGTGATATTGCAGAACGTGGTCGTGATATGGAAGAGGTTTTAAACCGTTATCAAAATACATTAAAACCAATGCACGAGCAATTCATCGAGCCTACAAAAGCTTTTGCTGATATTATCATTCCAAATGACAAATACAACACGGTTGCTATTGATGTAGTGCGTGCTGTAATTAATCAAAGAATCGCATAAAATGAAAAAAATAAAGAATTTAATTGCAAGCTATCCGTTCCTAAAGTTTTTAGCGAATCGATATGTTTTGGTATTACTTTTCTTTATTGTTTGGATGTTATTCTTCGACAATTATTCTTATTTGGAACATCGCGTTTTAGATAAAGAAATTGAAGAAATTGAAGACAACATTCAATATTACAAAACCGAAATCAAAAAAGACAGCGCCAATATAAAACACCTTAAAAATGATGATCGTGTAGAAAAATACGCTCGCGAAAAATACTATATGAAACGCGAAAACGAAGATATTTACATCATCGAATTTGAAGGCGAAAAGAAAGCTGAAACTGAGAAAACAACTAGTAACAATTAAACATATAATTCGTGGCTAACAACAATTTATTTTCCGATTTTGAAGCCGTTTCATCTAAACAATGGAAGCAACAAATTCAATACGAACTAAAAGGTGTCGATTACAACGAAACATTAGTTTGGGAAAGTCCAGAAGGCATTAAAGTAAAACCGTTTTATCACAATGATGAAACAGCTGTAAATCTTGATGCAATTGTTCCAACAAAACCTTTTGCAATCGTTCAAAATATTTTTGTTCATGATGTTCAAAAATCAAACGCTCGTGCGCTAGAAACCTTACAAAGAGGAGCAGAAAGTGTTCGTTTTACATTAGAAAATGATTCAGTTTCAGTAGAAGAGTTGATGCAAAATCTTCCATTAGAAAATGTGAATTATTATTTCAATTTACCCTTTCTTTCTGTTGAATTTTCGAATAAAATCAATGAGTTTGCTTCAAAAAACAAATCCAACATCTTTATTCAAAACGATCCAATCAGACAATTAGCAAAGGACGGGAATTGGTTTGAAAATCTTGAAAAGGATTTTGAGAAATTAAATACAATTGCTTCAAAATCAAATATTCCATTCTTAACAATTTCAAGCGGAATTTATCAAAACGCTGGTGCAAATATCGTGCAGCAATTAGCTTATACTTTAGCGCAAGCAAACGAATATTTCAATAGAATTCCAGCCATTAACCAACCGATTACGATTGAAGTTTCGGTTGGAACGAATTACTTTTTTGAAATAGCCAAATTAAGAGCATTACGCCTTTTATTCAACACATTATCAGCAGAATACAATCATAATTTTGATTGTCATATCATTGCAACTCCAACAAAACGTAACAAAACTTTATACGATTACAATGTTAATATGTTGCGTACGACTACTGAATGTATGTCGGCAATTTTAGGTGGAGCAGATGCAGTTGCGAATTTAGCTTATGATGCGATTTATCACAAAGACAACGAGTTTGGCGATAGAATTTCGAGAAACCAATTGTTAGTTTTAAAACACGAAAGTTATTTCGATAAAGTGAATAATCCTGCTGATGGTGCTTATTACATTGAAACCTTAACGGAGCAATTAGCAGAAAAAGCCTTAGAATTATTCAAAGACATTGAGAAAAATGGTGGATTGATTTCGCAATTAATCGATGGAACAATTCAGAGAAAAGTCAACGAAAGCGCACAAAAAGAACAAGAACTTTTCGATTCAGGGAAAGAAGTTTTGTTAGGAACTAACAAGTATCCGAACAAAAACGACCAAATGAAAAACGATTTGGAATTGTATCCTTTCGTAAAACAAAACGCCAGAAAAACGCTAATCACACCGATTATTGAAAAACGTTTGGCTGAAAAATTAGAACAGGAAAGATTAGCTTCGGAATAATTTTGTAACTTTCAAAAAAAGAAGACCATGGAAGCAATTAGAAGATTTGTAAAAGTAAAAAATCATCAAGTAAACATTACTTTACCTGAAGATTTCAATGCAGAAGAAGTAGAAGTGATTATTCTTCCAACTTCCAAGGAATATCAAATTCCGCAATGGCAAATTGATGAAGTTAGAGAACGAACCGAAAACTACTTAAAGAATCCAGAAAGTGCAACAGATTACGAGGATTTTTTAAAAGAACTTGGAGATGAACTTTAAGATTATAATTTTAGAAGAAGCTAAATCTGATGTTCGTGAAAGTATCGCTTGGTATAAAAACATCAATCCAATGCTTTCAAAAAGATTTGCTAATTCTTTTAATAATAGTGTTAAACAAATAAAAGAAAACCCATTTCGATACCAAATTAGATATGATCAAATCCGAGTAGTTTTATTAAAAACTTTCCCCTATCTAATTCATTTTAGTATTGATAATGAAATAATAGTGATTAAAGCCGTTCTTCATACATCGAGAAACAGCAAAATCAACCAAATATTTTAATTGCAAAAGCAATGAGAAAAGATATACAACATTTAAAGTTAGAAGTTAGAAGTCAGAAGTTAGAAGTTTCTGAAAAACAACACTTCACCACAGCTGAAAACATCGAGTTAAAACCAACTTACACTAAAGAAGATATTTCCAATTTAGAACATCTTGGTTTTGGAGCTGGTTTTGCACCCAATTTACGCGGACCTTATGCAACTATGTACGTTCGTCGACCTTGGACAATCCGTCAATATGCGGGATTTTCAACTGCGGAAGAAAGTAACGCTTTTTACAGAAGAAACTTAGCGGCTGGACAAAAAGGACTTTCAGTTGCTTTCGATTTAGCAACACACAGAGGTTACGATTCTGACCACGAACGAGTGGTTGGTGATGTTGGAAAAGCTGGTGTTGCGATTGACTCGGTGGAAGATATGAAAGTACTTTTCGACCAAATTCCATTAGGTGAAATGTCGGTTTCGATGACGATGAATGGTGCGGTTTTACCAATTATGGCATTCTATATCGTAGCAGCGGAAGAACAAG
>Ga0209480_10000646_pt1 | contig 27638 bp, 31 predicted proteins | sample JI61114C2DNA_FD_187501 | JGI IMG/M metagenome (GOLD analysis project Ga0209480, IMG submission 187501) | Wastewater effluent complex algal communities from Wisconsin, to seasonally profile nutrient transformation and Carbon sequestration -... | ecosystem: Engineered > WWTP > Effluent > Algae... | reverse complement strand
CGAAAAAGCACAAAATGTTACCTTTGAAGAAGTACTTCAAAATGTAGAAGAACGCGATTATATTGACACACATAGAGTCGATTCACCACTTATAAAAGCTTATGATGCCATTGAAATTGATAATTCTTCGCTTAGCAAAAAAGAACAGTTTGAGATTGTATTGTGTTTAGTGAAAGATAAATTATAGGTTCATTTTTATAATCCTAATCTATTGGGCGTAGTTATTTGTACCATAGCAGAAATATTTAAAAAGCAGAACCCATGAAAATAGTGGTTATAGACAATTACGACAGTTTCACCTATAATTTAGTCCACTATTTAGAGGAATTGAATGAGAAGGTAACCGTTTTAAGAAACGATGAATTTGAATTGAATGAATTAGAAAAATTCGATAAAATTTTACTTTCTCCAGGACCAGGAATTCCAGATGAAGCAGGTTTATTGAAAGACGTTATCAAAAAATATGCACCAACAAAAAGTATTTTCGGAGTTTGTTTAGGCTTACAAGCTATTGCTGAATTTTTTGGTGGAACTTTAATCAATTTAGAAAAAGTATATCACGGTGTGGCAACTAAAGTCATTAAAATCGAAGAAGATTTCATTTTTAACGATTTACCAAATGAATTTAAAGTAGGACGCTACCATTCTTGGGTGGTTTCTAATGAAAACCTTCCAGCCAATTTAATTGTAACTTCAACTGATGAAAATGGTCAGATCATGTCGATGAAACATTCTTATTTTGACATTCGAGGTGTTCAATATCATCCTGAAAGTGTCTTAACACCTTATGGAAAAAAGATCTTAGAAAATTGGCTTAGCTACTAATTATCAAAAATATGAATACTGATTTAACTACTTTACTAACTCAAAAATTAGTAAGGTACAACTCAACTATAATTTAAAATTATAAAAATTCTGATTATCTGTTTATTGTCATAATTCTGTAATATTAACAGTTACAGAATTATGACAATAAACAGACAATCAGTAAAAATTAATACCATTCTTTAAAAATGGAAAGTTTTATAGGGTTTTTATCATAAATTTTATCTATTCAAATATTTAAAAATATAATAAATTACCATGCTTTATTAGGAATTCTATTTGTAATTTTGTTATAATTAAAACATTAATAATTTTTAAATAACAAATCACATGGCATTAGTAGGAAAAAAATTCCCAAACATTACAGTTGACGCGATTTCTTTCATGGGAGACAACTTAAAAATCAACATTTTAGAAGAAGCAGTTAGCAATAAGAAAAAAGTAATTTTATTTTGGTACCCAAAAGATTTTACTTTCGTATGCCCAACAGAATTACACGCTTTTCAGTCAGCTTTGCCAGAATTTCAAAAAAGAAACACAATGGTTATTGGTGCTTCTTGTGATACTAACGAAGTACACTTTGCATGGTTAAATACGGCAAAAGATAACGGTGGAATCGAAGGAGTAACTTACCCACTTTTAGCAGACACAACAAGAAATTTATCTGCTGCATTAGATATTTTAGATGCCGAATGGGTTTACAATGAAGATTTAAATGATGAAATCTTAAAAGGTTCAAATGTAACTTTTAGAGCTACTTATTTAATTGACGAAGATGGTAAAATTTTCCACGAAAGTGTAAATGATATGCCATTAGGAAGAAATATAAACGAATATTTAAGGTTAATTGATGCGTATACACATGTTCAAACTAAAGGTGAAGTTTGTCCAGCTAACTGGGAAGAAGGAAAGGAAGCAATGAGCGCTGATAGAAATAGTACTGCTGCTTATTTAGCTTCACATTAATTCAATAACAAATTTAAAGTTCAAGTATCCAAGTTCAAATCTTAGTAATTCAAACTTGTTCTTGACCTTATAATTGAAATTTAAAAACTATGTTTAAAGAAATAGAAGAAGATAATTTAACCGAAGTAATTACAAACAATGAAATAGTTGTAGTTCTTTATTCAGCTACTTGGTGTGGAAATTGCCGAATTATGAAACCAAAATTCAAAATGATGGCTTCACAAAATGAATCAATTCCTTTCTTAATGGTTGATGCAGAAAAATTTCCAGAATCAAGAAAATTAGCAAAAGTGGATAATTTACCCACATTTGCCACTTTTAAAAATGGTATATTAGTAAATCAAACGCAAACTAACAAAGCTGAGGTTTTAGCGAAATTAGTGGAAGAAGTAATTTAATTATGAAATTACCTATTATAAAACAGTTAACTCAATTTATTGAAGATAACGATCAGGATTATTTAGTAGAAACGATTGAAGTTTTAGAAGATCTTTGCGCAGTTTCTTCTTTAAAAGACGAAGAATTAGATGTAATTGCTGAGTTAATTTCTAACATGTATGGTGCATTAGAAGTACATAAGGCAATTAAAAACGGAACTGAAAAAAAAATAGCTTTAAACGATTTTATGAAACGAGTTTTAGGTTCGATAGACAAGTAATGATTTCAAAAAATAATTTACTAAGAAAGCTGTCCAAAAAGTAAGGACAGCTTTTTTAGTATTGTCGTCTTCAAAGTAAATTGGACTTTTTCTAAGAGAACCGTAATTGAATGTACAATCTTCATAAGACTTTTAACCTGAATTCGATTAATAAAAAAGTTAGTTGATTAGTTTTAAAAGGTTAAATGAGTTTAATCAATTAAACGTTAACGCACCTAGAATTTCTTCACTCATAAAGCGTCCGCCAGGATAAGTCGCAGTATAGTCTAAATTAAGCCAAGTTTGACCACGTTCGTCAATGTGGTAATGAATTTGTTGGTTATAACTTTCTGAAGCAAAAAGAACTTCTTTAATAAAATAAGTTGCTATTTCTAAGTCTTTTTGTGTACCAATTAGCATTTCTGGATATAAATGTCCACCAGTGTGTATAATTCTTGGCGTTCCTCCAACAACTCTAATACAAGCAGCCATTAAAATAGCATGGTCATCGCAATCGCCTGAAAAATGCTGTAAACTCTCAGAAGCATCTGCAATATATTCGCTACCTTTTGGGTCATTAACATAATTCCAATTGTTTCTAATTTCCTTAAAAACAGCAAAACATTGAATCATAATTCGAACGTTTCCTGATTTTTTTACATTTTTAAAATGCTTGGAAGTTGCTGCTAATGCAAAATTTCTAACTTTTGGGTTTTTAAAATCTACAGCATCTATAATTTTAGATTTGTTTGGAAAAGGTAGTAGTTTAGAAAGAATCAAGTCTTGAGGATTCGGATTTTCTTTCATAGAATAAATCATATAACGATAATCTTCAAAAACTCGATTAAAACCATAATTTCCGAATAATGTTCCAATTAAAAGTAAAATCAAATACAAAAAGATAATTAAAATAATAATCGTTTTTACTAATCGAAGTAGTAATTGAATAATTACTATAATAAAGATAAAAAGAATAATTCGGTCTAAGTGAATTATTGAATCTAAGTTGATTAAATTTTGATGCGCAATTAAAAAAACAGGAATTGTAATTAAGATATTTAATAAAAAAATCACAATAATATCCCATGGCTTCGGTAAAGAAAACTTTTCTTTTAGTTTGGTTATAGTAAGGATTTTAATTGTCATTTCGTTTAAAACTATAAAAATAAAGGAATTATTTAATTATAGATTCGTTTGGCAATTTTTTATCGATAATTTGAAGTTTTAAAAGTTGTTCCATTATTTCTTCTAAGGTTTGATTGGTCATTTGTTTTTGTGACCAGCGTGTCAATTTTAACCATTCTTGAGTAGCTTCTATTTTTTGATTGTATTTATAAGCTAACGTTCTATCAATACTTGGAATTGACTTAAATTCTTGGGTTGTAGTATTGATAATGTCTAAAATTTGTTGAATAACTTTTGGATTTTCTTCTAAAACCTCTTTTCGAACTGCAATTACAAAACATGGCCATGGAGTTGGGCAATCGGAAATTCTTCTAAGAATTCCTTTATCTACTAGAGGTTGCGTCATAAAACGTTCCCACATGAAATAATCAGATTTTCCTAATGTTAAGCTTTCAACAGCTCTATCAAAGGTATTTACGATTTCAAATTTTAAATTTTCTGTATTCCAATTCTGATTTTGTGCATTCACAATACTCATTAAATGAGAACCCGAACCTATTCGTGAAATGGCTATTTTTTTGTTTTCTAAATCAGTAAGCGCTTGATAATTTGAATTTGCTGCTACATGAATTCCCCAAACCAAAGGACTTTGAACATAAACCTGTACAATCTTACTCGGATTTCCATTAATTATGTCTTTTATAATTCCTTCTGTAAGAATTACTGCAATATCAGTTTTGGCATTGCGTAACATTTGACACATTTTTCCTGTACCTTCAGGGACATCCGTCCATTGCAAATCAATTCCAACGGTTTCAAATTCACCATTATTAATGCACATGTGCCAAGGTAAGTTGAAATGTTCTGGAACTCCAGCTATTTTAATTATTTTCATTATTTCAGTATTAGATTATTCAAAGATATTATTTTGATTTGGGCTTCTTTAAATCATTTTATAAAAAACTTATGATAGCCAAAGTTAAGATTGATTACTTGATTCGATTTTTTTTCTATATCTTCAACAATTATGATGTTCTATTTTATCGTAAAATGAATCTGCACTTGTTGTAGCATCAATAAAAAAATGATTATCTCAATATCTGACAGGTTTAAAATAAAAATTATCAATATCAGAAATTTCAAATAATTCTTTCAAAATTAATTATGACTTGCTTCAAAGCTACTCATGATTGTAGATGTTTGAAAGATAAATATAATTTAGTCGTTTTTAATAACATGAGCATTTTTTTTTATAATGTACAATAATTATTAACAAATTTTATACATTTGTTAATATAAATTTATTTTTAAAATTTACTATAAGTTATGAAATGGGAAAGAAAAAAAAGTGATAGTTTTGAAGATAGAAGGGGAATGTCTGGTGGAAGAAAAACAGTAATTGGCGGTGGTTTAATTGGTATTGTAATTTTATTATTAAATGTTTTTGGAGGCGAAACTGGTCAAACCATTGGAAATGTTCTTCAAAACACACAAGCTTCTCAAACACAGATAGAACAAGTTCAAACTAAAGAATTAACCGAAGCTGAAAAAGAAATAGGTGATTTTGCCGAAGCTGTTTTTGTTTATAATAATGAAACTTGGACTAAAATTTTTGTCGAAAATAACATCGGAATATATAAAGAGCCTGGAATGGTTTTATTTTCAAATACTGTTGAAACATCTTGTGGAAATGCAACTGCCGCATCAGGTCCCTTTTATTGTCCAGCGGATAGAAAGGTTTATATAGATTTGTCTTTCTTTGAAGAATTACGTACTAGATTTGGTGCTAAAGGTGGCGATTTTGCGATTGCTTATGTAATTGCTCATGAAGTTGGACATCATGTTCAAACTCTTTTAGGAACTTCTCAAAAAGTTAGACAGGCACAACAAGGAAAAAGTCAAACACAAGCCAATAAATATTCTGTTGCATTAGAGTTACAAGCAGATTTTTATGCGGGACTTTGGGCTCATTACAACAAAAACTTATTAGAAGTTGGAGATATTGAAGAAGCTTTGAGTGCAGCTCATGCAGTTGGTGATGATGCTATTCAATCTAAAATGCAAGGACATGTAGACCAGGAAACTTTTACACATGGTTCTTCAGATCAAAGAATGAAGTGGTTCATGAAGGGATATGAATCTGGGGATATAAATCAACATGATACATTTACTAGTCTAACTGAGATTTAAAAGTTAAGAGATTACAGTAAAGATCAAATATTTCAGAATTGGTAAGAGAATTAAGTAAATAGGAGTTAGTATGCTTTGTAAATATTCAAAAGAATATTATAGATTTAGTATGGGTAATTTCTATGGTAAATAAATTTTGAAAAAAAAGAAGTGTAAAAATATTATTGTGTCAAATCTTTTTAGCAACGACCTAAATGATCAAGTACGCTGTACATAAGGGTTGATTTTAAAATAATTATGTTTTGCAATACAAATTTAGTCAACTCTTTTATATTTATAAAATAAGTTTAAATCACTTTAACCTGAATTTTTAATAGAAATACAGAAAATACAATATATCATGAGTACTTACGGATAATCAGTTTTTTTTAAACTATTTACTAATTACCCATCACGATTCACTTTTTTTACTAAATTTGCACGCAATTTAACAACAACTATAAATTGCACCATGAAGGCACACACAACCAAAATTATAGGAGAGGGGCTTACATACGACGATGTTTTGCTTATTCCAAATTATTCAGAAGTTTTACCACGTGAAGTTAATATTCAATCGAAGTTTTCGAAAAATATTACTTTGAATGTTCCTATCGTTTCCGCAGCTATGGATACGGTTACAGAAAGTTCTATGGCTATTGCTATGGCACAAGAAGGAGGAATTGGTGTATTGCACAAAAATATGACGATTGAACAACAAGCAGCGAAAGTTAAAAAAGTAAAACGTGCAGAAAGTGGTATGATTATCGATCCTGTTACGCTACCATTAACATCAACTGTAGGTGATGCCAAAATAGCAATGAAAGAATTTAGTATTGGCGGAATTCCAGTAGTTGATGAAAACGGAGTTTTAAAAGGAATTGTTACGAATAGAGATTTACGTTTCGAAAAAATAAATTCACGTTCTATTTTAGAAGTAATGACTTCTGAACAATTAGTAACGGCTGCTCAAGGAACTACTTTACAAGAAGCAGAAGGAATTCTTCAAGAAAATAAAATTGAAAAATTGCCAGTAGTTGATAATAATAATAAACTAGTAGGTTTAATTACTTTCAGAGATATTACTAAATTAACGCAAAAACCAATTGCAAATAAAGATAAATTTGGTCGTTTACGTGTAGCTGCAGCTTTAGGTGTAACTGCTGATGCTGTAGATAGAGCAACGGCTTTAGTAACCGCAGGTGTCGATGCTGTAATTATCGATACTGCTCACGGACATACAAAAGGTGTGGTAGATGTGTTAAAAGCTGTAAAAGAAAAATTTCCTGATTTAGATGTAGTTGTTGGAAACATAGCTACTCCAGAAGCAGCATTATATTTAGCTCAAAATGGAGCTGATGCAGTGAAAGTTGGAATTGGTCCAGGTTCTATTTGTACAACGAGAGTTGTGGCAGGTGTTGGATTTCCACAATTTTCAGCAGTTTTAGAAGTTGCTACGGCCTTAAAAGGAACAGGAGTTCCAGTTATCGCAGACGGTGGAATTCGTTACACAGGAGATATTCCAAAAGCAATTGCTGCGGGTGCTGACTGTGTGATGTTAGGTTCTTTATTAGCAGGAACAAAAGAATCTCCAGGAGAAACGATTATTTTTGAAGGAAGAAAATTCAAATCATACCGTGGAATGGGTTCTGTTGAAGCGATGCAAGAGGGTTCTAAAGATCGTTATTTCCAAGACGTAGAGGACGATGTGAAGAAATTAGTTCCAGAAGGAATTGTTGGTCGTGTGCCATACAAAGGAGAATTAAACGAAAGCATGCAACAATTCATAGGTGGTTTAAGAGCAGGAATGGGATATTGCGGTGCAAAAGATATTCCAACCCTACAAGAAAACTGCCGTTTTATTAGGATAACAACAAGTGGGATTGGCGAAAGTCACCCACACAATGTAACGATTACGAAAGAAGCTCCAAATTATTCGAGATAATTTTTTTGAATATTTAGTTTATGGAAAATCGAATGTTTGTGATTTTATTGAAAAAAAAATATTTTTACTCATCGTTATTTGTTTTTTGCAACTCAAATTTTAAGAAGTCATTAAATTGGTTTCTTTTTTATCAATTTTTATCAGACAATAATGTAAACAAAATAATATTTATAAAAATGTAACTTAATTTGTGCTGTATTTTTTATTTGTACATCTAAATATCCAGTTTTTGTAAAAATAAACTCTTTTTAATGGTTAGTAAAATAAAAACCACGCTCTAAAGCGTGGTAATTTTTAAACTAACTAAAACCCTATGAGAAACTCTCTTATTTTGTAGAGTACAAATATCTGATAATTTTTTGAATCATAATGTTAAGATTATGTTATGCTTATGTTGCTGGTTATTAATTTTTTATAAAAAAAAATATTTTGTGTTAGGGATTAACTCTATAAAACTATTATTTTTTGTCTTGTAATGCAAAAACGTTCTTTAATAAATCGGAACTTCTAGATGATAAATTAGTTCTAATATTTTTTTCTTCTACAGAAATCATTTTGAAAACACCTTCCATTGCTTTGTTTGTAGTATAATTTGTTAAATCAGGATTCACTTTTTTAACTAATGGGATGGAATTGTATTTTGTAATAATCTGATTCCAAACTTTATCAGCACCAACTTTCGTGTACGAATTTTTAATTACTGGATTAAATTTAGCATATAAGTCGTTTGATGTTGTGTTTTGTAAATAAGTTGTTGCAGCACTTTCATTACCCATCAAAATGTTTTTAGCATCGTTGAAAGTCATTTGCTTTACTGCATTCACAAAAATAGGTGTAGCTTCTTTGACAGCATCTTCTGCAGTACGATTAATAACTTTTAAACCTTCATCAGCTAATTTATTCATACCTAATTGACGTAATTTTCTATCTACCGTTTGAAGTTCTTCGGGTAATAAAATTTTTACGGCTTCATTCTTAAAAAAACCATCTGTAGTTGTTAATCTTGAAACTTGCTTTGTTATTCCGCTATTCAAGGCTTCTTTTAGTCCGTTTCCTATTTCTACTTGACTCAAAATACCTGTTTCGTGCGGTAATTGACTAATAACTTGTTGCATTTCGGTACAACTTAATGTTGTTAAAGAAAATGTTAATACTAATGTTTTTTTTAATTTAAGTAAAGGTTTTAAATTTGGTATGTTTGTTGTAATCATAAAAGAAAATTTAATAATGAAAGAAATAATTTTTTTATATCTATAAGCTCTTCACTTTTTGCTCAATCAGTTCAAATATCTGGAGTAATATAAGAAAACAAAATTACTTCATTTTCAGAAAAAAAGCTAATTTTAATTGACTTTTGGGCTACATGGTGTGCTCCATGTATATTTTTGCAACAAAGCAACTAAAAAATATAAAATTTTATCTAGACCTTCGGATGTATTGTTAGATTTATACGGAAATTTAATTTGGCAAGGACATCCCGTCTGAATATGACTCAACAAAAAATAGATGAATTTTATAAAAAACAAAAAAATATAACTCCTTTGAATGACTTATTTTCTTTAATTAAAATAGAAAATGATGAATATATTTCTAAAACAATTATATTAATAATCGAAGATTATGACCAAGACATAGAAGAATTGATAATTATTGATGATCAAGTAACCTATTTTGGAACCATTTCTAATTAATATTTTATTGTAAAAAATAATTATCCGTTTGAATTACTTTTCGCAAGTAATATAGATAGTCGTATAAAACTAACGTGTTCTATAAAAAAAATGAGAAAAAGACAAAAATGATATCATAAAAAAAGTTTTTAGAGGTGTAATTTAAAACAAGTATCATTAAAAAAAGAAGTTGAAGCATTTGAATTTATTGTTCAAAATAAAAAAATGTTGTGGGATTCAAATCAATTTAATTGGGAGGGTAGTCCAATTAATTATATTGAAGGAACCGATAGATTACAAGCTAATAACGTTTCAATTAATACTTTTTGTGGTATTTTAAGTAAAGTAAAAAATCAAAACTATATATAGAGGAAATAATCAATTATTATACGATTGGGATTTACAGTTTTTATATGATGATTTAATAATTAGAAGGTTTTTTTGGAATTTTTTTAAAACCAATTAAATATGAAGCAAAAGTAATTGAAATATCAAAAAAATGATTTAAAGATGCGCTATCGCTATACTAAAAAGGCACTATCCTAAAAAGTGTGTAAGTTTTCAGAAATTATATTTCATTTAAATATCCAAATCAAACGTCTTGCGTAACAATTCAATCGTAGGATTAATTTGTTTTAATCGTTCAAATTTTTCTTGTGGCGTAAAAGCGTATTTATTTTCAACAGTTTCATTTACAACTACTTCAATAGTAATATCGTGGTTGTGTAATTTTCCTCTTAAGTAACCTATTAATTCGTGGCAACTCATTAAAAATTCTTCTTTTGTACTTTGATTAGGAAGTTCTAGAGTTATAGTGTTTTCATTTAAGGTTGGATCGTTCATTTGCATGTAAGTTGCCATTAAACGTTTTCCAGAATCCGTCATTTTTTGAGCAAATTTGTTCCATTGTAGCAGCACATCGGTTTCATTAAATGCCTCCGAAGGCAATTCTTCTTTATACTTTTGATGCTCATTTTTTTGAGTTTCTAAATCTTTTTTAGCTTTTATGCTTGCTAACGAAAGTGCCGAAACCTTTGTACCTGTTGGATTTAAATTTGTTAAAAAAGGTTTTAGAATTTCAGGAATAATTGGAGAAACTACTTCAGTTTGTAATTTAGGAGCTTTATTAACAGGTTTTAATTCATCAGTTGGAATTTTTTTAACCGTTGAAACTTCAGTAATAGAGTAGGAGTTGTTCTTGTAATAAACAGCGGGGATGATAAATTTAATTACTTTTTTTTTTCTCCATCAAAAGTGATAGAGGCTAATTGCATCAAACAAAGTTCAACTAAAATTCGCTGATTTTGGCTAACTTTAAATTTTAAATCGCATTCGTTTGCTAATTCAATTCCTTTTATCAAGAAATCGTACATTGCTTTGTGAGATTGTGCTGCATATAAAGATTGAGCTTGTTCGCCAGTTTCTAATAACGATAAAGTTGCTGGATTCTTACACACTAGTAAATCTCTAAAATGTGAAGCTAAGCCAGCAATAAAATGATGTCCATCAAAACCTTTTGCTAAAATATCGTTGTAAGCAAGTAATAAATCTGGAATTTTATTTTCTAAAATTAAATCGGTAATTTTGATGTAATATTCAAAATCCAAAACGTTTAGATTTTCGGTAACGGCTTGTCTGGTAAGGTTTTTTCCGCAATATGAAACCACCCTATCAAAAATAGACAAAGCATCACGCATAGCACCATCAGCTTTTTGAGCAATAATATGCAAAGCATCGTCTTCGTAACTAACGTTTTGTTCTTTTGCAATTTCGGCTAAATGCTCTTTAGCATCTTTAACTGTGATTCTTTTGAAATCAAATATTTGACAACGCGATAAAATTGTTGGAATAATTTTATGTTTTTCTGTAGTTGCTAAAATAAAAATAGCATGTTTAGGAGGTTCTTCTAATGTTTTCAAGAAAGCATTAAAAGCAGCTTGTGAAAGCATGTGTACCTCGTCAATAATGTAAACCTTATACTTTCCCGTTTGTGGAGGTATTCTAACTTGGTCGATTATATTTCTAATATCATCTACACCATTATTTGATGCGGCATCTAATTCAAATACGTTGAACGAAAAATCTTCATACGGATCATCATAACCTTCCTGATTGATTTTTCGAGCTAAAATACGCGCACAAGTTGTTTTTCCTACACCACGAGGTCCAGTGAATAATAAGGCTTGTGCTAAGTGATTGGATTCAATAGCATTTAACAAAGTATTGGTAATAGCTTGCTGCCCCACAACATCTTTAAATGTTTGTGGACGGTATTTTCTGGCAGATACTATAAATTGTTCCATACAATTTTATTGAAACACAAATGTAAGTAAAAGTTTAAAAGTTTAAAAATTTATATATTTAAAAGTTGGTATTAATTCGTAATTGGTATATTTGTACAGCAGACCGCCTTATCGTTCCCAATTAATTGGGAGAGGAAAGTCCGGACACCAAAGAGTAGCATAGCGGGTAACACCCGTCCGTTGAAAGACGAGGACAAGTGCAACAGAAAGTATGTACAGGTAATGCTGTAGTGAAACCAGGTAAACTCTATGCGGTGAAATGTCAAGTATATCAGCAGTTTTTGAGTAATCAGAATAAGGGCGACTCGTCCGATGCTGAAGGGTAGGCAGCTTGAGCTAATAAGTAATGTTTAGTTTAGATAAATGATAAGGCTTCGATTTATCGGGGACAGAATCCGGCTTATAGGTCTGCTTTTTTATTTTCGAAGATTTTACGCTTTGTTTTTTTACTCAAAATCATCTTCTTCATCGCTTTCAAATTCATAAAACGAAAAAACAGAACCACCATAATGTTTATCAAATGAAAAATTTGACATATGGTTTAATTTTGTATGCTTTGAATGTTCTATAATTAGCATACCTTCTTCGCATAATAATTCATTATCAAAAATAAGCTGGATAATTTTTTCAAATTCTTTTTGGTCTAAATTATAAGGAGGATCAGCAAAAATGATATCATAAGTAGATTTGTTTTTTTTTAGAAAGCTAAAAACATCACTTTTAATTGCCGAAATATTTAAATCTAATTCGTTTGCGGTTTTTTTAATAAAATTTACACAACACATATCGCCATCAACACTGATAATTGATCCAGAACCACGAGAAGCAAATTCGTAACTAATATTTCCAGTGCCAGAAAACAAGTCTAACACTTTCAAACCATTAAAATTAAAATGATTATTCAAAATATTGAATAACGATTCTTTCGACATATCGGTTGTAGGGCGAACAGGTAAATTTTTAGGAGCAGTTATTCTACGACCTTTATGTTTTCCAGAAATAATTCTCATGAATGATAAAGTATGAAGTGATTTCGAATAGTAGTTTCTGTAGCATCAAAAGTAGTAACAAATGATGCAACATTTAATAAAGCACAATTTCTAATGTATTGAAAGGCAATTTTGTAAATTGAGTCTTCTTCTGAGCAATTTCCTAAAATTTGAACCGAAATTGTTTCAGGATTTAATTGCAATTGTTCGCAAGTAAATAATAGATAATAAATAAAATCTTGTGGTGTTGAATAATTGAATGAATTGAAGAGCAATAATTCTTGATTTTTTACTACAATTAGTTCAAAAGTGTTTTTTTGAATGTGAACAAAAACTTGTTTTTCGTCTTTGTTTTTTGAAATATCTAATAACTTTTTTACTAAAACTGAATTACTGTTTTTGTATTCAAAACTTTCATATTGATCCAATAGAAAATTATTAATATTTACAAACGGAACATAAATATTTTTAATTTCATATGGTAAAATAGTATCGTAAGTAAAGAAATCGGTTTCAAAAACTTTTGTATTATATTGTAAATAACTGGCTAAAAAATTAGCGTCAAATAATGAAGTAGGTACAAATGCATTTAGACTGTTATTGTGCAAAACAACTATCTCATCATACGTTTTTGTTAAAACCGAGTTATCCACAAAAGTATGCCAAAGTTCTTCTTCGATTACTTTATTTTTTTCAAAAGCTAATTCAGTTGTATGTAGTATTTTACTCGTAAACAAATCAAATACACAAAAAGAAAATCCACTCAAGGAAACCTGAATGGACAACTTTTTGTATGTTTTTTGAGTAATGTTGTTATTCGTTATTACCATATTTTTTTGGCCAGTTTCCTGTAAGACTTACTTCTTCTAATGAACCTAAAACGATTTCTTTACCATTAATTTCGTCAATAGATTCAACTTTATTTTCGTTTTTAACTAATTCTTGATCTAAATCTTTTAATAAATCATCTTTAATAATTTTAGCTTGAAAAACAGAAATATTTATTTCGTTTCTATTAACTATTCCAGTTTTCATTGATACAGGAACTTCAAAATCACCAACTTTTACAACATTAAGTCTTTTGTATCGTTCAGAATTTTTAAATAATGAATCTTTTACAGAAACACTTCCTAATCTTTCAGTAATTACAACATCTTTAAAGAACCCACCAACACCATTAGCATCAACTTTGATACCAAAAGCAGCATTTTTTGCAGCATCGATTATAGCAGTATCTCTGCGAGAAATAATTTCAAATTGACCCTCTTCGACAAATTTAACTAATTCATGAAAATTATCCGCGAATTTACCATGAACTGATTTATAACCTGTTTGAAGTTTTTTAATATCTTGCATTACTTTTACGGCCGCTTCAAAACGAGCCTCTTTTTCATTCTTAAATTCAATAGGCTTCATAATAGAAGCATAAATTAAATATGCAATAAAAATACAAATTGCCCATAGCGCAATTGAAACAAAGGTTCTTGCTCCAGCAGGTAAAAATTTATCAATAAGTTTTACTAGAGCAAATGCAATTAAGCAAGTGATAACAACATAAATTAACAATACCAACATTATATATACTTTTTAATTAAAATAGGTATGCAAATCTACATTTTTTTTTCTTTAGAAAAGAATTTCTTGTAAAAATCATTAGTATCTTTGAAAAATTAATATTAGCGAAACATTTCTTAATGACTTATAAGCTGTTTTACAATTTATTACGAGAAAATTTTTTATTTGAGCCTACTTTAAAGCAAGATATTTTTCTTCAAAAAATTGCTGATTTTTTACTCAATTCTGCTCCAGATGACATCTTTATTTTAAAAGGTTATGCAGGAACAGGAAAAACTACCATAATTTCTAACGTAATTAATTCTATTAATAACGTAGAAATGAAGTGTGTATTGTTGGCACCAACAGGTAGAGCTGCAAAAGTCATTAGTAATTATTCTGGAAAACCTGCATTTACAATTCATAAGCGAATTTATTACCCAAAAAAAAATAAAACAGGAGGAGTTAGTTTTACCCTGCAACAAAATAAATTTAAAAACACCTTATTTATAGTTGATGAATCTTCGATGATTTCAGACACTTCTCAAGATTCTAAATTATATGAAAATGGTTCCTTGCTAGACGATTTGTTTTTTTATGTGGAAGCTGGAAAAAACTGTAAACTATTATTAATAGGAGATACCGCTCAGTTGCCACCCGTTAATATGACTATAAGTCCAGCTTTAGATATTGATTCACTTTCTTTACATTATCAAAAAAATGTGCATCATATCGAATTTGATGAAGTCATGCGTCAATCTGAAAATTCGGGAATTTTATACAATGCTACGCAATTACGCGAGTTATTACATTCTCATTTTATTGACACATTTCAATTTAAACTAAAAGGGTTTAAAGATATTATCCGTTTGCAAGATGGATATGAAATTCAGGATGCGATTCATGGTACTTATGACAATTACGGAATTGAAGATACTGTTTTTATTGTTCGTTCAAATAAAAGAGCAAACCAATACAATCAACAAATTAGAACTTCAATTTTATCAAAAGAAAGCGAAATTTCTACAGGTGATTATTTAATGGTCGTAAAAAATAATTATTTTTGGTTAAAAGCAGAATCAGAAGCTGGTTTTATTGCCAATGGTGATATTGTTGAAATTTTGGAAATTAGAAAAATTCAAGAATTGTACGGCTTTAAATTTGCAACTGTAAAAGTTAGAATGGTAGATTATCCAGATCAAGCCACTTTTGACTCTATTATAATGTTAGATACAATTTTGAGTGAATCTCCTTCGTTAACTTATGAAGAATCGAATAAATTGTATCAAGAGGTGTTATTGGATTATGAAGATGAGCGTCAGCAATATAAAAAATTACAGAAAGTTAAAGAAAATGAGTATTTCAATGCTTTGCAAGTTAAATTTTCCTATGCTATAACGTGTCATAAATCGCAAGGTGGTCAATGGAAAACGGTTTTTGTAGAACAACCTTATTTACCAAATGGTATAGATATTGATTATGTGAGATGGTTGTACACTGCCATTACACGTGCAGAAGAAAAACTCTATTTGATTGGATTTAAAGATGAATATTTTTACAATTAAGCTATGTTAGAAACGATAATTAGTATTTGTTTAGGAATAGGATTAGCCGCTTCGGCTGGTTTTAGAGTGTTTATTCCTTTGTTTGTGTTAAGTTTAGCTACACATTTTGGATACGTTCCTATGGGCGATTCGTTTGCTTGGATTGGAAGTTTAACAGCAATTATTTTTTTAGGAATAGCCACAGTAATCGAAATTCTTGCTTATTACATTCCGTATATTGATAATTTATTGGATACACTTGCTGTTCCTTTGACAGGAATTTCCGGAACGGTTGTTATGGCCTCAACTTTGGTCGATTTAGATCCAATGATAACTTGGGGATTAGCCATTATAGCAGGAGGCGGAACAGCTACAGCAATTAATTCGGCAACTGCAGTAACAAGAGCAACATCAACTGTAACTACTGGCGGCATTGGAAATCATTTGGTTTCCTCCACAGAAACTGCAACAGCATCATTTGTATCAGTTTTAGCTATTTTCTTGCCTATTGTTGCTTTTATTGTGGTTATTCTTATTATTTTTGTAGGGATTAGATTGTTTAAACAATTTTTTATTCCGAAAAAATAAACCTTGTTACCATTTAAAATGAAAATCATCGCTGTAATTCCTGCTCGTTATGCTTCAACACGTTTTCCTGCAAAATTAATGCAAGATTTGGGTGGTAAAACGGTAATTCTTTGCACCTATGAAGCTGTAGTTTCTACTAATTTATTTGATGATGTTTTTGTGGTAACCGATTCAGATTTGATTTTCAGCGAAATTATTTCAAACGGAGGAAAAGCCATCATGTCAATAAAAGAACATGAAAGCGGAAGCGACAGAATTGCGGAAGCAGTTGAAAACATGAATGTTGATGTTGTAATCAATGTACAAGGAGATGAACCCTTTATCAATAAAAAGCCGTTAGAAGAATTAATCCAAGTTTTTAAAAACGATAAAGAAAAGAAAGTCGATTTGGGCTCTTTAATGTTTCAAATTTTTGATAAAGAAGAAATTAACAATCCAAATAATGTAAAAGTAATTACTGACCAACAAGATTTTGCGTTATACTTTTCTCGCTCGGTTATTCCATTTCCACGAGATGAAAATGCGGGTGTTCGTTATATGAAACACATTGGAATTTATGCTTTCAGAAAAGAAGCTTTAATAGATTTTTATCGTTTGCCCATGTTATCATTAGAAGCCTCCGAAAAATTAGAACAACTTCGTTATTTAGAATATGGAAAACGCATCAAAATGATCGAAACATTGCACGGAAGTATAGGGATTGACACTCTTGAAGATTTAGAAAAAGCAAGAAAGTTATTATCTTAAATTTCTTCGTCATCAAAATAGCCTTTGCTTTTTACTTTTGTAGAGAAAAAATTTAAAAACAAAATAACAAATGATAAAAAGAACATTGCTTGTAAACTAACCAGTACTTTTCCAAAAGTTGTAATTGGATAGTAATCTCCATAACCTATTGAATTTGAGCTAATAATACTAAAATATACTGAATCAAACCAGTGTTCAAATGGTTTATTCATATTATTTCCAATAGTATACAAAACCGCAAACGATACTACAATTTCTATATAATTGAAGAACAGTAATAACATAGAACGTTTGTAGGAACGAGGTCTGGAAAACAAATCTGATGCAAAAATTAGTGTTGGAATATATAGTACTGTTTCTAATAGTACATATACAAGAATGTAAATTATATATGATTCATGTTGTAAACCATTTTTTAAAATAATAATTGGAAAAATTACTTTTGCTAAAACATAAATATCCATTACTAGATCTTCGTATTCATACCCTTTTTTTGAGGCTAAATATTTTATATAAATTCCAATAAATAATAATTGTGAAGAAGATAAAAATAAACGGACAATTTTTTCAATTCCATTATCATCTTGATGGTCGTTATTCCAAATAGATCTAATATTCAAAATTCGTTTTTGAATAGGATTGAATTTAGGTTTAAATTTCGGATTTACCTTACCAACTAATAATTTTTTTATAAAGTTCATTAAGCTAATTTTTTAATGGTAAATAATTCATTGTGTACTTCAATTTTTGGATACAATCTGACAGAATAATTGTTGTCAAATTTACTTTTATAAGTAGCATTTCTTATTGTATCTTTATAATTTAAAATCATAGTATTAAATAAGATAAAACCATTTATATTAAGTAAAAAATTAATTCTATTGATAAAAAAATCTTCAAATAAAAAATTTGGCATTGTAGTATCTTGAAAGATATCAATAATAATTAGATCGTATTTTTCTTTGGTTTTTAAAACAAATTCAAAAGCATCATCAATTATAATTTCAATATTTTTATAATTATTTAAACCAAAATATTTATTAGCAATTTCTATTGCAGTAGCGTCAATTTCAACTCCAGTAATTTTACCTTTAAACTTTATATCATTTTTAAGTATTTTAATTACACTTCCGCCTGCAACTCCAAGAATTAATATATTTTCAAATGTATTAATACGTTCATATCCAATATATTTTAAGCCTTTTTTAAGCACACGTTGTAAGCTTCCAAAAGAATAATTTGTGTTTTCAGAATCTAAAACTAAATATCCATTATTCCAAGTAACTTCTAGATTCTTACTGAATTCCGATTTCTTTTTATAAATTTTGATAGGTAAAATATAGCTTAATAAACGCTTTATCATTTGTTTTTGTTTGTATTGTAAATATAATTTTATTTTTGTCTAAAATTAGTCTCTAATGAAACAAATTATATACAAATTTATTTTCTGCAAAATTTTTGGTTGGAAAGTAGTTGGAACCATTCCTAAAGAATTAAAAAAGTGCGTATTAATAGCAGTTCCTCACACCAGTTGGTGGGATTTTTTTCTTGGGATTTTTTCTCGTGGAATTCTAAATATGGAAATTAATTATGTAGCCAAAAAAGAATTGTTTGTATTTCCTTTTAATTATTTTTTTACTTGGACAGGCGGAACACCCTTAAATCGTCAAAAAAATGAGAATAAAGTAGATACAATAGTAAAAATATTTCAAGAAAAAAAAGTTTTCAGATTGGCTATCGCGCCAGAAGGAACTCGAAAAAAAGTAACCGAATGGAAAACAGGCTTCTATTACATGGCTTTAAAAGCGAATGTTCCAATTATTCCTGTTGTTTTTGATTATGGTAAAAAAGAAGTGGTTTATAACATCCCCTTTTATCCTACAGGAAATATTGAAGAAAATATTAAATTTTTAGAATCATATTATATTGGTGTAATTGGAAAAATTCCAGAATTAAGTTATGTTCCAAAAAAATAATTTACTACTGAGCTCTATTTTATAGAGCTTTTTTATGGCATATAGTTTTTAAAAGTCCCGTCTTTGTAAAAAATCACAATGCGTTCGATAGTGTCAGAAGTAATTGCAGTAGGAGTGTGGTGATTAATTTTTGTGGGCTGTATTTCTTTTTCATTTTTTTTATCAGCTGTAACCGAAAATAAATCAGGTGATTCTAATTCGGTTTGAATAGAAATATTTTTTACTCCATCAAAATGATTGAAAGTATTTTCAGATTTCGGAAATGTCCCTTTACCATTTAAAATCCAGTATAAATCTACATCTGGAAAAACCTCAATCATTTTGATAATAAAATCTAAACTGGGTTTATTTCTACCAGAGAGTAGGTGAGACAAACTTGAACGTTGAACACTGATTTTATCCGCAAAAGCAGAAGCAGATAAATTGTAATAATCGAGAATTATTTCCAAGCGTTTGATAAATTCATGAATGTTTACCATTGTAAATAATATTAAAAATTCAGATAGATTACAAATGTAAACAAATAAAACAAATAAAACAAATTTACAATCCTAAATAGTTATATATGTATTAAAGTTAAAGTTTATGTAATAGCATTTAAATATTTGATTAAAAATATATAGCATTAATAAAAACACAAATATTTATTCTAGTAAACAATCAAAAAATGTAGAGCTTAGTTTTATAAAACACCTTGTTCACAAAAGTGATTTCAGTAACTCTTTTAACTATTTACAAATGTAAACAATTTTGTGTTTACATTTGTAATGTAATATGAAAGCATGAATAGTTTACAATTAGCAACAGAATATTTAGAACCAAAACTTAAAGGAAAATATATCCATTTAGACGTTGTTTTTCCTATATTAGAATCGTTTAAAAACGCGTTTGAAATAACTGAAATTGGAAAATCAGTTCAACAACGACCAATCCATCAAGTTAAAATTGGAAATGGAAAAATTAAAATTTTGATATGGTCACAAATGCATGGTAACGAATCAACGACAACTAAAGGACTATTCGATTTTTTTAATTTTCTTTCAGATGATTCAGAATTAGCACAACAAATTAAAAATGAATATACCTTATTATGTATTCCTATGTTAAATCCTGATGGTGCGTTTGCTTATACACGTGAAAATGCTAATTCGGTTGATTTAAATAGAGATGCATATTTGGCTTCACAACCAGAAATGAAGCTTTTAAGAACTTTGTATAAAGAGTTTGAGCCTGATTATTGCTATAATTTACATGATCAGCGCACTATTTTTGGCACTGAGGGGTTTAACCTGCCAGCTACAATTTCTTTTTTAGCACCAGCTTTTAATAACGATAGAGATTATAATAATGTACGAATAAAAGCTGTTATTATAATTAATAAGATGAATAAAGTGTTGCAAAAATATATTCCTAACCAAATTGGTCGTTTTGATGATAGTTATAATATAAATTGTGTTGGAGATTATTTTACAACAGAAAATACACCAACAATTTTATTTGAAGCAGGACATTTTCAAGAGGATTACAAAAGAGATGAAAGTAGAAAATATGTTTTTATTGCGCTTTTAAGTTCTTTATTAGATAATTACAAAAAAAATATAGTTAACAATGAATTAGATGATTATTTGAGAATTCCTCAAAATAATAATTTCTTTTTTGATTTTATTTACAATAATGTCAAAATTATTAAAAATAGTGTTGAGAAAATAATTAACTTTGCAGCTCAATACGATGAAATTTTAGTGGATAATGAAATTCATTTCATAGCAAAAATTTCAAAAGTATCTGATTTAGAAGAATTTTCAGGACACGCTGAATATGATTGTGAATCAATGTATTTTTCGGCAAATAGAATAAATTTTCCAGAAGTTGGAAAAAAAGCGAATTTTCATTTAAATAATTTAATTAAATTCAATAATGGCATAAAGATTAATTAGTGAAAATTAATCTAATTAACTAAAATTTAAATATTTTAACATTTATTATTATAAGCACTTATGAGTAAGTTTCGTTTGGATGAAGTAGATCATCAAATTTTAGACATGTTAATTGATAACACAAGAGTTCCCTTTACAGATATTGCTAAAAAGCTTTTAATTTCTGCGGGAACTGTTCATGTTAGAGTTAAAAAAATGGAAGATGCAGGAATCATTCAAGGTTCTTCGTTAACATTAGATTATGAAAAATTAAGTTATTCTTTTATTGCTTATGTAGGTGTATTTTTACACAATACCTCGCAAACTAAATTTGTTTTAGAAAGAATTAATCAAATTCCCTACGTCACTGTTGCTCACGTAACTACAGGAAAATTCAATGTTTTTTGTAAAATTAGAGCAAAAGACACTAAACATGCTAAAGAAGTTATTTTTATGATTGACGATATTGAGGGCGTTTATAGGACAGAAACAATGATTTCTTTAGAAGAAAGTATCAACGACAAGAAACGCTTGATGCACACAATTTTCAAAGAGCTTTAATATGAAGTTATCTAAAAAGAGCAATAGACTTTTTTCATTTTTTCTCTAAAATTCAGTATAATGTTATATATTTTTCAGTTTTGTTCAAATTTTATTTAGTAGATTAAATTGAGCAATTTGCTTTTTACTAAACTTTGTGGCTTTCTAACTTTTAAACTATATTTGCACACTTTTAAAAAATACATTCAGAATGAAAGCAGGAATTGTAGGATTACCAAATGTTGGAAAATCAACTTTATTTAATTGTTTGTCAAACGCTAAAGCGCAAAGTGCAAACTTTCCGTTTTGTACTATTGAGCCAAATATTGGTGTGGTAAACGTTCCAGATCCACGTATTAATCGTTTAGAGGAATTGGTTAAACCAGAGCGTGTTCAAATGGCGACAGTTGATATCGTAGATATTGCAGGTTTGGTAAAAGGAGCAAGTAAAGGAGAAGGTTTAGGAAATCAATTTTTAGGAAACATTAGAGAATGTAATGCAATTATTCACGTTTTACGTTGTTTTGATAACGATAACATTGTGCACGTTGATGGAAATGTAAATCCAATTCGCGATAAAGAAACAATTGATATCGAATTGCAATTAAAAGATTTAGAAACGGTTGAAAAACGTTTGGAAAAAACCAATCGTGCAGCAAAAACTGGAAATAAAGAAGCACAAGCTGAAAAAGCGTTATTAGATAGAATTCGCGAAACATTATTAGCTGGAAAATCAGCTCGTACAGTAATTTCTCAAAATCAAGATGAGGTGGATATGATGGAAGAATTCCAATTAATTACCACAAAACCAGTTTTATATGTATGTAATGTAGACGAAGCTTCGGCAGTAAACGGAAACAAATATGTTGACCAAGTTCGTGAATTAGTAAAAGACGAACAAGCAGAAGTAATCATTCTTTCAGTAGGAGCAGAAGCCGATATTACCGAATTAGAAAGCTACGAAGAGCGTCAAGTATTCTTAGAAGATATGGGATTAACAGAGCCAGGTTCGGCAGTTTTAATTCGTGCCGCTTATAATTTATTAAAATTACAAACGTATTTCACGGCTGGTGTTAAAGAAGTTCGTGCTTGGACGATCAACATAGGCGATACAGCACCAAAAGCAGCAGGAGTAATTCATACTGATTTTGAAAAAGGATTCATCCGTGCAGAAGTTATTGCATTCGAAGATTTTTCAAACTTTGGTTCAGAAGCAAAAGTAAAAGAAGCTGGAAAATTAAGAGTAGAAGGGAAAGAATACATTGTAAAAGATGGTGATGTAATGCATTTCCGTTTTAACGTATAGTCATTGAGAGGAAAGAAGCAAACTAATCTGAAATAATAAGTAAAACCGTTGAAGCAATTCAGCGGTTTTTTTGTGGCACAGCATTTGTGTTTGCAAATTAAAACAAACTACCATGAAAAAATATCTTATTCTAGCCTCATTTGCTTTGGCTATGGTTTCTTGTAAAGATTCAGGATTGAACAACAGTTTTATTTATTTTTCGGAAGCTCAACCCACAAATATCGATGCCATAATCGAATTTCCTAAAAGGTTTGTTAGAACTTACACAATGGATTATTCGCATCGTTTGATAGTGGAGCCAAAATGCACTTATATTAAAGAAATTGAAACCATTACCTCTTTAAAATCTGAATTGGATTCTATTCCCGAATTTGAATTGCGAAACAATCAAGTTTACAACAAATCAGAAAACAAAGTTTATAAAACGTTTATAAAAGGGATACAATTACGTTCGAAATAGAACGTTTAGATACTATTTTTTCCTTTGCAGAAAATGAAATTGCTAAAGAATATAAATCTTCATTAGTTTTAAATAAGGAAGTAGATGGAAAATACCAAACGAGTATTTTGAAATTATCCACTATTGGAGCAAGTCATACTCAACTTGGAACCAAAAAAGATTTTACTAAATTGAAATCCGAACTTAAAATTCCCTTTGTGGTAGAAATGAAAGAAAACGACACACTTCACGTAGTTTTAACTCCAACTCGTGCCGACTTCAGAAAGTTATTACGAAAAGAAGGTTTTGAGTACGAAAGCAATTACTTGTTTAAATAAAAAGTTATGAAAATCATCGAAAAATTCCTAAAATATACTGCAATTTTTGTGTTGTCATTAATGACTTATTTGCTCATTGTAAATTTGTTGTCGTTTGTTTCGGTAAATGAAGATTCTGCTGAAAATAATCAAGAAATCCCAATTTACATCCTAACTAATGGAGTGCACACCGATGTTGTTTTGCCTTTAAAAAACGAACATTACGATTGGACGAACCAACTCAAACCAGAACATACCAAAGCGAAAGATTCCACGTATCAATATGCAGCTTTAGGTTGGGGCGACAAAGGTTTTTACTTAGAAACTCCCACTTGGGCAGATTTGAAAACAAGTACAGCTTTAAAAGCCGCTTTAGGATTTAGTACAACCGCAATGCATGTAACGTTTTACAAAGATTTGAAAGAGAATAAATCTTGTAAAAAGATTCAAATTTCGTTAGAGAATTACCAAAATTTAATTGCATTTATTAATGAATCATTCCAAACCAAATCAAGAGATTTTCTAAAAATTGAAACCGAGGCCGTTTACGGAAAACACGATGTTTTTTATGAAGCCAACGGAAGTTATTCGCTGTTTTATACATGCAATTCTTGGGCAAACCAAGCCTTAAAAGCAGCCAATCAAAAAGCAGCACTTTGGACGATTTCAGATAGTGGGATTTTTAGGCATTATGAGTAGTTTGAAAGTCTTTTTCTTTCTTCTTTTCTCTATCTTCTTAACCATATTTTGTCAATAACTTCTCGGATTTTCGCTTCTAAAATTTGGAGATATGTGCTATATTGCACAAAATCCAAAATCTGTCTATGTTAGAGCAAAATCAGTATACCGAAGACAATATACGTTCCCTCGATTGGAAAGAACACATTCGTATGCGTCCCGGTATGTATATCGGAAAACTAGGTGATGGTTCTTCGCCCGATGATGGTATTTATATTTTATTAAAAGAAGTATTGGATAACTGTATCGATGAATTTGTCATGGGTGCAGGAAAAACCATCGAAGTTACCATCAAAGACAAACTCGTAACGGTGCGCGATTATGGTCGAGGCATTCCGTTAGGAAAAGTCGTTGATGTAGTTTCCAAAATGAATACAGGTGGAAAATACGATTCCAAAGCCTTTAAAAAATCAGTAGGTTTAAATGGTGTCGGAACAAAAGCTGTAAATGCACTTTCCAATTATTTCCGAGTAGAATCGGTACGTGATAACCAACAAAAAGCAGCGGAATTCTCTGCCGGAAATCTAACCTTAGAAGAAGACGTTCAAGAAACAACCAAGCGTAAAGGAACTAAGGTTTCGTTTATTGCCGATGAAGCGATTTTCAAGAATTACAAATACCGAAATGAGTACATCATCAAGATGCTCAAAAATTACTGTTATCTAAATACGGGATTAACCATTTATTACAATGGCGAAAAGTATTTTTCAGATAACGGTTTAAAAGATTTATTAGAAGAAGCAATTCACGAAGACGATATGGTGTATCCAACGATTCATTTGTTGGGCGACGATATCGAAGTAGCTATCACACACAGTAAATCACAATATTCAGAAGAATATCATTCATTTGTCAACGGACAAAATACCACGCAAGGAGGAACGCATTTAGGTGCTTTTCGTGAAGCAATTGTAAAAACCATCAAAGAGTTTTACAACAAGCCTTTTGAAGCGTCCGATATTCGTAAATCGATTGTTTCTGCAGTTTCGGTTAAAGTGGAAGAGCCTGTTTTCGAATCACAAACCAAAACCAAATTAGGTTCTACCGATATTGGTCCGAATGGGCCTTCGGTACGTTCGTTTGTAAATGATTTCATCAAAACGAAGTTAGATAATTTTTTACATAAAAATCCAGAAGTTGCTGATGCGTTATTGCGTAAGATTTTACAAGCCGAACGCGAACGTAAAGAACTTTCAGGAATTAGAAAATTAGCTAAAGACCGCGCTAAAAAAGCCAGTCTTCACAATAAAAAATTACGCGATTGTCGTGTGCATTTAACCGATGCAAAAAATCCAAGAAGTTTAGAAAGTACGCTTTTTATTACCGAGGGAGATTCGGCTTCGGGTTCGATTACTAAGAGTCGTGATGTAAATACGCAAGCGGTTTTCAGTTTACGTGGTAAGCCTTTGAACTCGTATGGAATGACTAAGAAAATCGTATACGAAAACGAAGAATTCAATTTATTACAAGCCGCATTAAACATCGAGGAAGACATGGGCGATTTGCGTTACAACAATATCGTAATTGCAACCGATGCCGATGTCGATGGTATGCACATTCGCTTGTTGTTGATTACGTTTTTCTTGCAGTTTTTCCCTGAGTTGATTAAAGACGGACATTTGTATATTTTACAAACACCATTGTTCCGTGTGCGAAATAAAAAAGAAACTATTTATTGCTACAGCGAAGAAGAACGAGTAAATGCCATTGAAAAGCTAAAACCAAAACCAGAAATCACACGATTTAAAGGATTAGGAGAAATTTCGCCAGATGAGTTCAAGCACTTCATTGGGCAAGACATTCGATTAGATCCAGTCATGTTAGATAAAGCCACTTCTATTGAAACCTTGTTAGAGTTCTACATGGGTAAAAACACTCCAGACCGACAAGAGTTTATCATCAATAATTTGAAAGTGGAGTTGGATGTTGTGGAGAAGGTGTAGCACAAAGTTTCGCAATGTTTAGCACAAAGTCACTCAAAGGAATTTTAAGCATTTTGAAACTTAGTGAAATACTTTGAGTAACAACGTGTAACAAAAGAAAGAAATATGACTGAAGAAAATGAAATTAGCCGAATCGTTTTGGATTGTGCCTACAAAGTCCATACAAAGTTAGGTTCAGGATTGTTGGAAAAAGTTTACAGAGAATGTTTAGCCTATGAATTAACGAAGTGCGGATTAGAAGTTAAACAAGAGAAAGCATTTCCAGTTGTTTATGAAGATATTAAAATGGATTGTGGTTACAGGGTTGATATAATTGTAAATAATAAAGTTATTGTTGAATTGAAAGTGGTTGAAGAGTTTACATTAGAGCATACAGCGCAATGTTTAACCTATATGAGACTTTCAGAATGTAGATTAGGTTTACTTTTAAATTTTTATAAAAAATCATTAAAAGACGGAATAAAAAGATTAATATTATAACATTGTGAAACTTAGTGTAAAACTTTGAGTAACATAGTGCTACAAAGATATGAAAGACGAAGAAGAAGATAACATCATTCCAAACGAAGACGAAAATTTCGATAATCAAGACAATTCTCCTAACGAGGAAGGTTTTGAAGATATTCGTGTTTCAACAGGACATCATTTTTACGAAAACAACGAAAACCCAGAAGACACCATTACCAAAGTTACAGGAATGTACAAAGATTGGTTTTTGGACTACGCTTCGTATGTAATTCTAGAACGTGCAGTTCCAGCGATTGAAGACGGTTTTAAACCGGTGCAACGTCGTATTATGCACTCCATGAAAGAGTTAGATGATGGTCGTTACAATAAAGTGGCCAATATCGTTGGGCACACCATGCAATATCACCCTCACGGAGATGCGAGTATTGGTGACGCCATGGTGCAAATTGGACAAAAAGACCTAATCATCGACATGCAAGGAAACTGGGGAAATATCTTAACAGGAGATAGCGCCGCAGCTTCCCGTTACATCGAAGCCCGAATTTCAAAATTTGGTCACGATGTGTTGTATTCGCCAAAAATCACTGAATGGGGAATGTCATACGATGGTCGTCGTGCCGAACCGATTAATCTTCCTGTAAAGTTTCCTTTGCTTTTAGCTCAAGGCGCCGAAGGTATTGCTGTAGGTTTATCGACCAAAGTGTTACCTCACAATTTTAACGAATTAATAGACTCGTCTATCAAAATATTAAAAGGGAAACCTTTTACCTTATTTCCCGATTTTCCAACCGCAGGTATTGCTGATGTTTCCAATTATAATGATGGATTACGTGGTGGCCGTGTGCGTGTGCGTGCAAAAATTGGGCAGTTAGACAAACAAACTTTGGTGATTACCCAAATTCCGTTTTCAACCAATACGTCAACCTTGATTGA
>Ga0209480_10000645_pt1 | contig 27639 bp, 20 predicted proteins | sample JI61114C2DNA_FD_187501 | JGI IMG/M metagenome (GOLD analysis project Ga0209480, IMG submission 187501) | Wastewater effluent complex algal communities from Wisconsin, to seasonally profile nutrient transformation and Carbon sequestration -... | ecosystem: Engineered > WWTP > Effluent > Algae... | reverse complement strand
CAGGCCGCCGCTGCTGCTTTGCGTTCAGCCACAGTGACTTCGGGCAGACGTTCCAGCAACTTGTGCATCAGCACCCCGCGCCGCGCAGCCGCAGCCCCGGCTCCCGCCGGATAGGGCGGATCGCTTGCCACATCCTCGCCCAGTGACGATGGTGCCAGTGGCCGCGGTGGCCGCGGTTCGGCAGCAACCGGCCGATCAACCCAGGGTGGTAGCAGCGCCAATTGCCCGCCCGCGCCCGCAGTGTGCGGAGCCGCCATGGCAGGCGCGGTGCCATGGTTCCGGACCCCTTCCCACAGCGGATCGTACAGCCAATCGCCATCGAACAGCGGCTCCAGCCGAGCATACCAGCTATCCGGATTGGGCGCCTTTTCCTTGGCATTCAGCGCTCCGCCAATGAACAGCGCCTCTTCCGCGCGGGTCATCGCCACATAGAGCAAGCGCCAGTGCTCCTGCATCTCGGCTATCTCGGCCAGTTGCTTGGCCTCGGCAATCAAGCCGACTTGCTCAGCCTTGCGCAGACCCGGCAGGGGGATGGTCTTGCCGCTAAGCGGATCGACCAGGTCGAGCGCCGACCCGCGCGAGGCATGGGGATTGTCCGCCGCATCAGCCAGAATGACGATCGGAGCCTGCAGGCCTTTCGATCCGTGCACGGTCATCACCCGCACTTCGTCTCGGCTCTTCCCGGCCTCACGCTTCAATTCGCCATCGCCGGCATCGAACCAGCGAATGAAGGTGTTGAGGCTCGGCACGTCGCTCGATGAAAAGGCGCTGGCGGCGTTGAGCAGTTCGTCGATCGGATCGTTCGCTTCGCTCCCCAGCCGCGCGACCAGTTTGCGGCGGCCCTGCCACGGCCCGGTCAGTATCCAGTGGAGCAAGGCCTGCGGCGGGTCATAATCCGCAATCCGCAGCAACTCGCCCAGCTGCACCCAGGCGCGCTCAACCTCAGGTTCACCCCGGCTGGACCGCAAATGGTCGTAGAGCGCCACGCCCTCACCCCGGTGGCCATGGCGCAGCAGATCGTCCTGGCTCCAGCCGAGCAGCGGTGAGACCAGCAGACACGCGAGGTTGAGATCATCATAGGGCTGCGCGGCAAAGCGCAGCGCCGCCATCAGATCACGCACACCCAGCGGTGCACCCAGCCGCAGCCGATCAACTCCGGCCACCGCCACCCCATGCACGTGCAGCCGCGCAACAATCAGCCCGGCCAGTTCCTTGCGCTTGCGCACCAGCACCATCACATCGCCCGGCGTGGCGCGGCGAACCTTGACGCCGTTCTTTTCCTTCACCAGCGGAAAGCCGGGGCCCATTGGATCCATCCAGGCCTTGACCTGCTGCGCAATCTTATCGGCCAATTTGCGGTCGCTGCGCGAAAGCCAGCCTTCTTCGCCCTCGTCGGCTGCTTCGCCCGGTTCAGTACCCTCGTCGGCCGCACCCAGCACCCGCCACAGCACGACCTGCCCGGGGCGATCCTGCCCTTCGTGGCGGGTCGGCTCCTCGCTCAGGCCAAAGCCGGGGAAGCCGATGTCGGCGATCGCCCGGTCGACGAAGTCCAGAATTTCTCGGGCCGTGCGGAAGCTTTGGCCCAGATTCAAATTTTTCAGAGTGCGGGCATCGTGATTGGTTCGCAGCCGTGCAGCGTTCTGCGCCAGACCATCCATCGCCTCGCGCACTTTTTCGCGGGCCTTGGCGAAGTTTTCCGGGCTGGTCCCCTGAAAGCGGAAGATCGCCTGTTTGTAATCCCCCACCACAAACAGCGTGCGTAACTTGTCGGCATGGGCACCCTCACCGCTGAAGAAATCGCCGGTCAGCGCGTTGATGATGTCCCACTGCGAGGCATTGGTATCCTGCGCCTCATCAACCAGAATGTGATCGAACCGCCGGTCCAGCTTATAGCGGATCCATTCGGCCAGATCGCTGCGGGTCAGCAGGGCTGCGGCCTGACGGATCTGATCGTCGAAATCGATGAACCCGGCGCGGGCCTTGGCATCGTCCCAGGCAAGGCTGAATTTGCGTCCCAATTCCAGTGCTGGAGCAAGAAAGTCGGCCAATTCCAGCAGCGCGCGGCGTTCACGCACCGCCAAACTGCTGGCTAGAACCGCCAGACCCGCGTCTTCGAAATGCTCCTCAAATTTAGCAACATAGCGGATGTTCTTCACACCGTCTTCGAGCGTGAATAGTTGCTTATGCAAGTCATCAAGCAAAGTCAGCCGCTCTGCCGGACCGGCTTCCAACCACTCGGCGATCTGCGCGCTGACTTTTTGCCCAGTCGCCGCGCTCCATTGGCGATAGGCCGCAAGGCAGCATTCCAGCGCATCCGTATCGAACACTTCATCGCTGCACAAATCGGCCAGATCCTGGGCGGAAGCATCGCTCGGCAGGCCTAGCAGGCGCAGCACGCCGGACCGCATCGGGGGCTGCCAGCCGCTTGGCCCTTCCCACGCCTCGCGCGCCTTGGCGCAGCGCAGCAACCAGCCCGGAACGGCTTCTGGCCCCATCCGGACCGAGAGCTTTTCCAGCGCCAGCAGCGTCGCCGCATCGTTGCTGCGTTCCGCCTCGACCAGCAGGTCCGCCAGCACTTCGCGCAGCAACAGATCGCGGTCGCGGTCCTCCATCGCCTTGACGCCCGGCAGCAGTCCGGCCTCGTTGGGGAATGCGGCGAGCAGCCACTGCGCGAAAGCGTGGATCGTGTCGATCCGCAGGCCGCCACCGGGGCAATCGAGCACTTGCGCGAACAAGCGGCGGGCGCGGGTGAGTGCTTCAGGGCCATGATCGGCGCCGATAGCCTTCAGGTCCAGAGCCAGCGAAACCTCGTCGGCCCGCACCCAGCGCGCCAGTACCTCGTTGATCCGACTGGCCATTTCGGTCGCCCCGGCCTTGGTAAAGGTCAGGCACAGGATCTGTTCGGGCCGGACATCGCCCTGCAACAGCAAGCGCAACACGCGGGCCGATAGCACCTGCGTCTTGCCGGTCCCCGCCGAAGCTGAAAGCCACACGACTTCGCCCGGATCGACTGCGGGCTGCTGATTGCCCACTAAGGGGAACAGCCCGCTCACGCCTCTTTCTCCCCACGCGCTTGCCATTCATCCAGCCGCATCAGCTGATCGTAATCGTTGTAGCCGCCAAGGTCCGGATTGAGCCGCGCCGTGAACGGCTCATCTCCCTTGATCCAGGTGTCGATGGCATCAAGCAGATAGCGCTGCGTTTCCGCCAGGAATTCATCGCGCGGGATGCCCGCCTTACGCCCTTCGGCCACTGGCTCAGAAACAAATCCAAAGCCCGTCTCGCTCTTGTCGTCTTTGCCAAACGACCAGTATTCAAACCCGTCAGGCACACCGGCCACCCCGGCAAAGCCCGTGGCCGCTGCGATCAGACCTAACGTACCGAGCTGGAGCGCGAACCCGTCCTTGACCTGCCCACCTGACGGCGGCTTGCCGGTCTTGTAATCGACCATCACCAAGCGCCCATCGGCGCGGCCATCGATCCGGTCAGCGCGGCCATGGATCTTGACCCCGGCCAGCACCATCTCGCCCTTGATCTCGCTCGCCAGAACACTGCGCCCCGCGCCGCTATCGCGCGCGATCTGGGCGTCAATCCATTCGAGCCCGCGGGCGAGCCGCGGCCACCACAAGCTGCGGGTAATCGGATGCGCCTGCATCGCCGATAGCTCTTCCTGCGCCAACGCCAGCAGTTCACCGGCGCGGCCTCCAGCCTGATGCCAGCGCTCCATCACGTTGTGAACGACCGTGCCTTGCCACGCCGCCGTCGGATCAGCATCAAGCGGATCGAGCCGTTTGAGCCGCAGGATTGCTGACGCATAGAACTGATAGGGATCACCGCGCAGCCGGTCGATCGCGGTAACTGACAGTGCGACATTGCGCTGGGCCGCACTCGGCTTCGGCTTCGGCTGAGGATAGGGCGGAAGCTGCGGCACATGATCAATTGCTTGCGCCAGGTCCACCGCCTCGCGCTCGCGGTGGGCATCGGCGAGATCGCCGAGCATCGCCTCTACCCGCAGCACAAACCGGCTGGGGATGACTGGCCCTGCTTCATCGCGCATCGCCCAGCTCAGCACCACTTCAGGAGCGCCGAGCGCACCTGCCAAGTCATGCGCGGCAAGGCCGATCCGGAACTCTCCGGAAGGTACGCCAAGAGCGCGCAAGACCGCTGGCGGAAGCAGCGGCTCGGGACTGGGCGCAGCGGGCCATGATCCTTCGGTAAGGCCGGCACAGATCACCAGATCAGCCCGGCTCATCCGCGCTTCGAGCGCGCCGTAGATTGCAACTCGCGGATGCCCACCCCAGGAAGGACGGACGGCGACCCGGTCCATCGCATCGCGGAGCACCCGCGGCAGGTCATCTGGGGTCAACCGGGTGCCGATTGCCGCTGCCGCTTCGCGCAATTCAACCAGCCAGGCCGACAGCGCCCTGCCATCGGCCTCGGCCCACAACCGCGATCCGCAGAGCGCTTCACCGACCGCTGCCAGTCGGTCCAGCGCATCGGCCAGTGTGCCATCCTCAGGCAGTTCGAGCAGCGGGGTGAGCACTTGCTCAACCCCTTGCCACCAGGCCGCAATATCATCACCGCGCTGGCGCTTTTCGAGTTTTGCGATAGCCGCGCGGATCGGCTCAAACCCTGGCATCGGACGTGGTCCGCGCAAGGCCAGGTCGAGTTCACGGGCGTTGCCGAGCCAGGCCGCCCGATTGTCACCCGCACCCACCAAGGGATGGATCAACAGGGCCAGCAGGGGCACCGGCGAAGCGGCACTGGCGGCCAGTTCGGCCAGCAGCAGCAGCACCCGCCCTGCAGGCGTCTGCGGCAAAGGCAATCCAGCCGAATCGTCTGCCTGCACGTTCCAGCGTTTCAGATGTGCAACCACCCGGCCCGCCAATCCGCGATCGGGAGTGATGAGCGCAATCCGCTTTTCCGGTTCATCGAGCGCGCGGCGGATCAACAGAGCAATCGCCTGCGCCTCCTCGCCCGGATGGGCGCTTTCCATCAACCGCACGCCTGACAGGCGCCGTTGCTCTGCCTTCAGATTGACCCAGCCCGCGCTGCCTTCGGGTGGCAGGAACAGGTTGGAGATCGCCCGGCTGCGTTCCGGCGGTGCAGCGGCCAGGCCTGCGCGGTGCCATGGATCGACTTCATCGCGGGCCACACCCATCCGGTTCAGCAGCAATTTCAGGTGATACTGCGGGTGGGTCAGCGCGTCGCGCTCGCCAAAGAATTCCGCCTCATCTTCTGCAGGGGCACCGGCGGTACCCAGCGCGTCCCACACTGCGGGATCGAGCGCCAGATCAAGATCGGGCAGGATCACCGCACCTTGCGGCAACTCGGCTACGGTTCGCAGCAACCGCGCCAAGGCGGGTGATGCGCTGGTAATCCCGGCAGCAACAATCGGATGGGGCGGCGGACTGTCTTTCCAGCGCCGCGCGGCATGATCGAACAGGGCGTTACGCCGGACCGGGGCATCAACCTCACCACGGCTGGCCAGTTCGGCCTGCCACTGGGCCTGAACCCGGGCAAAGGTGCGGACCGAATCCTGCCAGTGCTTGGCTAAATCGCCAACGATCCCGGCGATCCCGTCCTTGAGGAGATCTTCGAGCCCGATACCTTCGACGGCCAGCCGGTCCATCGTCCGCCCGGTCTCAAACGCCAATCGCAGCAGTCCGGGGGTCTTGATGTTCTGATCGGCAAGCTCGGCGCGCAGAAGCTCTGCGAGGCGCAACCAGCGGTGGACCGGATCGGCAGCGGGAGGAACCTCTGCCCCGCCGCCGAGCGGATCAAGCAATGGCCCCAGTGTCTCATCCAGATCGAGATCGCCAACCATCGCCATGCGCGGAAGCAGCATGCCGCCGCCGGAAAGCCGCACGAACGCCTCTGTAACGATCCGTTCGGCGCGGCGATTGGGCAGCAGCAAGGTCAGCCGGGCAAGTCCCAGATCCTTATCGGCGTAACGCGGGATCAGCCCGGCCACCAAGGCATCGGCAAAGCCGCGATGTGCGGCGATCGAGTAGACTTGCGGGGCTGTCCGCTCAGCCACCGGCGAGTGCCGCTTCGGTCATCCCAATCGCGGCGGGATAGCCTACATCGTACCATTGCCCGTCATGGACCAGTCCATAGCAACGCCCCTTGGCTATCGCCCGGTCCCAAAAGATGTTGGTTGAAAACACGTCTTGCGGCGGGTCGCAGACCACAGCTTTCGACATCATCTGGATCCCGGTCCAGACATAGGGACGTTGGCGCCTTGGCCCGCCGCGCGAAAGACGGCCATCCGGGTCCATATCAAAATCACCCAGTCCCTGGGTATTTCCGGCGCGTTCAAACGGAACGACCAGCATCAGCACGTCCATCCGCTCCGCGTCCCAGGCCTCGGCCATATCGATCAAGGCGTTGCCACCTTCATCAACCCACCAATTGTCCGCATTGACGCAGTAGAACGGATCGGCTCCAATCTTGGGCAGCGCCTGGATCAACCCGCCCCCGGTATCGCGCAGCAATTCGCGCTCGTCGGAGATGGTCACGGCAAAATCGGCCGCATGAGCCGCAAGATGCGCTTCAATCTGATCAGGCAGGTAGTGGACGTTGACCACGATCTTGCCCACCCCGGCACTGCGCAACTGATCAAGGACGTGATCGAGCAAGGTTGTTCCCGCCACCTTTACCAGCGGCTTGGGACGGTCAGCGGTCAGCGGCATCATTCGTGTGCCCTTGCCCGCAGCCATCACCATTGCCGTATCGGGGACAATGGTCATGCCGCGAACGTGCCCCCGCCCGCGGTGCGTAGTTCGGTAGGAATATGGATGTCGAACCATTCCTTCACCGGGGCCAGCGCCGGATGTGACAGGTCCCGTTCAAGGTGGGCCCACACCCGGGGGATCAGGTCAAGGTATCTGGATTTTCCGTCACGCTTCCATAGCCGCACGAAAATGCCGATGATCTTGACGTTCCGCTGCGCCCCAAGCCGTGCATAGTCGGCCAGAAACTCTGATCCTGCGGTGGTTTTCGATTGGTAGTAATCGAACATCTCCGCCTCAAGCTCGGGCGAAACATCGCGGCGGGCGTCTTGCAGCAGCGAGACCAGATCATAGGCCGGATGGCCAACCAGCGCGTCCTGAAAATCGAGCAACCCCTGTTGGTGCAGTCCGCCCAGCAGCATGATGTTCTCGGCATGATAGTCGCGTAGGACAGTCACCCCCGGGCGCTGCCGCGGGAGCAGATTGCTTAGAACCGTTTCCCAAGCCGAATTGAAATGTGCGCCGTCAATATAGAGTTTCTGCGCTGGGCAGTACCATTCCGTGAACAGCTTCACTTCCCGCATATATTCGCTGAGTGAATAGTCGAGAAACGGCCCTGGCGGCAGGCGGTGCAGATCGATCAGCGCATCAATCGCCGCCCGGTAAACCTCTGCTTCATCGGCGGGCCAGCTATCCAGGTATTCGCGCATCCGCACGTCACCGAAATCTTCGAGCAGGACCAGGCCGCGCGCGGTATCCTCAGCCAGCACATGCGGTGCCCGCAGGCCGTTGGCATCCAGCCATTTGGCAGCGCGAAGGAACGGCCGGGGATCCTCATTGGGCGGCGGGGCATCCATCAGCATCGCGGCCTTGTCGCCGCTTCTGATCCGGAAATAGCGCCGGAACGAGGCATCGCCCGCAAGCGGTTCGATTTCAGCATCACGCCATCCGGCGGTTGCAAGGAAGGCGTCTAGGCCATCGGGCAGATTGTCACTCATCCCAGCCGCCCTAGCCAATCCGCCCCCGGTTCGACAATCGCAATCCGCCCCATTTCCGCAGTTTCGAGGGCAATCGAAAGACAGCCCGGTTCGTGGGCAAAACCACCCGCCATTTCTGGCCACTCCGCAATCATGACAGCCCCTTGCCGGTAGTCATCCAAACCGATCTCCTGCGCTTCGTCCGGATGTTTCAGCCGGTAGAAATCAGCATGAACCAGCGGCAGTCGCACGCTCGGCGGATCATAGGTTTCGATAATCGTGAAAGTCGGCGAAGGAACCTCGCCCTGATGCCCCAGCGCGGCGATAATCGCGCGGGCCAGAGTGGTCTTGCCCGTTCCCAACGTGCCCGACAGTGCCACCGCGTCTCCGGCCCGCAATTGCTCGGCAATTCGGGCTCCGAAGCGCTCCATTGCGGCAAGGTCAGGGAGGTCAATTCTCACGGAAGCTCAACGATCGCCGCAGTTCCCTGCCCCGGCTCGGACAGCAATTCCAGACTGCCGCCATGCGCCTCGATCAACTGGCGTGCGAGCGGTAGACCTAGACCCTGGCGGCGCTCCACCCCTTTTCCATCAGCGCTGACCTTGATCCCCTCCAACGCGCGGGCCAGCGTTGCTGCGTCCATCCCGGCACCATTGTCGGAAATGACAATCCGGGCCCGGCCTTTGTGTGCGCCCAGTTCTACTAGCAGACGCCCACCCGAAGGCGTGGCAATCAGAGCATTGTCGAGCAAGTGACCGATCGCCCGGCCAAGCCGCCGCCGATCCCCTTCGATCCGACCCACGCCCTTGTCGCCGCGCAAGTCGAGCGAGAGTCCTGAGGCCTTGATTCGTTCGGCGCGGTCTTCAACCAACTGGGTCACAAACGGCAGTAGATCGATCTCCTCATGCGCCAGCGGCAGCATCCCGGCTTCGCTCTGCGAAAGGTCGAGAACGGATTCAATCTGCTCTCCAAGCCTTTCAACCGATTGCAGAATCGCGCTCACGTATTCCTTGCCGCTGTCCGACAGGTCACCGCCCAGTCCTGCTTCGAGCAGCTCGGCAAATCCACCAATCGAGGTCAGTGGAGTACGGAATTCATAGCTCATGTTCGCCAGGAAGCGCGTCTTCATCGAATCCGCTTCTTCCAGCGCGGCGGCGCGCTGTTTCAGGGCTTCCTCAGCCTTCTGTGAATCCGTGATGTCGAGCACCGTCAGCAAGCCATTGCCATCGGGCAGCGGGACCCCGGCAAATTCAAGCGTGCGACCATCATCCAGCACCACCCGGCCACCGGTCTGCTTGCGGTCCAGCGTTGCGGCGCGGACCACATCGCCAACCGCTTTGGCCTTGCCTGGCTTGGCCAGTGCGCGGGCAATTTCGACCAGCAGGTTTTCGACCCGCGGGTGGGTATCAAGGAAGGTGTCCTCCAGCCCCCAATCGGCCGCAAAGCGTCGGTTCCACAGCTGCAACCGGCCATCGGGAGCGAATACGGCGAGCGATTCAAACAGGCTGTCAAAAGTCGCGGTGCGGGTCCGCAGCAAGGTATCGCGCGAGGCGGACAATTGCAGCTGCTCGGTCCGGTCCTCGGCGATCAACATCAGCCCGCCATCAGGCAGCGGCTGAGCCACAATTCGGACGTGTGTACCATCGCCCAGCACCCAGGCCTCTTCTTGCGCCGCGCTGGCGGTGAACCAGCCGGCGCGCTCACGCCGCCAGGCCGGAAAATCGCGCGCTTCGGGCACCCGCCCGGCATCGCGGGCCAGATCGAGCCAGCGTTCAAACATCGGTGGATCGAGCATCACTGTGCTCTTCAGCGCGAAGATCCGCTGGAACGGGGGGTTGGCAAAGGTCAACTGACGCTTGGCATCGAACTGCGCCACCCCGGCGGAAAACTGATCGAGCATCGCCCGCTGCGCATCGCGGAACGCCTTGAGCGTGCGCGACAGTTCTTCCATTTCCTCGACATCAACGGCATAGCCAGCCACGCCTTCGGCCCCCAGTGGCAGATCGGAAACGCGAAAGGCGCGCCGCTGGCCATGGATGGTGACGGAAACCATCCGCTCGATTGGCAGCTGCTTAGCTGCCGCTTGCAAAGCCACTTGCCGTGCGGTCAGTCCATCAACGCTTTCGACCAGTTCAATGCCATCTTCGGCTACTTGCCGCGCATCGGTGCCGGCCACAGCCGCAACATAAGCCTGATTGACCAGCCGCAGATCGCCTTCTGGTCCGCGGAACCACATCGGCATCGGCGCGGCTTCGATCAGGCCGACCAGCGCCGCAAAATCGCTCCGCGCCCGCGCCGCATCATCGCGCAGCTGGACAAGTTCGCTCTCACTATCGGAAAAATCGAACACCCAGACCAGCGCGGCGCCGCCAGGAGAGACTTGCGGATCAGCCAAATGTCCACGCAGCGCGAGGCTGCGTTTCGAACCACGCGGCGTAGCGACCATCCGGAACGGCGCAGCAGTGCGCTGGCAACGCCGCACGGCTTCGGTCAGTTCGGCCAGCTTTTCCGTGGTGAAGCCCCCGCCACCGCCATCAATCCGCCCGCCGTCAAGCTCGGTCAGGAAATGCGGAACCGCGTCGAGCCCCAACCAGCCCGCCAGTCGCTGTGGTGCTTCGATCTTGCCATCGGCGCGAACCAGCAGCGGCAGCGCCGGGCTTTCATCGACCATCCTCCCCAGCCGCTTGGCATGGCGCAGGCCGGCCTCGGCCTTTCGTTCGCGTGCGCGCGCCGAACCGACCGCCCAAAGGGCAGCCATGGTCCACCCGGCCAGCATCAGGCCAAGTAGTACCAGCGCGGTGGGAGTGAGCGTCATGGCCGACAGCTATGCGCGCACGGCTGCATTGGCAAGCGGTGCAGGCCCGTCATCCCCGCGAAAGCGAGGATCGCTGGCCGCCTCACGCAAGGTCGCTGCAAGGCGGCCAGCGGTCCCCGGTCAAGCCGGGGACGACGCTCGCATCAATACCGGTAATGATCCGGCTTGAACGGCCCAGCTTGCGGCACGCCGATGTAGCTGGCCTGCTTGTCGCTCAGCCTGGTCAGCTTAACGCCCAGCTTTTCCAGATGCAGCGCGGCGACCTTTTCATCGAGGTGCTTGGGCAGGACATAGACTTCGTTCTTGTACTGCGCCGGATTGGTGAACAGCTCGATCTGGGCCAGCGTCTGGTTGGTGAAGCTGGCGCTCATCACGAAACTGGGATGGCCAGTCGCGCAGCCCAGATTGACCAGCCGGCCCTTGGCCAGAATGATGATCTGCTTGCCGTCCGGAAACTCGACCAAGTCGGTGCCCGGTTTGACCTCGGTCCACTTGTAGTTGTCGAGCGCGGCGATCTGGATTTCGCTATCGAAGTGGCCGATGTTGCAGACGATGCTCATCGGCTTCATTGCCTTCATGTGCTCAGCGGTGATCACGTCTTCGTTGCCGGTCGCGGTGACGAAGATGTCGCAGCGGCCTACGGCTTCTTCCATGGTGACGACTTCATAGCCTTCCATCGCGGCCTGCAGTGCGCAGATCGGATCGACTTCGGTGACCATCACCCGCGCGCCGCCCTGGCGCAGCGAAGCGGCAGAACCCTTACCCACGTCGCCAAACCCGGCAACGCAGGCGACCTTGCCGGCCAGCATCACGTCGGTCGCGCGGCGAATCGCGTCGACCAGCGATTCCTTGCAGCCATAGAGGTTGTCGAACTTCGACTTGGTGACGCTGTCGTTCACGTTGATCGCGGGGAACGGCAGCTTGCCGTCCTTGGCAATCTGATAGAGCCGGTGGACACCGGTGGTGGTTTCTTCCGAAACGCCCTTGATGTGGGCGACCGACATGGTGAGGTAGCCGGGCTTCTTCTTGAGGAAAGCCGTCAGCGCGCGGACGAATTCGATTTCTTCGGCATTAGTGGGTTCGAACAGGTCTTCGCCAGCCTCAACCCGCGCACCCCACAGCGCAAACATGGTGGCATCGCCGCCATCGTCGAGGATCATGTTGGCAGTGCGGCCAGTGCCGTCATCCCAATCGAAGATGCTGCCGACATAGTCCCAATATTCCGCAAGGCTTTCACCCTTGATCGCGAAAACCGGAATTCCGGCGGCGGCGATCGCCGCGGCGGCGTGATCCTGGGTCGAATAGATATTGCAGGTGGCCCAGCGCACTTCGGCACCAAGCGCAGTAAGCGTTTCGATCAGCACCGCGGTCTGGATCGTCATGTGCAGCGATCCGGTGATCCGTGCGCCCTTCAGCGGCTGGCTCCCCCCGAACTCCTGCCGCAGCGCCATCAGGCCCGGCATTTCGGTTTCGGCAATCCGGATTTCGGCACGGCCAAATTCGGCCAGGCCGATATCAGCGATCACATAGTCATTGGCCACAGCGGGCTGCTCCTGTCTTGTTTCAAACAGCGCCGCCCAAACAAAAGGGCGGCGCCAAACTGACGCCGCCCTTAGCTGCTTGCCACAGGAGAGGCAAATATAACGATTGCTTTATATCTATTTTGGAGATGAAGCGGGTGCGCCGCGCGACCTGTGAAGATTTTCTATCGGCGCACGCGCTTCATCCGGTTCCGGTATCATCCTGCCCCCAAGACGCTCCCGGACCCCGCATGGTGCGGGGTTGGCAATCGCAGATCAGTGTACCCAGGCCAGACGGCGCGGGCTGCCAAGCAATTCATCGGCGGCTTCAACCAGCGGTTGCGGCCCGCGCATGGTTGCCAGCGTTCCGGCAACCTGCTTGAGCTGGCCACAGCTCAGCCAAGGGTGGCCCTGACCATAGGCGTTGGCCATCTGCACACTGAGCCGGTCGAGTGCCTTGTTGGCCCCAGCCGCGCCATAGCGCTTCGTCAGATCGGCCTTCAGCGTATTGCTGGCAGCGTTGAGCGTGCCGAGGTGGGCGGTGGTGAACCGGCCATATTCGGAATTGAAATTGTCAGCCGTGGTTCGGCAACGCAGCCCGGTGACCATCAGCATGATGTCCAGACGCCGCAATTTTTCGGCCTGGCTCATCCCGACTTCGGCGCTGGCCGGAACAGTGATGAGCATCGATACGGCGGCAAGGCTGGCCGCGACCCCTTTGAAGAATTTCATGTGCGTACTCCCGGCGGGCTGGTCCCCGCAGCAAGGAGAATGGCGCAGCGGGTTTACCCAATCTTAAAGCGGCGCAGTAAAGCGAAATTAACCATGACCCCGGCCATTGCCGAGTCCTACACAGACCCTATATGCTGCGAAGGATTCGCAAGTTTTCAATTCAGGAGAGACGATATGACGATCGCAGTTGGCGACAAGTTGCCCGACGTAAAGCTGGTCAAGGCAACTGCTGAAGGCCCTGAAGCGGTTCAGTCTGCAGATTATTTTGCTGGCAAGCGCGTGGCACTGTTTTCGGTCCCCGGTGCCTTCACCCCGACCTGCTCGGCCAAGCACCTGCCGGGCTTCGTCGAAAAGGCCGCTGATCTGAAGGCCAAGGGGATCGATGAGATCGCCTGCACTGCGGTCAACGATCCGTTCGTGCTGGGCGCCTGGAACAAATCCGGCGGCAGCGATGACGTGACCATGCTGGCCGATGGCAACGGCGATTTCGCTGAAGCGCTGGGCCTGACGATGGACGGCAGTGCCTTTGGCCTGGGCAAGCGCGGTCAGCGTTTCTCGATGGTGGTGAATGACGGCACTGTCGAACAGCTCCATGTTGAAGGTCCGGGCGAGTTCAAAGTCAGCTCCGCCGACTATATGCTCGAGCAGCTCTAAATCATGCTTTGGGGGCAGCTGGCGATCAAGGCGTTGCTATCCGGCGCGCTGATCGCTGCTGCCTCTGAATTCGCGCGGCGCAGCCCCGGATGGGGCGGCTTGATCGCGAGCCTGCCGCTGGTTTCGACGCTGGCGATGATCTGGCTGTGGCGCGACACAGGCGATGTTGGCCGGGTTGCGGATATGGCGCTGTCCTCGACGCTTTATGTGATTGCCTCGCTGCCCGCATTTGTGGTGCTGGCGCTGCTGCTGCGCAAGGGACTGGCTTTTCCCTTTGCTATGGCCGCCTTCGTGCTGTGCGGCTGGCTGGGTTACCGGTTGATGATACTGACCGGAACAAGGCTGGGCTGGCCAGTCTAGGAATCGGGGATCGCGTAGGTCACTGTTGCCTGGCCAACCAGATTGACAGGCTCATCCTGCCAAAGTTGCACATCCACCGTCGCCAGTCGCCGCCCCAATTTGAGCAGCCGCGCGTCGGCGTGGAAATCGCGCAGTTGAACCCCGCGCAGAAACGAATAGTTGAGGTTGCTGGTCACGGCCATGGCGACCGGACCAATATGCGCGATGATCACTGCGTAAGCCGCCCGATCCGCCAGACCCATTTGTGTAGGCCCGGAAACCAGCGCACCGGGTCGCAGGTTCTGCTGATCGGGTGTCAGCCGAATCCGCACCCAGCCCGCTTCCAAACCAACCACCACGGCATCAGGCGCAGCGCGGCGGCCAGGGAAGGCTTGATCGAAAAAGTCTTCGAGCTCTGCCACCGTCATTACAGGGGCCAAATAACGCGCCACAGTAATCAATAGCCCATCAGGCTCAGCACTTCTTTGCGACTGCGATGATCATCAAGGAAGCAGCCCATCAGGCGGCTGGTCACCATTCCGACACCGGGGGTCTTGACCCCGCGCCCGGTCATGCAGCCGTGCTGCGCCTCGATCACAACGGCCACGCCGTGCGGCTTCAGGTTGTCCCAAATGCATTGCGCAACTTCAGCGGTCAGACGTTCCTGAATCTGCAACCGCCGGGCAAAGGCGTGGAGCACACGCGCAAGCTTCGAAATTCCAACCACGCTCTGGCTTGGCATATAGGCGATTGCCGCCTTGCCGGTAATCGGAGCCATATGGTGTTCGCAATGTGACTGGAACGGAATGTCTTTCAGCAAGACCAATTCGTTGTACCCGCCGACTTCGGCAAACTGCCGCGACAGGTGATAGGCAGGGTCTTCATTGTAACCCTCACAATACTCCTTCCATGCCCGCGCCACGCGCGAGGGGGTATCCAGCAGACCTTCACGTGTAGGGTCATCGCCCGACCACCGGATCAGCGTGCGGATGGCTTCTTGAACATCATCCGGAACCGGCAGCTTACCCTTGGGCTCATGATCGTGTCCGTCGCAGCTCATCACATCTTACTCCCTTAGCCCGGCCGCCGAAGCAAGCCGCCCCGGCGAAACAGGCCGCGCTTGCTGCTGAACGGTTCGAACAAGTCTTCGGGCCGCTCTGGATCGAGCAACGCGTTGTCAGCCACCGCTTTCTCCGTATCGGTCAGAGGACGCAAGACAAAAGGATCGAGCCGCTTCCTGTCTTTAGGGGCACATTCAATCAGATCGATCATTGAACTATTTCGATCCAGCGCCGTCGCTACCGTGTCCGGATCCAGTCCAAGATGTTCGGCAAGCAGCCGCGCACGCAAACGCCCAATTGTAGCAGCGGCATGATCGTTGCCCGGGCGTGCAGCATCGATGAACAGATCGCATTCGCTGTCGAGGCCCATCGACCGGTTATTGAGATTGGCCGAGCCGATCCGCAAAACCTCATCGTCAATGATCATGGTCTTGGAATGCACATAGATCGGCGTGCCCGCAGCGTTGCAGGGAATGAATATGCGAAACCGCTGCAAGTGATCGCGCTCGGCAATTGCATGGGCCAGCCGCACCCGTGCCCCATCCATTGCCGTCTGTTCCAGCCAGCCTTCAGCGCTGGCCGGATTGATCAGCACTATCTCGGGCGGATCGGGTTCGGCCACCCGCTCGGCGATTGCCTCTGCCACGGTACGCGAGGCGAAGTACTGGCTTTCCGCATAGATAAAGCGCTTCGCCCGGCGGATGTGTTCGATGAATAGCGCTTCGATCTCGCGAACTTCAGCCAGCCCGCCCCAGGCGGAACGGGTGCGGGCGATCCCGATCTCGACATCGCGGAATTCGGCCCGCAACATAGGTGGCCAAGCGCTTTCGCTCTGCGGGGCGCACGGCAACATCGGTGCAGCTCCAGCCTGAACCCAGCGTTCGCGACCCAGTTCGGCCAGTGCCGCTGCAGCCTCACCCTCAACCAACAAGGACAGATCGTGCCAGGGGCCATAGAGCCGCGTACCATAGGGTCGGCGGCGGCGCGGGTCTTCATCGAGATGCTCGGGCGTATCCCAGCGGTCGCTGGTCATATCGATGCCGCCGCTGACAGCAAACTTATCGTCGATCACGATGATCTTCTGGTGATGGCTGCAACCCAGCGGGTGCGCGGAATCAAATTTGAACACGATCTTCGGATTCAGCCACCAGCGGATCAGATCGAGCACCATCGAACCGCGAAAAATGAACTTCAGCGCACCGAAATTCCATTTCAGGACTCGCACCTGTAGCCCTTTGGTGCGGCGGACCAGCCAGACCACAAAGGCCCCCAGCCGGGCTGGCTGCACGTCGGGATCGGGCAGATTGTAAAACTTGCGCCCCGGACCCAGCCGCACCCGGGTATCGAAATCCCAGCCGATCATGTGGATTCGCTGCCGGGCGTCCAGCATCGCCTGCTGCATCAACACGAAATAGGCTGCGGCATCGATCACCACATGCGCACGGCTGGCCCGGGCATAGCGCCAGACCGAAGGCGAAGCAGATTTGGTAGGCTCGATCTCGGTCATCGACTTACCCTTAGCCAGTGCGGCGACGCGCGTCACGCCTTCCCCGCAAGGCCAAGCTGTGACATGTCCGGCTGCGATGGCCCACCCCTCCCCTGATCGGCTTGAGCCGCTGCGCCGGTTGGCCCGGCTGGTACCGGGCGGAATGGCGCTCGGTCGGCACCTGCGCCGTATCGCCAATCCTGACCTGCGCGAGATCGCCCGGTTGCAGACTGAAGAGGCGGACCGGCTACTCCAACCCTTCCCGGACACCGCCGAGGACCGCTATCCCGAACTGTTTGATGCCGTGGCGGAACGATTGGCCGCTCTGCCCGCACCGCGAATCCTTTCGTTCGGCTGTTCGAGCGGGGCGGAAGTGCGCGCATTGAAACGCCGCATCCCGCATGCCCGGATCGTCGGGCTGGATCTCAACCGCCGCGCGCTGGCAAAGGCCAAAACGTCCGACCCTACATCAGACTATCGCTGCGCTGCCGCGTCAGAGCCGGACGAGAGGTTCGACGCAATTTTGGCGATGGCCGTACTGCGCCATGGGCAGCTCGAATCAGAGCAGCCGGAAAGCTGCGCTGCCATCATGGCTTTCGCGCGCTTTGCCGCAGTGATTGACCAGCTCGATGCGGCGTTGGAGCCAAGCGGCTGGCTGGCGATCGGCCACGCGCATTTTCGCTTTGCCGATTGGCCCGGCGCGGTCCGCTATCAAGCCGATGCAGGAACATTTCCGGCCCTGAGCAATCCCGCTTTGCTCTATGACCACGATAATCGCCGGATCGAGCCGCCAGAGCCAATTGCCGTATTACACCGGAAGCTGGGCCGTTAGTCCTTCAGCCCCAGAAAACCGAACGTTCCGGCATCGAACTTCATCCGGATCGTCGCAAAGAAGCCCTTGTCGGTAGTCCGCGCGGCCGAGAAATCTGGATCGCGGAAGCCCGCAATATTGTAGCCGACCATGACCAGCACATCTTTGCTGGGGGTAAAACCAATCTGCGGGCCAAAGGCGAAGCTGGTGGTCTTGTCGTTCAGATTGGTCCGGACGGTGCCAGTCGCGCCGATCTCGATCCGATCGCCAATCCCGAACCGCAGATCGAGCCCGCCGAGCAGCGTTGTGCCGGACAGATCGAACCCATCGTACTGATCAAAGTTGTACCGGACGGCGCCGAAGAAGCCGACCTCGTTGCGCTGGACGAATGCACCGTCGACGCGGCCGCGCGGGGTCCAGTCACCCGAAACGCTCGCAATAATTCGGTCTGAACGGCCATTGCCGGTAATGGTCAGCGCGCCGCGACCGGCGGCCCCGGTTTCTCCTTCAACAGCGCCAGTAACGCGGTCGCTGCGGAATTGAATTTTACTCAGCACGGCAAGGTTGGAATTGGCCGGACGGTGCGCCAGCGCAAGCGAGCCATCGAACACTTCGCTTGATGCTCCGGCAATGCCATCGGCGCGGGTCCAGGTAAATCCGGCGCCCAGCATCGATCCTTCGCCCAGCTGACGGATTGCGCCAAATGTCGCGCCCTTGCGTTCAGCCAGTTCGCCGTCGCGCCATTCGCCGCGCAGTGTTGCCGACCAGCGGCCAGCCCGCCAGGTTCCGCCAAGGGTTATAGCCGTAAAGTCCTCGGTGATCGTGCCGCTTTCACCCAGATGACCGCCACTTGCGGCCGGATGTGCCGGGTTGATCAACCGGGCCGGATCGAATCCAGAGATTGTCCGGTTGCTATCAAGCGTGGCATCCAGCGTCAGATTCTTTGTAACCGGGATCGACTGAGCCAGGCCAAAGTTGGCATAACTGCGCTTACCCAGTTCGGCGACCTGCTGCTGGCCGAGCGCAGACGTGATCCGCGCGCCGTTCCACGGGGTCAGTTCGAACCCGAGCTGCGCCGTACGAGCATCGATGCCCTCGCCCTTGGCCAGTTCATAGCTGCCGACCAGTCGCAGATCGCTGGTCACGGCATAGCGCGCGGTCAAGCGGTGACGCTCTGGCAGATCGAGCGCTTCAGCCTTGCCCAGAGCAATGCTGGAACTCGCCGACAGTTCGAGCTTGTTGTCGAACAACCGATGCGTGACCCCGCCTTCAAGCAAGGTCGTGCGCGCCGTGGTGCCATCGGCCAATTGGTCATGCATCATGGCCAGCCCCAACCGGGCGTCAGTCTTTTTGCTACGCCAAGCGGTGCCAAGCTGAACGGCCGTGCGGCTGGCGCCATCTTCAAGGCTTTCATCGCGCCAGGTGCTGGTTGTCAGGCTCAATGCTTCGCTCACCTGATACCGTGCATCGACCCCAAATTTGCGCCGGCCCAGCTCGGCTCCACTTGTTTGCCCAAGACCGAATTCGCGCTCGGCATAACGGGCATAGGCCGTCAGATCGAGTTTGCCGTCATGGTGTTCCGCCTCAACCAGCCAAGCGACTGCTTGCTTGCCGCCGCCAAAGCTGGTGGCCACTTCGCCGCGCAGTTCGGTGTCCTTGCCGATCCGGGCTTTGACGTCGATCGCAGCCAGATTGGTCCGCGCGCCATTGTTGGCACTGGTATCGGTAACGGCGCTGGCCCCGATCCGCAGCCGTCCGCCTGCAGTGGTATAGTCCATCCGCACCCCGGCATTGACCGCGCCATCACGGGCGGTCTCATCCAGCTCATAGTTGATCACTGCGAACTGTGGGTTGAGATCGGTATCGCGACTGAGCAGCGGCTCATTGAAGGTGATCGTGCCCGACAGCAGATCGATATCGTAGTCGGCGTAGCGGACCAGGATCTTGCGGCTAACCACGATTTCAGGCCGGAACCGATCACGGACTTCCAGGGTCACCACTTCGCTTCCGGGCACCAGAGCACGGCTCGAAAGGCGATAGGGTCCAGAAATGCCGCCGCCCTGAAACTCGTCCCGCCGGTGAGTCGATGCGACCTTTGCGGCGAACCCCTGGAAGTGCAGGTCACCGCGCGTAAGTTCAGCCTTGAAACCCGTGGCCGCGCGCTGGTAGCGGGCCAGCTGGGTCTGATCGAACCCGGCTTCAAAATCGCCATAGAGCGCAAAGAACCCGGCACCTTCCAGGCGCGCATAGAGCTTTTCGCGGCTCGCGGCGTCATGACGGCGATCGGACATATCGGCAAAAACGGTGTAGTAAGCGCGCGGGTCAATCGCCCCCATCAAGACCTGTTCGTCACGCTGCTTGGCGCTATCGTAGGAAGCGGTCAGCAGCAGGCCGTCGCTGATCGGGCCTTTGGCATAGACCGCGACGCGCGCATCATCGCCCAGATCGCTGTCAAAGCGCCCTGCGCGCTGCATCTGATCGGCGACCGACCGCGCGCCGGCCGTGCCTTCGGCCAGACCCACGACGGTCCACGGCTGCTTGCCGGGTACCATCCACGTATCAACCTCAACCCGGCGGCGTTGCTGGCCATCGGACAGATTGAATTCCGCGTGCAGCTTGCCGCTGGCCATCGTCGGGGCCAGTTCGACATAGGCCATGCCATCATCGCCCTTAACGTGCCAGCGCGGCGCTGAACGACCAAGACCGGTCAAGGCACGGCTCTGCATGGCATCGAGTGCTTCGGCGCTTTCGTAGGGTGCCGACAGCGTGAACTCGCCCGTCAGACCGGCCCGCACGGGACGCCCGTTGCGGTCAAGGATGCGGAGTGCGAGCACAGGGCGGGTGCTGCCGTCGGCGATCAGGCGGCTCTGGCTGACAACCAGTTCGACCCGGGCCGGAGCTTGTGCGTAATGCACATCACGGGCCAGCTCGGTCACCACTTCGCCCTTGGCCCCGCGCACGATTGCGGTCAGCCGGGTCTGTTCACCGTCAAGCGGGATCCCGCGCCAGATCGAAACGGCATAGCGGCCGCCCGGCGCCTGGCGCGAACCATCAAACGAAACCGGATCAACCGGCTTGCCATCGATCTTGAGGTCAATCTTTTGATCAGCCCGGTGCCGGATCACCACCCGAATCGCAGGAGCCCGCGGATTGTGGTCGATTGCCGGGAACAGGAAGGCCGGCGGGCCATCACCCTTGGCCAGCCAATCGGTATCGGCCCCAGCGGCCTTGCGCTCAGCAGCCGCGTCAGCTTCACGATCAGGTTTCTGATTTAAATTATCGTTATTACTGCGTGTTACAGTCGTACCTTCAGGTAACGTTGCAGAAAAATCAGCGACAACCAGACTGCCGCCCTGCCCCAACACGAACCGCGAGCTGGCACTGCCGGCACTGCGCGTTGATCGCGTGCAATCAGTGAACTGGCCGCCCTTCGGCAAGGTATGGGTCAAGGCCTGCGCCACGTGGGTACCGGGGACCAGACCTTCAAAGTGGTAGCGTCCATCCGCATCGGTTATTGCAAAGCTACCGTCTTCCAGCACCACCCGAACTCCCGGGATCGGGTTGTGGATACCGTCAGCATTGCACCCGCCGTCGGTAATCCGTCCGATCAGGGTCATCCGCGCGCCCATATCTTCGCGCAGGATCCGCACCGTGGCGCTGGCTCGGCTGATCCGCCCGCGATCATCGCTAACCGAGGCGCGGTTTATCGCGGTATCGGCCGGTGCATCAGCGCGCACGGCCATGGCATAGGTCACGGTGCGGCTTGCTCCAGGAGCGACCGCACCCATCGAAACCGTCAGAACGCGGCCATCGGGAGTGACCTGCACGGCGCCCGGCGCAGCCACGCCATCGATGCGGACCGTATCGGTGCGAAGCCGCATGAGCGGTGAAGGCATATCGACCAGCGTCACGCCGGTCTTGGCGTTGAGCGGATCGGGATTGCGCACAGTGATGGTGTAGAACACCACGTCCCCAGGCAAAGCGGTCGCCCGCGAAGCGACCTTGGTCAGCGTTACCCCGATCGGCGGGGCATCGACTGGTATATCAACCCGAATTGCGGCCGGTCCGGACAAGGTCAACGGCTGTCCATAGGACGCTGGCAGGATGGTCATCGGCTCACCATCCGGGCGGCGCAATGGCGCAATCTGCGCGGGGCTGGCAGTCGAAGGCGCGGCATAAGGCGCAGGCGGCAAAACCACGATCCGGTAAGTGCCGAGCGGCGCGAGCGGAAAGCGGTATTCGCCCGGCAGCATCGGATGAACAGTGCCGGCCCCATCGGTCACCGGCTGACCTGAATAGACCACTGATGGCCAAGGCGTTACGCCGTCATCGCCATAGACCCGCGCCGGCGCGCCGCTAATGGCATCAACCAGCATGACCCGTGCACCGTTGACCGGCAGGCCGTTCTCACTGTCAAATACCAGGCCATAGGGATCAGCCAGGACATCCATCAAAGCCGTTGCGATGGGAGCGGATTGGCCTGCCTGATTCGTCGTAATAGTAATTTGCTGACCGGCACCCACCGACAGCAAACAGTCACCGTGACGGGGGGCTGGCGGGATCGCCTTGGTCTGGATAGCGCCAACGAATTGCCCGCTGTTTGCTGCCGTTTCAAAAATGGTCAGCACTTCGCGATCCCCGGCAGGGGTGGTCAGCGTGGCGATCAGGCTATCGCTGACCGCAGGGTTGGTGTTGGCCGCGGGGGCGTTAACCCGGAAGTACAGCGTATTGCCGATCCGCAAGGAGGAGGCAGGCGCCAGCATGACTGCGGCGCTCGAGCCGCCCGCACCCGGCAGGGCAAGGGGCGAGCCGCCACAGGTCGGGGCCTGAAAATTCCAAGGTGTGCCGCCACTAGCTGCGACAAAAGTCTGGATCGCAACCGGCGATTGGAGCCGATCAAACGAAACCGTGTTGGAGTTGACCGTGCGGGGATTGCCCAGTTCGGTCCAGGTGGCCGTAGCCGTGTTGCTGATCGTCTGCGCCCCGGCAACCGGCACACCCAGAAGCAGCGCTGCAAGCAGCACTGTCAGGTTTGCCATGATTTGCCGAAGAAGGTTCATCGATCCGCTGGAAGTGCGGCAGGGGCGGCAAGGCACAGGCCTTGCCGCCCGCGCCTGGTTAGTTGATGGTTGCGCGGAAGATCAGCGTCTTAACGTCGCTGGCCGGGATCGCGCTCAACGTGCCGCTGACAGTGGTGGTACCGCCGTTATAGCTGCCCCCTGCGCTGCCATCGGCATTGCACACGCCCGAAGTGACCGTTCCGTCGACCAGGATCCCGAACCCGGAATCATAGGTCACGGTTGCCGGCAGTGGATCCGAAATGGCCACGTTGCTGGCGGTCGCACTGCTGGCGGCATTGGCCACCGAGATGCAGTATTCGATGGTCGCACCTGGGATCGCCTTGGGATTGCTGGTCCCGTTCAGCGGATCGCTGATGACCTTGCTGGTCTTCAGCACGGTCAGCGCAGCGGCCAGAACGGTAAAGTCATCCTTCGCCGAATGGGCACCATCGCGGCTGCCATCGGTAGCACCTGTGCCGTCAGCAAAGACCGTATCGACAAAGTTCGGATCGACTTCGTTCGCCGCACCAGTGTTGGTCTGGCTCAAGGCCGCGCCCTCGCTGGAGCCAGTGCCGCCTTCGCGACCGGTGGCCGTCAAGGTCACAGCTGCGACATCGCCCGAATTGAGGCTCAACGGAATGTCGACAACCACAAACACCGTCTTGGATAGATCAGCACCCAGCTCGTCCAGGTAGCTCACTTCCAGATCAGTGCCGACGTCATAGTCACCGTCACCGTTGGTATCGACGTAGATTTTGACATTGGTGGCATCGAAGTTGTCGGTGTTCGAGTGCGCCCCTGCCCCGCCAGTCTGCTGCGCAGCAGCAAGCGCGAAATCGAGCGTCGCGTTCGAATTGTTGGTCACCGTAAAGGTCGTTACCGCGGCGGTCTGCCCCGGCGAAACCTCAGTGGTGGTGGTGCCTACTTCGGCAACCGTCAGGTTAACCTTGCGGTCGACCTTGAAGCTGTCCGAAGCGCCGGTGGCGGTCTGATCGACCCCACCAACCTTGTAGTTCACGCTCACCGTGTTGGTGATCGTGGTGCCGGATGCGGTGCCACTCGCCAACGCCGGGCTTGCGCCCAACGCAGCAAGCGCAGCAGCACCGACCGTCCCAAGCAGTCTGCTAGTCTTGTTCATGTTACTAACCCCATTTTCGTAGTTTGGCCGAAAGTATGGTCCGCCACCGGCCTTGACGGTTCACCGCGTTTCAGCGGACGATTGCGTGATAGGTGAGCTTGCCGCTGGCTCCCGGGGCGATCACCGCCAGGACCCAGCGCAGATGCGTAACGTCGCTCGCCGCAGCCGGGCGCTTGCCGCCCTGCCCGTCGCTGACGGTCAATGTGGAGAGCTTGCCCCAGGTCTTGCCGCCATCGACCGAAACCGTGTGTGCATCCGCCCCTTCGGGCGAAAGCATCACACTGGCTGGCACCGGGTTGGTGACCACAAAATCGCTGGCCGGCTGCTTGCCGGTGTTGCGATAGGTGGTCGAAAACACCAGTTTATCGCCAGGAACGACAACAGACGGATTGGAAAGAACGTGTTTTTCCTTACCGTTTTCAACAACTAACTTGTCGACTTTAACGTCACCAGTTAGCTCGATCGGTTGGCTTGTTTGCGCCATTGCCGCAGGCGTGGTGCAGGCCAGCATGGCGGCTACAGCGAGTCCGGTGATCTGAATGAATTTCATGATCGGTCTCCTCAGTTGATCTTGACTTTGAAGGTCACAACCTTGGTCGTGCCCCCGGCGACGGAACCAAGATTGACGTCGACGCCGCTTGATCCGGCGGTTCCGCTATCGGTATCGGCGGCATCGGTCAGAGCCCCGCTATCGAGCATGAGCGTGCCGGCTTCGTAGGTGGTGCCAGTCGGGATCGTGTCGATGATGTGCAGGTTGTCAGCCTGCCCGGTGCCGGCAACGGTTGCAGTCAGCGTATAGGTAACGACCGCGCCAGGTACCGGTTGATCGCCGCCAAACGGATCCAGGATGGCCGCCGCTTTGGTCAGCGTAACTGCCGCCAGGCTGGCGATCAGGGCATCGGCTGCGCTGTCATCGGCACCTGAGGCACCTACGACAGCGTCACCGCCACCTTCGCCTTGCCCGGCAAAGACCGAACCTGGTGTGCCAGTGCCGGTCACCGCTGCTGCGGTCAGGCTGACCTGGCTGGTATCGCCATCGGCTGCAGTGCCCGGCAGGCTGACGATCACGAAGATCTTCAGCGCGCCGTCTGCCGCAATCACCGGGGTAGGCGAACCTGGGATCAAGACCTGATCGACGCCGGGTTCATAGGTGCCGTTGCCGTTGCTATCGATCACGATCTGCTGAACGGTCGCATCAAAATCGTTCCCAGCAACCGCAGGATCGACCGTGATGTTGAACGCTTCGGGTCCGTTGCCCGTGTTGGTGATCGAATAGGCCAGAACCACATTGCCGGCGCCAGCCACGGCCGGAGTGGTGGTCAGGCCCGCGACCGCGACATTGAGCAGCTCATCGACCTTTACGGTGACCGTGTTGGACTGAACCGAACCACTGGTTGCACCAGAGGTATAAGTGGCAGTCGCGGTATTCTCGATCAGCGTCCCGGCGCTCACCCCGCTCGCCATAGCGGCCTGCGGTGAAAGGGCGCCGGCCAATATAGCCAAGCCAGCCGCCCAGCGCGGAGCGGCCAAAGCGAAGCGGCATTCCGATCGGATCGGGGTGCCACCCTTCATGGGGTCTGCAGTGTTGCATTCTGTCATCAGACTGTTCCTCACGTATTCAAATCAATATCTTGAAACTAATCGAAATTTAGTTGACCGTTCCTCTGAACTTCAAAGCAAAAGAGCTGCCGGAACCGAGCGAACTGGCGCTGGCGCTGATCGCCGTTCCCGCGATCGCTGCGCCAAACGGATCGCTCTCGTCTGCGCCCGCGTTGTCATCGTCTTCGGCGGTGGTTGCAGTGGCGCAGTTGCTGCCGGTCTTGAGCGAGCCGGTGGCGTAGTTGAAGTTGCTCGGCAGCGTGTCTGCAGCGCTCAGATTGGTGAGCGCAGCTGGGCCAGTGTTTGACACAAGGATGCAGTATTCCATCACCGCCCCCGGAATAGCCTTGGGAAAGGTGGTGCCGTTGACTGGGTCGCTGATCACCGTGCTCAACTTGGTCACACTGATGGCGGCAACGGGCTTGCAGAAGGTGATGTCGTGAATTGCTACGGCCTGTTGCCCAGGATTGGCCGGGGCCAGTGAATGGTTCCCATAGTCGATCACGATCTGATCGATCGGTGCGCTGAACGTCACCACCAGGTTGCCGTTGCCCGAACCGTCGGCCGAGGTGCTATCGCCGTATGCGCTGATGCCCAGCACATAGTTCGATACCCCGTTGGTCAGCACGGGATAGACGGCAACGCCATTGTAGTAGCCTGTCACGGTCACCTTGTCGGCAAACTGCCCGGCGGCGTGGTCGACGTCGAAAATACGGAACTGAGCGCCGGAAACAGCTGTACCCAGTGTGACGGTTGTCCGGACCTGCTGGCTGGTATTGGCCATATCGACCAGTTCGATCAGCGAGCTTTGCCCGCCCGCAAAGCCGCCGGTCAACGTGGTCTGCTCGGTCGGCGATTGGCCACCCAGCCCCGCGTTGTTCAGGAAGCTCGCCGGATTGACGATACCAAAGTTGACGCTGCCAATACCGGTCAGCGTAAAATTGCCAGTGGTGCTCCCGGTGGTCCAGGACTGGCTGTCCCAATCGAACAGCAATGTCCCCGCCGGACAGCTGAGCGTCGGCGCAGTCCCTGCCGCGCGGGTTGCGCTGGCGGTGAAGCTAACGCTGGCGAAGTCATCTTCGCTGGTTGCGGCATTGTTCGGGGTCGAATCGCTGTCCGCCACCGAACTGGCGGTAACTTCAGCCGTGTTTGAGACACTGGTTCCGGCATTGGCGGAGACAGTCACAGTTATGGTGAGCGAAGCGTTTTGCCCCGCTGCCAATGTGCCGACCGTCCAATCCCCAGTGCTGCTATTATAGCTTCCTGTGCCTGTGGCACTGACGAATTGCACGCCAGATGGGAGAACATCGCGAACCACAACTCCGTTGGCTGCGTTGGTTGAACCGGCGGCATTCGCGACGGTCAGTGTATAGGTGATGTTCGCACCAGTTGCGGGCGTCGCGCTGCTGACCGTTTTGGCCAGTGAGAGATTGACGTGACCCCCTGATTTTCCTCCAGTCTCGATTAGAGTCCGGCCCTGACAGAAGGACGGACGAGATGAAGAGAACGAGGTTTACAGAGGAGCAGATCATCGGCGTGCTGAAGGAAGCCGAGGCGGGCGCGAAGACTGCGGACCTGGCCCGGCGGCACGGGGTGTCGGAAGCGACGATCTACAACTGGAAGTCGAAGTATGGCGGTCTGGAGGTATCCGAGGCCCGGCGGCTGAGGGAGCTTGAGAGCGAGAACGCGAAGCTCAAGCGGCTGCTGGCCGACACGATGCTGGACAACGTGGCGCTAAAGGATCTTCTGGCAAAAAAGTTCTGACGCCCGCCGCCATGCGGGAAGCTGTGGCTCATCTCCAGGCCTGCCACGGGATGAGCGAGCGGCGGGCGTGCCGTGTCATCGATGCTGATCGCAAGAGCGTGCGCTACCGTTCCACCCGGGACGATGATGCCGATCTGCGTGAGAAGCTGCGCGAGCTGGCCAACCAGCGTCGCCGGTTCGGCTATCGCCGTCTGCACATCCTGCTGCGCCGGGAGGGCGTGATGATCAACCGGAAGAAGACCCAACGTATCTACCAGGAGGAAGGGCTGGCAGTCAGGCGGAGACGCAGCCGCAGGCGTGCTGTGGGCACGAGGGCACCTGCCCCGGTGCTCGCCTTGCCGAACCAGCGCTGGAGCCTCGACTTCGTTCACGACCAGATGGCTTCTGGCAGACGGTTCCGGGTGCTCAACGTGGTCGATGATGTGACCAGAGAGTGCCTGGCAGCGGTGCCGGACACCTCGATCTCGGGCCGCCGCGTCGTGCGCGAGCTGACCCAGCTGATCGAACAGCGTGGCAAGCCCGGCATGATCGTCAGCGACAACGGCACCGAGCTCACCAGCAATGCCGTGCTGGCCTGGTGCGGCGAGCTCGGCGTGGAGTGGCATTACATCGCGCCGGGCAGGCCGATGCAGAACGGCTACGTCGAGAGCTTCAACGGTCGCATGCGCGACGAACTGCTCAACGAGACGCTGTTCCTGAGTCTTGCCCATGCTCGGGTCGAGATCGCCGCCTGGGTGGAAGACTACAACCGGGAGAGGCCACACTCATCCCTTGGCTACGCAACCCCGGCGGCGTTCGCCGCCGAACTGGATAAGCAATGGCCTGCTTCGCTACGCCCTTCGGGCTCCGCTACGCAGCCCATTGCTTCAACCGCGCTCATGAGCAACAAAACGGCTCGGCTCTAATCCCAGCTGGAGGAAAGCTGGGGGTCAGGTCAGTATCACCGGAT
>Ga0209480_10000644_pt1 | contig 27654 bp, 21 predicted proteins | sample JI61114C2DNA_FD_187501 | JGI IMG/M metagenome (GOLD analysis project Ga0209480, IMG submission 187501) | Wastewater effluent complex algal communities from Wisconsin, to seasonally profile nutrient transformation and Carbon sequestration -... | ecosystem: Engineered > WWTP > Effluent > Algae... | reverse complement strand
TGTTTATGTTTTTTATGTTTAAATAACGACCGTTTTGTTTTAACGGTATCGTTCGGAATAGATTGTGCTGAGAGCAATAAAGCTGAAATGAGAAAATAACACAGCAGGCTGAACTGTTTCATGCTTTACGAATATACTGTGAAATAAACATTTGGGAAACTAAAGTACATAAAAAAAGGGGTGGATTGCTCCACCCCTTTGGCTGTCATGATTATATGTATATATCAGTTCTTAATTATATGGAATTCAACACGACGGTTCATTTGGTGTTCCGCTTCTGTGTTAGCGTCTTTAATCATTACATCAGATTCACCTTTGTAAACGATTTTTAAACGACTTTCTGCTACACCTTTACCTGTTAAGTAAGTGATTGCTGTTCTAGCACGGTTTTCAGATAACTTCATGTTATAATCTTCACCAGCGCGAGTATCAGTGTGACCAACTACTTCAACATTTAATTTAGTGTAACGGTTCATGATTTCAGCAACTTGGTTTAAAGAAGGTACTGCATCAGGACGGATTTCAGATTTGTTAAGATCGAAGAAGATATAAGGTAAAATCCAATCGCTAGCTGCACCTGGAGTACCACCTTGAGTTTTAATTCTTTCGTCAACATATTTTTCAACCCAATCTTGAGTTAAGTGAACGTTCTGACAGTTTTCCATAGGTAATACAGGAGAAGAGAATGGTTCTGGATCTTCTGAATCCGGGCAACCGTCTTTATCGCTATCTAAACTAACACCGTGAGTATCAACCGGAGTTCCTTCAGCTGTGTTAGGTTCTTTATCTAAACGATCGATAACACCATCATTATCAGAGTCTTTTAATAAGTTGTCAGGATCGATTTCGTTAACTTTATCATACAAGTAAGTAAGTGGGTTAACCATCCAAAGTGGGTCAACAGATTCGTCGCCACCTAAGCTGATACCTACGTTTAAGCTTGTATATTGGAACATGTCATAGTGGTCAGTATAGTCACCATCTAATTCCCAACGTTGTCCGTCTGCTAAGTCATCAAAATAGTGAGTAGCTCTGGTTTCTAAACCAATTTCAAGTGAACTACCAATTTTGTAAGAAAGACCTAAACCACCAGATAATGAAGGGTTACGTACCCAAGTTGCACGAACGTCACCTGCGTCACGTGATGCAGGGTTCGCAACCTCAGCTTGAGTTTCGTATTCGCCATCTAATACACCGTGGATAGCGTCGATACGTTCTTTTTCAGATGTGTTCTGAGAACCGAAACCACTAAGAATAGTTTGGAAATCGTAAGGATTTCCGCTTGCATCTAACGCATCATAAGATGTGTTGAAGATGAAACCACCAATACCTGCGAAAGCATACACTAAAAATTTAGGATCAGCTTTGTGGAAATTGATGTTATTAAGATTAACCAATAAGTCTAATGACCCGTGGCCAACTTGAGTTTTGTAGTTAGGAACCCAAACGTTACCAGTATAGTCAGCTCCTTCAGAGTAGTTCTCTGTTGGGCTGTTTGAAAAGGCACCGTTGAGTGTTTTGTTGTAAGCATATGAACTTTGGATGAAATCCTGTCCATAAGCGTTTGCATACATACCGTGTAAACGGAGAGATGTAACATACCCTAATCCTTTACGGATGTTAAGACCAACGCCAAATGCTGGGCCGTGTGTGCTGCTAAAAGGTTCAGATCTTAAATCACCCTGGATTGCAGGAAGACCTAAGTTTAAACCAATTTGCCATTTGTTGGCTGGTTTTGGAGGGAATGATGATCCACCACTAGCTGTTTGAGCCTGTGTGAAGGTAATAATGCTGAAAAGCATCAATACCGCTAACGTGAGTTTTCTACTAATCATGACGTATAAATTATAGTTTAAATATAATCGGTTATATAAAAGATTGTTTATGAATATCTCTTTTATGCCGCAAAGCTATAACCCTTAGTCCGCTTATGCAAGTGATTTAGCCTCAAATCGTGGAATTTTTCCACAAATTCACGGTAATCAGTTAATAGCGTAGGTTCCAACACCTTGTTATTTTTTTGTGTTAAAACGGTTACAAGCCTTATGGCACTAACATTTAACTATTAGTTAGAGCAAAGCTATACACTTAACTCTAAAAACCAAAAAAAAATGAATTTTTTTTTACGATTGATGCAACCAAATTAAAATTACGCGCATTGAATGCCTTTTATAAGGGTAAAAACTACCGGAGTAGCGTCAGGGTACCGGTTTTGGTAATAGGTGTATTCATAGTAGTTACCGATTCTATCACATACATATAGGTCCCAATTTCCTGTAAAACACCATTTAAAGTTCCATTCCAACCTTCATTTATATCATCAGAAGTAAAAACAAGGTCTCCCCACCGATTATAGATGGCAATATAATAGGATATAAGCATCTCTGTCTGGATATTAAACTCATCATTCAGACCATCATCATTTGGTGTAAACGCATTTGGCACATTAAAATCAATATCTACCCAAACGGTCACGGAATCTATAGCTAAACACCCGTTTTCATCGGTTATCACCACATAATAAGTTGTATTAAAGGTAGGTGCTGCTATCGGTTGCAGGCAATCGGTGCAACTAAGTCCTTCAGCGGGTGTCCATAATATATTAACTATTGGGCTAACAGAGGTTGTAGCATTTAATGGTGTTGAGCTGCCATATTCAATAACAGTGTTAGGCCCTGCTTCAACAAGTGTTGGTTCGGGCTGACTAATTACAACACCCTCAAAGGTGGTGGTACAACCGTAAGCATCTTTAACAATAAATGTATAAATGCCGGCTTCCATAGTCAAAAAGTTACTGTCGGTTTGAAAGTTTACACCATCAAACGAAAAAAGATATGGGGTTACTCCGCCATCGGCATTCAGTATAACCGAGCCTTCATCACCACCGAAACATATTACATCAGATGTTGAAATGGTGTCTAGTAATAATTCTGCTGGTTCGGTAATTACTATTTCCTGAAAATAGGCACATCCATCTTCTTCCTGAATAGTAATGGTATAGGTACCTGGCCCTAGGTTAAATATACTATCTGTATCAGAGCCGTCCGACCATTCATATGTAACCGGATTGGCGTTTCCAGTTACGTCCACATCTATCCATGCATTGGTGTTTCCAAAACAGGCTATATTTTGAATATCTACATTAACCTCATATGGTGTTGCTACTGTGACAATTACTTCATCTGTATAGGTAGTGCCATCGCACAACAAAACTTCTGCTGTATAACTTGTTGTAACTAAAGGTGCAACTTCGATACTATCGCCAGTTCCAACAAAGGTGCCTGAAGCCGTTTCGTACCATGTAATGGCACTTGGCAACCAAGCATAACTTTCGTTAGTAGCCGACCAATTGGTAGCGTTTCTGCCAGCTATTGTAAATGCTTCAGTACCGTCTTCATTTATTATTCCCTGGGTGCCAATTCCTAAATCCCAACCGGGACAAACTTCCACATCCGTTAAATGATTTTCAATCTTATTGGTGGTTTCATGCAATACAATCTGAAATACACCTTCAAAAGTGGTACATGAAAACAAGGGAATATTGGTGTAACTAATAATTAGTCTCCGGTTTGGCGCCACACCAACCAATTCATGGTGGATACAATTAGTACAACTACCCGAGTCCCAGTCTGTCCACATCGCAAAAATTGCCGCTTTCGGCACATCACTGGAGGCATCGGGAATAGGTCCGTTTGGGGTCCAGTTCAAGTCCATAGCAAAACTTGGAAGCTTAAAACTTATCCAACCATTGGAAGCGATATAAAATTTATCATACACCTCACCAAAAAAACAAAAGTCAAATCCAATAGAAATTGGTCCGGCATGCGTATCGTCGGTCATGTTGTGTACCGTGCCGCCAACCGGTTCTGGGGCGAAAGAAATGGATGCATATTCGTAAGTTAATGTGCCATAACTGCCATCTACATCAGCATGTAACCATACAGGTTGTGAACTGCAAATAGTTGTATCAGGATAAGCGACTATACCCTGTCCTTTTACTTGAATGAGAGCAATAATTAATAATGATATTAAGAGAAATTTACGCATGATACATTTTCGACTAGCGATTCATACGTCAAATATACTTATTCTATTGCACTATTGATGAATTTTACCAATGGGTAGGCAGTTTTTAAACAATTGATAAGTGTTTTACTAAATGCCGGATCCTGCACTTCAGCATCTGTAAAGTAACGGGTAACCACAAAGCTTTTATGCTTTAAATATGGTAATGCCTGATTGTCAGCAGTATAACCTTTTGGGACTGTTTTTAAGACTTCTATCTCATCAAGTCCATCAAAATGTTTTTTAAACGCTGCTGAGGTAAGTATTTTATGAAATTCTTTATAATTATAATCTATTTCTTGTCTGATTTTCGCTAAATTTTCAGGAATTGGCATATAAGAACCAATGCCGGCAAAACTTTTATTTCCTGGTTGTATTTGGAAGTAATAACCTGCTGTTTGCATATTTTTAGCTCCGGCACTTAAAGTGGCACCTAGGTTTGACTTGTAGGGACTTTTATCTTTAGAAAACCGCACATCGCGATTAATTCTGAATACTGTTTTTTTGGCCTCTAATCCGGTGATAGTGTTATCAAAGGCACTTACACCTTTAATGATATCTGCAATAAAGTTAATAAAGTCAGCTTTTGCTGCATCATAATCATTCCTGTGGGCATCAAACCATAGTTTATTGTTATTAGCCGCAAGTTGTTTTAAAAATTGTAACGATTTTTTTGGGATTTGAGACATGATTCCTTAAATTTTAAAATTGAAAATTAACCTTGCTGATTCAACTTCGTTTTGTAAAACCAAAATTAGATATATGCAACAACATCTCACAATTATGCTGGCAACATTTGTCGGAATATACCGTAGCCGGAAATTTTAATTCTACTATATAGCACAAGATTTGATTAATGGATATGGAACCAATTGAATTGGCAATTGTACTGTGTTAAGCTATACATTTATTTACACTACAGCATTTAGACTGCACATAGCGTATTTGTTTTACTGTTATTGATTTATTCAAAATTCCATTTGGAAAAACAACAAGCATCCTTTGCAAAAACACGGGTGTACTAAGTCAACAATTGTAAAATCATAAAGAATAGAATTTCCATGAAAATGTGCTGATAGAAACTACCGGAGGTGGAAAAAACACCTATTATCACCCCATTTACCCCCCTGTTGCCAAATGGATGGGCACAAAATAACCTTAGCTATAACCAGGTTAAACGCTTTAAGGTTGGTAGAAATTCAATATTATCAGCTGTTACTTCCACAACTTTGAAATCAGAAAAAAGTTGTATCGAAAATAAATTATATACATAAAGTATTGATTATAAACTAGTTATGATTAATTTTTTAAAGTTAGGCTATCCAAAATCGGAAGTTGGCCATCGTGGATTTTGAAAAATAATTACCCCATATGGAATATTTTAACACTTTTTGAAGCAAACTATAAATTGGGTTTCGCTGAAATTATTGCCGAAATGCAACAAATTAAGTATTTTTATTGGCTAATTGAACCACTTGTCATTCAATTAAACACACATAAAGTCGGACCTTTTTATGAAAAAGCAGTATTTATTTATTGTTTACTTGTTCTTTTTTTGCTGTCAGCAAAATTTAAAAGCACAGCAAACAACAATGCCCCTTGTGCCAAAAGTTTATAATTATTCTACTTTTAGCAAAAGTCAGGTTTTGATAAATGGTGAACTTGAAAAAAATTCAAATTCATATAGTAAAATGCATCCTGAATATGGCATCTTACCTTTTAATGCTGGTTGTGACGACTGTAGTGAAATAATTGACCAGCGAACCATAAATACGAGATATTATGTTGGTAACGACCCAAAAGAAAGGGCAGTATACGCACAAACATCATTAAATGATTTACATTATAAAAATGAGCAAGGTGATTGGATTACTATAGACTATAGATTACATCCAACAAAAAATGAAAATATTTATAGCGCAGATAATCAGGAGCAACCAACTTCAATAAATTTAAACGACTACTCTACATTCATTCAATTAACAGCTTCAACTAAGTTGGTATTTAATGGTAAATGGGCATTAAGCGGAAGTAAAAAACCTGAAATAACAAAATTAATGCACCCGACAAGCCACAGCGTTGGTGAAGACGGAGCAGTTTTATTTAATGCATGGGATGGAATAGATATTCGCCACACATTTACAAAAGGTAGCATTAAAACCGATTTTGTAGTCAATAATTTAAGTGCAATTGACCCAACTAGTGCATATAGTATTTTCAAAGAAACCATTCAATTACCTGATGGCTTTTCGATTATTAGAGATATTTACGAAGGCGAAGAATCTATTAATGGAAGGTGGGTTGGAGATTTAATATTAGTTGACGCATTTGGTAATGAATACGCCCGATTTGACCATGTATTTACTTATATGGAAAATCCGGTTGATGAGGAAATGGCTGCGTTAAATTTAGTCGGTGAATATGCTATTGAACAAGTTGGTAACCTTGTTACATTATCGCTTTACATTGATAATAACTGGTTAACTGATCCGGCACGTACATTTCCAATTGTTATTGACCCAACAGTAAGTGGAACACTTGCTACAATAGCCGGAACACCGCTTGGATCACGCTACTGGCCTGCGTATTGTGTTCATACTATGATGGTTTCAACTCCAGCAAACGCTACCTTAACAACGGCCAATGTAGCGTTAGATGTAGATGCTAAAAATGGTGGTTGCACGCCAAGTGGTAATTGCGCGAGAAATTTTACGCAAGTGTATATTTCTACCTCATGTGGCGTTGACCCAATTGGTGCACCTGGTATTATTTACACCTGTGTAGGAGGTGGAACCTGTTTACTTCCTGGTCATTTAGTTTTACCAACTACTAGTATGCCGCATTTAGTGGTAGATTGTTTTACACCAAGTTGCGCGTCATATACAATTCCATTCAATGTTCATTTACAAAGATTAGCCTGCTCAAATACGGATCCTTTATGTGATGTACCTTGTGTACAATTAGACTTATTTGAAGTTACAATAAAGGGTAAAACAGTTGAAGCTACCGCAACAGCGGCAGGAGGAACATCTTATACCATTTTAGATTGTACTGATCAGTCGGACTGGCTTGCTCCAGATGAAGATGTTTATGGTGTACCGGCATATACTTATTCATGGTCACCAATAGGCGCTACTGATGATAGCATTTATGTAACATTTCCGTTAGGCACAACTTCATACACTTTAACTATTACTGATGCTTGTGGCAATATTGCAACTGATGTAGTTACAGTAACCAATAATTGTATTTTACTACCGCTGCCGTTAACTGAATTTAGCGGATATCATCAAAATGATTTTAATTTATTGAATTGGTCAACACAATCTGAAATTGGAACAAATTATATTATTGAACGCTCTGTTACGGGGAATGATTTTATACCTATCGGCACTATTGATTCAAAACCCAATGGCGGTTTTCAAACATATTCATTTTCAGATTTAAGTCCTGATAACCAAATAGTTTATTATCGTTTAAAACAAATTAATACTAAAAACGAAGTATTATTTTCAGAAATAATTGCAATTAAAACCGCATATAAACCAGGTAATGAAATAATCTCTACAATTTTTGACGCTGAAAATAATATGCTGCAATTGAGTATTAATTCGGAAAAAGAAATAACTGCTAAAATGCTTATTTATGATCTTGCGGGCAAAATTGTTTTTTCAAATTCAATTGCTTTAGGGACAGGTACTACGGTAGTTAAATCAACATTACCGGAGCTTGCAAAAGGCGCATATGTGGTACGTATTTTAGTTGAAGATGTGAATTTAGAATCCAAATTTGTTAATTAAAATTGAGCATAACCCACTCGGTTATGTCTAAATAGTGGTTAAAAATTGCTTTGCAGGTATATCCTAACTATTCAGGACATTGCCTAATTTTTAAGAATTCCACCGCTTTTTCAAAGCATCTGCTTACCTTTGCGCCATGATTTCAGTGCAGAATTTATCCATTCACTTTGGTGGCATATTTTTATTTGAAGAAGTTTCATTTGCTCTAAAAGAAAACGACCGCGTAGGTTTAGTCGGCAAAAACGGTGCAGGAAAGTCCACTCTCATGAAAATAATGAGCGGCTTACAAAAGCCGGATTCAGGGCAGGTGGTATTGCCAAAAGACAGTTTAATTGGATTTTTGCACCAGGATTTGAGCAAAATGAAAGGCAAAACCGTGTTTGAAGAAACACAAACCGCCTTTAATGAAGCCCTCCAGTTGGATAAACGCATGCATGAAATTGAGCATGAACTTACAGTGCGCACCGACTACGAGAGTGATTCATATCATGATATCATTAACGAGATTCAGGAAATATCGCATCGCTTAGAGATTATTAACGTGGCCACCATCGACAAACAAATTGAGTTGGTGTTGATGGGTTTAGGTTTTATGCGTGAAGATTTCGACAAACCTGTTGAAACGTTCAGCGGTGGATGGCAGATGCGTATCGAATTGGCTAAAATTTTATTGAGTAAACCTGAATTGGTATTATTAGATGAGCCTACCAATCACTTGGATATTGAGAGTATTCAGTGGTTAGAAACATATTTGGAAACGTACCCGGGTGCTATCATGATTGTTTCCCACGATAGAACATTTTTAGATAATGTTACCAAACGTACCATCGAAATTGTAAGTCAGAAAATTTACGACTACCCTGCTAATTATTCCACATTTGTTGAATTGCGTAAAGAGCGAATTGATCAGCAACGTGCGGCGCAAAAAAATCAGGAAAAATATATTGAGCATACCGAAAAACTGATTGATAAATTCAGAGCAAAAGCGAACAAAGCAAAATTTGCACAATCACTTATTAAAAAGCTGGATAAAATAGAAGAAATAGAAGTGGACGATGAAGAAACTGCAACTATTCACTTTTATTTTCCAAAACCACAGCGCTCAGGTAAAACAGTAGTTACCGGAAAAAAAGTTTCTAAAACTTATGATGTAAAATTAATTTTAGATGAAATTGATTTTGATATTCAGCGCGGTGATAAAATTGCATTTGTAGGTAAAAACGGTGAAGGAAAATCTACCTTGTCTAAAATTATTGCCGGCATTGAAAAATACCAAGGCGAATTAGAGTTGGGACATAATGTGCATTTAGGTTATTATGCTCAAAATCAAGCTGAAACACTTAGCGGGGATGATACAGTATTTGATACCATTGACAAAGTGGCCGCCGGTGAAATGCGTTCACATATCAGAACTTTATTAGGAGCGTTTTTATTTGGCGGTGAAGCATCGTTTAAAAAAGTGAAAGTGTTATCAGGTGGTGAGAAATCGCGTTTGGCAATGTGTAAATTATTGCTTGAGCCATATAATTTATTGGTGCTCGATGAGCCTACCAACCACTTGGACATGCGCAGTAAAGATGTATTAAAAAATGCATTGAACAATTTTGAAGGAACAGTAATTGTGGTATCGCACGATCGTGATTTTTTAAAGGGAATTACCAACCGTGTATTTGAATTTAAGGATAAAAAAATCAAAGAACATATCGGTGATATATATGATTATTTGGCAGCTAAAAAAATATCTTCACTGGCAGAATTAGAATTAGCTCCAAAACCGGTTAAACAAAAAAAGGAACCTGTAACGGTTTCCCCCACTAAAGAAAATCACGAAGACAAAAAAAATCGTGAGCGGGAAGTAAATCGTATCAAAAAAGAAATTGAAAAAACCGAAAAAGAAATTGCGGCATTAGAAACGGAAATTGTTCAGCTTGAAAAACAAATGAATGATCCGGGATTTTATGAAAAGCCCAATACCACCGAAATTTTCAACAAATACAACAACCTGAAAGAAAGCCATACGCAAAAAATGAGCGGGTGGGAAAGTCTGACGGAACAGCTCGAAACAATTTAATGAAAAATAAATATAAGCGAACATTATGTAGTGTGTTTTGTTTCATCGTATATTTGCGATATACAATTGAATATGGCTTACTCGAAAAAACATGAATTTGACGCTGAAAGCATCCGAATTGCTGATATAGCTAAGGCTTTGAGCCATCCGGCGCGTATTGAAATACTGAAAGTGCTCTCGAACGGGCAATGTGTTTGTGGGGATATTGTTGACCAACTACCGCTTTCACAGAGTACTGTTTCACAACATTTAAAGGAATTGAAGGCTGCCGGACTAATAAAAGGTGAAATTGACGGACCAAGGGTTTGTTATTGTTTAAACGAAGGCGTTTGCAATCAGGCGCTGGGATTTTTCAGACAATTGTTTCGTGAAATTAAATGCTGCTGAGATGTATACCTTCAGAACTGCAACTATCGATGATTTCAACGCTATACAAGCGTTGCTGATGCAACATCAACTTCCAATTGATGGATTAGCACAACATATTCAACACTTTGAAGTTGTATTGGCAAATAATCAACTAATTGGTGTTGCTGGTGTGGAACAATATTTTCCGTTTGCCTTAATTCGTTCTGTTGCCATTGATGCACAATATCAGCATCAGCAACTTGGGAAACAATTAATTGAGGTCTTATTATCAAAATTAAATGATGCAGGTTTTACCACTTATTATCTGCTGACAGAAACAGCACCAACATTTTTTTCGAAATTAAATTTTCACATTATTCAGCGCACTGAGGTTCCGCTTGTTATTCAGCAAACGCAAGAATTTGCAACAATTTGTCCCGACAGCGCAATAGTTATGACAAAAAATAATTTATCACTATAAAATAAATATTATGCAAAACGATCAAGAAGTAAAAGACCTTGTAAAGGAACGATACAGTGAAATTGCACTGCAATCAAAAACCACCAACGCATCATCATGTTGTGGCGCAGGTGGATGCTCAACCATTGACCTTGAAATTATGAGTGAAAATTACACTTCACTGGAAGGTTATTTTGCCGACGCCGACTTAGGTTTAGGCTGTGGTATACCAACTGAATTTGCACAAATTAAAAAAGGCGATACGGTGGTGGACCTGGGCTCAGGGGCAGGTAACGATGCTTTTGTAGCACGCAGTATTGTGGGTGAAGACGGCCGCGTTATTGGTGTAGACATGACAGAAACAATGATTGAATTGTCACGCAAAAATGCAGCAAAACTCAACTTACAAAATGTAGAGTTTCGTTTGGGCGACATTGAAAATATTCCTATTACTTCTAATAAAGCAGATGTAGTAGTGAGTAATTGCGTATTAAACTTAGTGCCGAATAAAGTAAAAGCTTTTTCAGAAATGTATCGCATTATTAAACCCGGCGGTCACTTTAGTGTTTCTGATATTGTATTAGTTGGCGAATTACCACCTTCCATATTAAAAGAAGCAGAAATGTATGCCGGTTGTGTAAGTGGTGCTATTCAAAAAGACGAATATTTAAATATTATTGCACAAAATGGTTTTAAACAGGTAAGTATTAAAAAGGAAAAAGAAATAATTCTTCCTGATGACATTCTTACTAATTATTTAAATGAAGAACAAATGACTGCATTTAAAAATAGTGGTGTTGGGATATTTAGTATTACTGTTTTTGGTGAAAAACCAAAAGACTGCGGTTGTGGTACAGATTGCTGCAGCTAATCACTTTTAATATATTATGATAACGCCATTTAATCCTTTTAAATGGCGTTTTTTATTTCCCAATAAATATGTTTGCAAAACGGCTTTATTGCAACGATATTTGTAAAAAAATAACCATTGAATACAGGGGACTGGATACAGGTTTTGGGGTTAATTGTTGTATTTATGATTTTGGTAATCATTATTTACAGCATTATAAACTGGCCATGGTATGCTTCAACTGCATTAATTATTGCTGCATTGATTGTTGGGTGGCTGGTTAACCGATTTATTAAATTGTAGGGTTATAACTTATCCCATTTACCAACAAAAGTCCTTTTAACAAGCTTTATGGCGCTCAATTGTATTATTCAGGCGAGTTCTTGCTACCTTTGTTGGGTCAAATAAACCAAATTATGCAAAAATCAATTGTTTTAACATTAAGTATTGCTATGCTCACGCTTTTTGGAGCATGCAAAAATTCATCGCAGGAAGCCATCAAAGAAAAGAGGAAAGAGGAAATGACCAATAAAGAAAATCGTGTGAGTCCTCCGGCAACTGCAACCGCAACAATAGGAACAAATACGGTAACCGTAAACTATAGTTCACCTGCTGTTAAAGGCCGCCCTATATGGGGAGCATTAGTGCCTTATGGAGAAGTATGGAGAACCGGCGCAAATGAGGCTTCTACAGTTACCTTTACACAAGATGTTACCATACAGGGGCAAACACTTACTAAGGACACCTACTCCTACTTTACCATACCTACCGATACGGTTTGGACAGTAATATTTAATGTAAATGAAACACAATGGGGTGCATTCAAATACGATCAAAGTGAAGATGCATTAAGAGTGCAGGTTAAACCGGTAATGGTAGAAACTAATACTGAAAATTTATCCTTTAGTGTTGTTCCGGATGCGACACCAAATTCAGGAATCATTCGTTTAAATTGGGAAAAATTACAATTAGATTGTCCGTTCACGAACGTTGGCAACTAATTAATTATAAAAACTATACTAACCCGGTTAATTATTTTAACCGGGTTTTTTATTGCAAAATAAATTCGGGAATTCAATAATAAGTCAACATCACAAATGATGTTGTATTGGCAGGTGTTGTTACCGAGTCGATGAGTATACCTAAAATAGGATGAGTAGCTTTTATGTAATAATAATCTTTATCCAAACCATTAATTTCTGCGTGGCCATATTCATCTGTAGTTCGTGTTGCTTCAGGATAATAATCATAGGCAAGTTCTTCATAACTCAAATAAATATCAATTTTAACATCCTGAACAGTGCTATCCATTAACGGAGAAATATCATAAATTCGATTGACGTCAAAAATAATGGTTCTGTTAAAGTTCTGACTGGCATTAAAATTATCGTCAGGCAACTCCGTTTCATTACATGCATAAAAACCAAATGCAATGAAATACAACAGGATTAATTGCAAATAAAATCTCGCCAATAACTTCATGTAATAAAATTACCGTTAATTCACTGAATTAGATAATACCATTGTAATACCAACGTAATTTTTTAGTCCAAGTATTTATCAAGGATTAATAGCAGCATACAATCACTCTGTTGTTTTTACAAAAATATAACCGCCTTTTTCTGCTCCCCAAACTTGTTTCCCATTTACATCCCAGCCGCGATCCCAGCTTAACAACTGTTCATCAGTGATGACAACTTCACTGGTTGCATAACTGGCACCACGCAAACTGCTCGGGCAAGATGTAGCACCTGTTGAACCAACAAAACGATTGATATTGATATCTCCTACTAACTCATGTTCGTATTTTAAAGTAATAGAACAACCATCGCGTAAAATCAATTTATCAAATGTGAGGTTGCTCAATTTTGACGCATCGTTCCAACCACCTGCATATTGTAATGGATTTTCAAATTCATATACACGGCTTTCATAAATACCCAATGTAATTTCTACTACCTGATATACTCTTTGGCGATATGGTTTATCTTGCGCGCTGCCCATTGCTTGTTCTACATACAACCAATTGCCGGCTTCATTACCCATTTGAATTTCAACCATGTGCAAACGGATATCATAAAAATTAGAATCGGCTTTGCTTTGTGCTTCACTCGAAAATGAACCTGTCATATATGCCAATAAGGTTCCATAAATATTTTCAAGCTGTGCTTTCGATTGAAACGAAACTAAAAACAGAAAAATAAAAACAAGTTTTTTCATTTAATCTGCTAATTGTTTTAATACGGTATTAATATCCACTTTTGCATTTACAATTTGTAATACATCGGCAATAGCAATACGTTCTTGTTGCATACTGTCGCGTTCGCGGATGGTAACAGTATTATCTTCTAATGTTTGATGGTCAACGGTAATACAATATGGTGTACCAATGGCATCCATACGACGGTAACGTTTGCCGATACTGTCTTTTTCTTCGTAATAACACTGATGATTAAATTTCAGTGTATTAAATATTTCCATTGCTTTTTCCGGTAAACCATCTTTTTTAATTAATGGTAATACTGCTACTTTAATTGGCGCAAGAATAGCAGGTAAACGCAATACCACACGTGTTTCTTCGCCAACACCTTCTTCGTCATAAGCATTGCACATCATGGCTAAAAACATACGGTCGCAACCGATAGATGTTTCCACTACGTAAGGAATATAATTTTCATTTAATTCAGGATCAAAATATTGTAATTTTTTTCCGCTGAATTCTGTATGTCGGCTTAAATCAAAATTAGTGCGTGAGTGAATACCTTCCAGTTCTTTAAAACCAAATGGGAATTTAAATTCAATATCTACCGCAGCATTTGCATAATGTGCAACTTTATCGTGGTCGTGGAATTGTAACATGCTCGCATCAGTACCTAAAGCGCGGTGCCATAACATGCGTGTTTTTTTCCAGTAATTGTAATAATTCATTTCTTCACCCGGGCGAACAAAAAACTGCATTTCCATTTGTTCGAATTCGCGCATGCGGAAAATAAACTGACGCGCAACAATTTCATTTCTAAATGCTTTTCCAATTTGTGCAATACCGAAAGGAATTTTCTGACGCGTAGTTTTTTGCACATTCAAAAAATTAACAAAAATACCCTGAGCAGTTTCAGGCCGCAGATAAACAACATCCGACGAGTCGGACGCAGCACCAAAACTGGTTGAAAACATCAAATTAAACTGACGTACATCGGTCCAATTGCGTGTACCTGAAATCGGGTCAACAATTTCGCAATCAATAATTATTTGTTTGAGCTCGTCGAGATTATTATCATTTAACGCTTTAACAAAACGTGTATGCACAGCTTCTCTTTTGGCAGCAATTTCGAGCACACGACCATTGGTAGTTCTGAACATTGTTTCATCGAAATTTTCGAAACGTTTTTTTGCTTTTTCTACCTCTTTATCAATCTTTTCATCCTGTTTCGCCAAAAACTCTTCAATAAGTACATCGGCGCGGTAACGTTTTTTAGAATCTTTATTGTCAATCAGCGGGTCGCTAAATGCATCCACGTGACCACTTGCCTTCCAGGTAGTCGGGTGCATCAAAATAGCCGAATCGAGGCCCACAATGTTTTCATGCATCTGCACCATAGCCTTCCACCAGTATTCTTTGATATTATTTTTCAGCAAAGCCCCGTACGGACCGTAATCGTAAACAGCACTCAATCCATCATAAATCTCTGAACTTTGGAATATATAACCATACTCTTTGGCATGGCTTATCACTTTTTTAAACTTTTCTGCGTCGTTGGCAATCATGGCGCAAAGGTAAGGGGTTTATAGGAAGATTGGAAACAGGCAAAGTGCCTTGGTTTGGTGGCGAAAATGCTGTTCTCGGAACGTATTTTGATGTATTTTAGCTTAATGCGTTCAAGCTATGGTAGATGAAGAGATTGAAAAAAGTTAGTAATAACGGTATTAACATTACACCCTTATTGCTAATTTTTTTTTCATATATAAACAACTTTTTGATTTCCAATTATTTAATAACAAATGGATATTCATTGCAATTAAGTTTTTCCACGAATTTAACAACTTTATATTTGAGTGATGCTCCAATGACTATTAGAAAATTTGACAAGTTAAGACGAACTTCTATAAATGGTAAGTATTCACTAGGCGTTCAATTTGCGACAACAGATAAGGCATATTACATGGATATCTTTACTTATGTTTCGGGCAATGGATTTGTAGCGACCAAGCAAGATAAATTAGAAATTATCGATGGAATGTTAACAACAAGATACTTTTTCGAAAATGAAACTTACACCTATACACTGTATACATTCACTACAACCGATAATGTAGTTTTCTTTAACGTGCAAGTGTTCAAAAATTTTGGGAAATAATTAAAAGCAAAGGAGGCGCTACACAAACAACGCCTCCTTTTTTAATTATAGTGGTTTGTTTATTGAATCTGAATAATTTGCTTAGAATAGTTATATGAGTCTTTATTAATGGTTACAATGTATGTTCCATTTAAAGCCACAACATTAAATTTATTATTCATTTCACCTAGGTAACCTGAGCTTATTACCTTACCTTCCAAATTTATAATTGAGTAATTCCCACCTAATAGTTGCTTATTAATATTAATGCAAACAGTTCCAGAATAGCTATAAATTGTTGGTATATAAAAATCTAAATTTGCGATTCCAACGGTAGTTGTGTCACCTATTGTATCACCGGCTATAATTCCTGTATCACATTTATTTTCAAATGCGTAGTCCTTAACAATTAACTTCCTTCCATTTTCTAATACATCGCAGCGTATCCAACCGTAATGTAAGCAATCCAATGAATCATAAAATCTCACGCCAAGAAAGTGGTCAAGTACTTCGGGATACCATATTCCTCCCTTTGGAAAGTAATCGCCATCCGTTTGTATATATCTGTAAGCTATTCTTTGGTAGCCATCATTATGAAATATTAAACTTTCGTCTATTAATTCACTTTCATTTAAAGCAAATGGAAAGTAAACTGTAAAACCGCCATAAAATGGAGTAATAACATGAGTTAAAGCTGCAATTTCATTATTAGGTGATTGAGGGCCAGCATATAATGCGTTAAGGTGTGAACTGTAGTAAGAATAGTAAGTAGAAAAATCAAACGACCGATTTAAAAATCCGAAGTCAACTATACCATCATTATTCATGTCAACTCCTGCTGTTTCCCAATTATTATCTAAAACAAAATCAGGGTCAATATCTGTATATATAGCTTGTCCTCTCGAACTTGAATTTAAAGCTAAAAAGCAAGCTGACAAAGCTGAATATTGCGTTAAAATAAATTTGTTATTTTTCACTTACTGTTTTATAAGTTGTTTTACTATAGTGTTTCCGTTGTCAAATTTAACCAAAATTTGGTAAACTCCATTAGGCAAAGCAGAAATATTTAAGCTGCCATTGTTTTTTATTGCGGTTTTTAATGCGGTTTCACCAAGAATATTGACAACTTCAATTGACATGAAATTTAAAATTTCACAATCTACCTGTAAACATTGTGCTTGCAAACGGACTTCATTACTGGCTGGGTTAGGATAAAGGTTGACATTATAATTAATTGAACCTGAAACTCTTTCCGGCGGGTAATACGCTTCAATTGGCACCTTAATGTAACCAAATGAATAAGCAGGCACCTCTAAACATTTTAACGGATCTCCACTTCCTGGACAGTTTGGAACATTTAAAATAGTGTCTATTTGAGTTATTTCAATTGGAAATTCAACATCGTATGGGTCATTATAACATTCGTTTAATTTAAAAAGTGTGTTTTTCCCTTGCCCTGATGTAGAATATGGTTTTGATGCCTTTACACAATAAATAGTTGCTGTATCTACAATTGTTAGGGTGCCACCAGGATAAATTCCGGTCGTTCCCGCAGTATTTAGCAGGTATTGCTGTGTTGTATCTCTTTGGTTGGAGAAATAAATGTAAAGGTTCTCCTTTGCTGTATCTATAAAAACTGTAGGCTGCACGTTGACACTTGCAATATATATACCGAAGTTACCTTGTAGATACTTCAAATCTTTTTTTGTAATTTCTCCAAGTAACTCATATACAAAATGAGTTGTCCGCTTCATTAAATAGTTGCGTCCATTAGGGTTAGCATCTGCATTCCAGCTATATGGAATGATATCCTTGCCTAAAAAATCTAGTTCATGTTTACGAGCAGGCCCAATAGTAGCATTGGTTCCACCACCGGCATAATTGTGAAACGTTGAATAAGTATGGAATCCATTTCGGTAATTTGCATTATAGTTCAGTTTAACATCTTTTAAAAACCATTCAAAGGTGACATAACCATGCATAAAACCATGTGAATAGACACCTATCCTGTTTAATTGACCCTCAGCATAATTACCCTGATCCTTGAAGTTCCATTCGGAAACAATTAATTCTTTTTTTGAAGCAGAATCAAGGTCGAAATCAAGAACTGAATTGTGTTCGTTATATGACTCTATATATCGTGTCCTTATAAAGGTTCTAAAATTTATCCCTATTCCATCAAATGCATCTTCAAGCCTTGTATCGTAAGTCTCAAAGCGCCACTCATCATTATTTGGGTTCATATCATCGTTTAGGCAAGCATATGTCGAATCAAGCTGAATTAGTGGGATTGAGTCCCAATTGTGCCCATCATAATAGGGATGTAAAATAACAGCATCAAATGCATGTCGGTATTTATTCACCAAGCCAGTAATAGGCTCTTTAATATGGTATTTTGTTCTTAGGTCTAAATTCCAATCGTCATCTGCCCTTGATCCGCTTTCTGCAGGACCTGCATCTCGCAACGCAAATATTGCATCATGAAGGTTTTCAGCGGGTATACCAACTTTACATGTGAATAAAGCCTCATTTTTAAAAGCGCCAATAAAATCATGGTCGTTCCAAACTGCGCTCCCTACAGTATAAATATCTAGCGAGTCATTATTTATTCCATTAATATATTGCCAATAATCTTCAAAAGTATACCAGCCCATCATTAATCGAGAATAATCGAAATATGGTTCATTTCCCATTTCTACAAAAACAACGGACAGGTCGTGAATCGGATTATCTCGTAAATATTGAATTATTTCTTTGGTTTCAGTAGCGGTATTGCTGAATATATTTAAGCAGTAAATAATTTTCACTACATGACCTGGATTATCTGTTTCAATTTTCTTTACTAAGTTGATAAAGTCATCAATAAATCTATGGGTGCTATCTAATAAATTTTGTTCAACCCAATTATTATAGTAACTAAGGTAATCTTCTATATACCCTGGGTCAATCCATTCAGAAAGCGCTACCTCATCATCTGCATCTGCAAGTATTTCTGCCAAAGTAGGATTATCAGTTATACTATCTGTAACATCATAAAATCGTGCAATTTTATCAATGTCATAACCATACCCCGGTCCCTCCATAACATCCATAAACCTGCATTCAGCGCCTCCTGGGAAGCGCAAAGTCTCAGGCTTTAGATCGCTGAGCCATTGCCATTGGTCGTCTGCAGAACCATCATTTGGCATAGATTTTCTATTAAAAATTCCAGCAGTATTAAACCCATACAAGCCTTTTGTAACAGTTTTCATTGTTGAACCTAGGTTAATATTTATTATTGAATCATTTAAACCAAGTCGCAACGCTTCTTCATCTATAGTATCAGTAGCATCAGCTCCGAAATACCAAACAGTATCTAATCCATCAGTATTCGTCTCTACAACAATTCCGGTAGTATCAATAATTTCATCAGGGTAATCCTGTGCAAAAAGGTTGCTTGTAGAAGAAAGAAAAATTAATAATAACGAAATGGCTCCTGCCATTGATTTCCGACTTGAGTTTTTCATTAGAGTAAATTTGGTTTTAAGAAAGTTAAAGAACTAATACTTTTCCAGTATTATGCTAAACAAATCTAACGTATAACTTATTGAAGTTTTGTTAAATTACATTTTGTGCAATAGATTCACGGAAAACCGTTAATTATATTCATTATTCGTTAATTAGAGCTGAAAATTATTATCAATTTCATAAGTATTCTAAAATATAAATGGTATCAGCAACCGGTGAAGAGTCATTATTCACATATGTTTATCTCTATAAATTTTAAGTAAACCCTGATTTTTATAATTTTACTATCAATCTAAAATTATTTATTCAAAATGTTATATTGGCATGCATTGTTAATAGAGTGGCGTAAACTTGGCCGAAAGGGGTTAAGTGTTCCATATATTTTGGGTAGTCAAATGTATTTGAAGAATAACACCACACGACAATCTATCACTGATTTAATAATTTCAATTACTACCAATAACCTTATAAAAGTATACTTTACTTATTGTCCTGAAATAGATGGGTTAATTTTATGTTACAAGGACGATACGGCTACTAAATTGCTTGGAGCATATCCAAAAATAAATGGAAATGAACAAAACAATTTATTTGTAACAAATTTTTTAGATGAATTTCACGTAGACCTGAGTTTTTTAATTAGTGAATTGTTGGAAAGGCATCAAAAGGATATTTCAACCGGTCGGTTTTCAAGAATTGACCGGGCCTGGCAAGCCTTTTCAATAGATGAAATTAATTTTATTCGACAAACATTTAAAACCTATAACCTGTAATATGAACTCTACACAATATTGGAAGAATTTTAGCCTAGGAACTGAAATAGATATTTCCGGGGCATTTATTTACAATGGTCTTAAAGCCTTTGATGATATTCAATTCTTTATATATGAGGCCGAAATTTTCGAGGTACTTTATAACTTATCAATTGGAATAGAGCGTTTGTGTAAGGTTGCGATAGTTCTTATAGAGTATAATTCATCAACAGATTCCAAACGATTTACAGAAAGCATTAAAACTCATAAAATTGAGAATTTAATAAAAAGAATATCAAAAAATAAAATAATTAATTTAAATGCCAACGATAAAGCATTTATTAATTTACTATCTCATTTCTACAATTCATTGCGATACGATAGGTATTCAGAAAATGAGCAGAATTATTACACTAAAGAAAAGGAAGCATTTGTGAATTATTTAAACTCAGAATTAAAATTTTCAATTGATATAAATTCTGATTTTAATCTCACTGAAAATGACAGGGTTATTAAATCATGTTTTGGTAAGATAGTAAGGAATATTGTTACCCAGCTGTATGAAATAGTTAGAAATGAAGCAGTGCGATTACACCTCTACACCTATGAAATAAGAGAGTTTTCAAAAGCGCGAAAAATATTTTATTCCGAAAAATTCGATTTTTTAGAGGAAGCCAATGCAATAAAGGAACTGATTGTATTTTTTATAAACAACAAAAATTCAAATGGCCTATTCAAAATAATAAGAAATATTACACCCTTAGACTTAGATCCTGCGCTTGCAAATGATTATATTCAAGCATTGATTCACCCGCACATGTTGCAGGAGCACTTAGATGAAATAGAAGCAAACCTTGAAAACATCCCGGACAAGCTAGATAGAATTGAAGTAATGGAACTGTTAGGTGATTTAAGGAGTCAATTTGACGATAGCGATTAAAAATAAATTGATTAACTTACTAAACATATGATTTCTTGTTAAAATCCAATTAAGGCCATCCTCCGATTTAGGCGCACCATATATCGTATGAGTCGTTTTATTCAATTGAATTACTTCACCCAAAGAACAAACATCGTCGGCCTCTCCCCGAACATCCTTATTTTCCGCCTAAACAATAGTTTACCGGTATATTACCTTTTTTATTTACCCCCTTCCAGTTCAGTTATCTATTCATCCCCAAGTGTAAGCAAACTAACACAGGAGCTTCGGTTGACTACCCCCCCTTTGTAATCTCAAAACCTTTACCTATCTTTGCACCACTTCGGAAGAGGGGACAGTAAAAAGTCCCCTCTTTTGTTTCTGTATCATGAACAACCGGGAAATTATAGAGGCTTGGCTAGCGCCCAGACTGGATGAAATGGGCTGCTTTTTGGTGGATATCAGGATTAATCCATCTATCAATAAGTATGAAATTTTTATCGATAGTCCCACCGGCGTAACTATTGACCAATGTATGGTAATTAGCCGCTACGTTGAGTTTCAGATGGATAACGACCCCGGATTTCCTGAAAAATACAGCCTCGATGTGTCGAGCCCGGGTATGGAAAATCCGTTTAAAGTGCAGCAGCAGTTCGACAAAAATATCGGCAAAACGGTGGAGGTAGTTTTGCTGAATGGCATTAAAAAGGAAGGGATGCTGAAAAAGGCAGATGGTAAAGTGTTACACCTGGAAGTACATCACCCCCCAAAGAAAAAAGGTATGAAACCGGAAATTGAGCTGGAAACATACGGGTTTGAAGAGATTAAAAGCGTGAAGAAAAAAATCATTTTTTAGCATAAATTATTGATAATCAATATATTATAACAAACAAACATCGGTTTAACTGCCTTGGGTGGACAAACCAAAAAAAACAAATACTATGAACAGCGTAGAACTAGTAGATTCCTTTTCGGAGTTTAAGGACGTCAAAAACATCGACCGTCCCACACTTATGAAAGTGCTGGAAGACATATTCCGCACCTTATTGCGCAAGAAGTACGAAAACGATGAAAACTTCGACATCATTGTAAACACCGAAAAGGGTGACCTTGAAATTTGGCATCGCCGCGAGATTGTGGAAGACGGGGCAGTAGAAAACCCGGTAACACAAATTGCATTGGCAGAAGCTTTAAAAATTGAGCCCGATTTTTCGGTAGGTGAAGAAACGTATGAAAATGTGAGCATCGAAAGTTTCGGTCGCCGTGCCATTTTAGCTGCCCGCCAGGCTTTGGTGCAGCGTATTATGGAATTGGAAAAAGACGAAGTTTATAAAAAATATAAAGACCGTGAAGGTGAAATCATCACCGGTGAAGTATATCAGGTTTGGAAAAAAGAAATCCTGTTATTGGATGATGATGGCAATGAGCTGATTTTACCTAAAAATGAATTGATTCACGCCGATAATTATAAAAAGGGTGAAACCTTAAGAGGTGTTGTAAAAAAAGTAGATTTCCGCAACAATAATCCTGTGGTTATCGTTTCAAGAACAGACCCTAAGTTCCTCGAAAAATTATTGGAACAAGAAGTGCCTGAGGTATTCGACGGACTTATTGTGATTAAAAAGATTGTTCGCGCTCCTGGCGAAAGAGCAAAAGTGGCTGTTGAATCATACGACGACCGTATTGACCCGGTTGGTGCCTGCGTAGGTATGAAAGGAAGCCGTATTCACGGTATTGTGCGTGAGTTGCGCAACGAAAACATAGATATTATTAATTACACCAATAATAACCAGTTATTAATTCAACGTGCATTAAGTCCTGCAAAAATTTCATCTATCGAATTAGATAATGAAAAGAAAAAAGCAGCGGTTTATCTTGCACAAGATCAAGTTTCATTGGCAATTGGTAAAGGTGGTTTAAATATCAAATTGGCCTGTCAGTTAACCGGATACGATATTGACGTATTCCGCGATACCGAAGAGGAAGAAATGGATATCGACCTTGACGAATTTGCAGATGAAATTGACGAATGGATGATAGATGAACTCAAGTCGATTGGTTGTGATACTGCGAGAAGCGTATTGGAATTAAGCGCCGATGAGTTAGTTCGTCGTACCGATTTGGAAGAAGAAACGGTAAAAGAAATTATCAAAATATTAAAATCAGAGTTCGACGAAGATTGATGTAAACATTAATTCATATAGGTTTTTGATATATGATAAAATGTTAATCCTATCTTTGTAACCCAAGCAACTGAATGTCAGAAGAAAAAACTATAAGATTAGCTAAGGCCGCCAGCGAGTTCAACGTGGCAATGTCGCACATCGTTGATTTGCTGACTACAAAGGGTTTTTCCGTAGATGCCAAACCTACAACCAAGCTCTCGGAAGAAATGTATACCCTTTTGCTGAAGGAATTCGGCAAGGATAAAGACTTGAAAGGCAAAGCCGATCAGTTAAGCATAGGTATTGGCCGCAAGCTCGAGAAGGAGAAGGCTGACGAGGTTGTTGAACCTGTTAAAAAAACGGAAGAACCTGAGGTTAAAACAGAAATAAAACCGGAAGAAAAGCTGGAAATAAAACCTGAAGTGAAGCCTGAGGTAAAACCGGAAGTGAAACCTGAAGGTAAACCTGAAGGTAAACCGGAGAAAAAACCTGTAGTTGAAAAACAGGAAAAAGCTAAACCGGAAAAAACAGAAGAAGAAAAACCTGTTGAGGAAGTTGAGGTAATAAAAGCGCGAAAAGAAAAGGTTGATGAATTAAAAGTGGTAGGTAAAATTGACCTAAATAAAAAACCTGCCAAAAAAGAAGAACCTCCTGTAGAAAAAGCGCCTCCTGTTGTTACCAAAAAAACCTTTGAAGTAAAAAAAGCAGATAAAGACGCGCCGGTTAAGGAAACCAAAAAAGCCGAAGAAATTACACCTGAGGTTGAAGAGGTTGTGGAGAAAAAGGTAGAAGTGGAGCGCGAAATGATTGAAACCAAAAAAGTGACGCTCGAAGGGCCGAAAATTATTGGTAAAATCGAAATTAAAGAAGAGAAAAAACCGGAAAAACGCCCTCATCAACACGGTGGTGGTGCCGATGATCCTAACAAGAAAAAACGCAAACGCATTAAAAAGCATGAGCGTATTAATGTAGATAAGGTTAAAGAAGAAGATGCACACCGCGAAAACCGCAGCAGAAATCCTATTGGGGTTAACCTCAAAAAGCCTGCTATTGTTGACCCGGAAGCTGCACAACGCCAAATTCAGGAACAAATCCGCAATACCCTCGCTAAACTGAGCGGAAACAATCAGCAGCGTGGCAAAGGTGCGCGTGTTGCCAAACAGTTGAAACGCGAAAAACGCGAAGCAGCTGAAATTGAAGCAGCAGAAGCACTTACCAGCAATGTATTGCAGGTGGCAGAATTTACATCATTATCGGAGTTGGCAAGTTTGATGAATGCCTCCCCTACCGATTTGGTGCAAAGCTGTTTTAACCTTGGTATGATGGTATCTATCAACCAGCGTTTAGATGCCGAAATTATTGAATTACTAGCAGAGGAAAATGGCTTTAAAGTACAGTTCATCAACGTTAACGAAGATGATATTGAAGAAGAAGTGGAAGTAGATGATCCTGATACTTTAGTTACGCGTCCGCCGATTGTTACCATTATGGGTCACGTTGACCACGGTAAAACATCGCTGCTCGATTATATTCGTGAAACAAATGTGGTTGCGGGAGAAAAAGGTGGTATAACTCAGCACATTGGTGCTTATGAGGTGGATTTACCGAATGGCAAACGCATCGCATTCTTAGATACTCCGGGTCACGAAGCCTTTACGGCCATGCGTGCTCGTGGTGCCAAACTTACCGATATTGCTATCATCGTAATAGCTGCCGACGATCAGGTGATGCCTCAAACAAAAGAGGCGATTAGTCACGCGCAGGCTGCTAACGTACCAATGGTATTTGCTATCAATAAAATTGATAAACCGGGTGCCAACATTGATAAAATTAAAGAACAGCTTTCGCAAATGAATATTTTGGTGGAAGACTGGGGTGGAAAATTCCAAAGTCAGGAAATTTCAGCAAAATCGGGTATCGGTGTAGAAACACTATTGGAAAAACTATTATTAGAATCGGAATTACTGGATTTAAAAGCAAATCCGGACAAACCTGCAGTTGGTTCAACCATTGAAGCATCGTTGGATAAAGGACGCGGGTATGTATGTAATATCATGGTTCAGGAAGGAACATTACACGTTGGAGATATGATGGTTGCCGGTCCTTATTATGGAAAGGTAAAAGCGATGTTTGACGAACGTAATCAGCGTGTAAATGATGCTGGTCCTTCAACACCGGTATTAGTGCTCGGATTAAACGGAGCGCCGCAAGCAGGTGAAAAATTCAAAATTTATCAGGACGAAGCCGAAGCAAAAGCTGTTGCGAACAAACGCAGTCAGATTTTACGTGAACAAGGTATTCGTACTAAAAAACATATTACCCTCGAAGAAATTGGCCGCAGAAAAGCATTGGGTACTTTCCGCGAATTAAATATCATTATCAAAGCCGACGTGGATGGTTCATCAGAAGCGTTAACCGACAGCTTACAAAAATTAACTACCGGAGAGGTTCAGGTAAACGTAATTTTCAAAGGTGTTGGTCAGATTACCGAAAGCGATGTAATGTTAGCGAGTGCATCTGATGCGGTAATTGTTGGTTTCCAGGTACGTCCTAGCACACCGGTTCGTAAGCTTGCAGAGAAAGAAGGTGTTGAAATCAGGATGTATAGCATCATCTACAATGCCATTGAAGAAATCAAAGCGGCAATGGAAGGTATGCTTGCTCCTAAAATGGAAGAAAAAGTTACCTGCACCGTTGAAGTGCGTGAAGCATTCAAAATTTCGAAAGTGGGAACCGTTGCCGGATGTTATGTGTCGGAAGGTAAAATCACTCGTAACACTAAAATCCGTGTTCTACGCGATGGTATCGTAACACATACCGGAACTTTAAGCTCACTCAAACGCTTTAAAGATGATGCGAAAGAGGTTACCACCAGCATGGAATGCGGTTTAACCATCCATAACTTTAACGACATAGAAGTTGGCGATATACTGGAAGGATACGAAGAAGTGGAAGTAAAACGAACACTCTAAATAATTACTATAAAGCAAAAAGGCTGTCTCACAAGGACAGCCTTTTTTTGTGACCAGCTTAAAACAGTTATTTCGTTTTTATTATGTTAAAATAAAATATGCTCACAGCTAAAATTCAATCATTAATGTGATGTTTAATTAATATTGAAAATTTTACATTACCGTAATAATATTATCCGTGTGATGTAATGCATCAGTGTAAACTCGAATAATATATAATCCCTTCTCAAATTGTTTTACCGAAAATTCAAATGATACATTTTGAGGATAAAACTGTTTAATTACTGCACCATTTGTATTTACAATTTCCGCATAAATAATTGCATTTGCATTTGAAACGATATTTAATATATCGGAAGCCGGATTTGGAAACATCTTAACACCGGAAATATTATTTAATTCAACTGTAGAAACGGGAGTGTTAGAAATCATTACATCATAATCTTCTGTTTCACCATAATCTAATTCGTTCACCATTGAATAATCGGTGCATGATGGAGGTGTGTTATTATTTAAATTCCACGTATAGTCATCATCTTCAAATACCAGAACTCTCATGCGGGTTTTACCCGGCACAGCCGATGCAGGCACAGTAAATTCAAGTGTTGTAGGCGAACCTGGAAATTCAAAGTCGGGTGTATTAACAGTCACAAAATTTACCACTTCACCTGCGTCTGCAAAATCGTCATCCTGATTATAATCAATAAATACAGCAACAAAGTGCATAGCAAGACCTGAATGTGTAATTTTAATGGTGTAATTGTTGTTCGTGGTTAATGGAACCGGGTCTAAATTGTTATAATAAGTAAAACCGGGCAAAGGGTTTGCAGTTCCTGTTGCACTTATCCAGCCTGCTTCATTAATTTCAATCTTTGAAATGTTTTTGGTAAGTGCGCCTCCAATACCACCATCAAAATTAGCAGTACAATAAGGCGAAGAAGAATTAGTTTGTGCAATTACATCCAACAACGTAACTACACTAAGCAAAAATAGGAGGAGTATTTTTTTCATAATGTAAAAATATTTAGAACTCAAACTTATCCTTATGCAAATTGTAAATGGCATTTGAATTTAAAAATGACTTCTATTTTACACAATAACTACATCGGTAACCCGAAGCAAGCGAAACAACTTGAAATACTAAAAATGAAAGGCCAATAACTAAACAAACTAGCGGCTTGCCGAATGGGCATAAAAAAAGGCGACATGAGGGAGCCGCCTTTTTAGTCTGTGTAAGGATGGGGTGCATCATTACACATGAATCATCAACCCGAAATTTTCACCCCCAAGTAAATAACTTGGTTTTCATGGGAGTGTTTGCATGGAGCAAAAAAGTTTGTGTTTCCGTGGTGTGTGTTTTCCTAAGTTGTGTTTTTTGAGGAATTCGTGTGTGTTTCTGGTTCAAATAGAC
>Ga0209480_10000643_pt1 | contig 27693 bp, 17 predicted proteins | sample JI61114C2DNA_FD_187501 | JGI IMG/M metagenome (GOLD analysis project Ga0209480, IMG submission 187501) | Wastewater effluent complex algal communities from Wisconsin, to seasonally profile nutrient transformation and Carbon sequestration -... | ecosystem: Engineered > WWTP > Effluent > Algae... | reverse complement strand
GATATTTGGTAGTAAGGCGTTCGGAGATGGTCTTTTTTGGTTTCAAAACGTTAATTTCAGCAAAATTAGAGATTCTAATTGATTATAATATTGAATCTCTGTTTTTTACGTTTGTAGATTAAAACTGGATTTACCTTGTCAGTAAGACTTTATTCAACCCGATTTATAGTTTTTGTCTTGTTCAATCTCATCCTTACAGGATGTTCGGTAGAACAAAATAACATTACGAGTAACGTATTTCATAACGTAACGGCACACTTCAATGGTTATTATTACGCGCGCGAAAAAACCCGCGAAGTAGAGGCAACAATCCTTAAAAGTCTGGACGATGATCCCAATCAAATCTTAAAACTCTTTCCGCGATTAGATACCATCTTAGCTAAATCTTATACAAAAGATACTGAAGAGATTATTAAGATGGCCTCGCTATCTATTCAAAGACATCCTAACAGCCGGTGGGTTTATAAAAATTATGTCTTGGTTGGCAAGGCTCGTTTATATGCCGGTGATTATACAAATGCTATCCAAACATTCAAGTATGTAAACACAAAAAGTCCTAATCCAAACATACGGCACGAAGCACTCGTGCAATTGCTGCGAACCTTTACTGAGCAAAATGATTTCGATCGGGCAGAAGAAACATTTCGGTTTCTTGAAAAGGAAAAGCTAAGTAAGTTAAATCAGAAAAATCTTTATTTAGAAAAAGCATACTACTATCAAGTGCGCAACGATTATGACTTTATGGTGCGCAATCTTACCAAAGCAGATTCATTGTTAGATCGAAAAGACCAAAGAGGGAGAATCTATTTTTTAGTTGGACAAGTCTATCAGAAATTAGGCTTTAGTTCGGAGGCTTATAATTATTACCGGAAATGCTTAGGCACTAACCCCGAATATGAAATTGATTTTTATGCGCGCCTTAATATGGCCCAGGTTGCACGGCTCGATAATAAAAAGGATGTGCGCCAATTACGTGCGCAATTTGAAAAGATGTTGACCGATACAAAGAACCAGGAGTTTAGGGATAAAATATATTATGAGCTTGGCGAATTTGACCGCAAACAAGGTAATCTTAAACAAGCTATAGAAAGCTATACTTCTTCTGCACACGCAGGCACCAATAAGCGCATTCAGGGAAGTGCCTACTTACGAATTGGCCAGTTAAGTTTTGATTCACTTAAAAAATACAGCCAGGCAAAATTATATTACGATAGCGCGATTGGTGCGTTGCCCAAAGATTTTGAAAATTATGAATTAATAAAAAAACGACAAGAAATTTTAGGCGAGTTTGCTAAATATACCGAAGCAATAACCTGGAACGACAGTTTGCTCGCGCTCTCAAATTTTGATTCACTAACCCTGCGAACAAGATTAGACTCGGTACTTGCAAAAAGAAAGGTGGCAACCACATCTATTAAAAAGAAAAAGAAAAGAAGTACTTCAACAAGCACAAGCAACAATCAAAATAGTTCTTTCTTCAACACTCAATCATCGGCCACAGCCGATTGGTATTTTGGAAATCCTTCGGCCGTATCATTAGGTCAAGCTGAGTTTCAGCGAATCTGGGGATCAATACCCCTTGAAGATAATTGGAGGAGATCTAACAAGGCTTCGGTAATTAACGATGCCAACCCCGCGGTGGCAGTAGCAGATGGAAAAGAAAAGTTAACGACAGATGGAGCTGGCGGTGAAGCAAAGCCGGCTATAGCAGTAGTTGATGAGGTTGGAAAATTGATCGATCAAATTCCAAAAACTGAAAAGCAACGTGCCGAAGCATTGGCTAAAATAGAGGAAGGATATTTTAAACTGGGCGATCTTTATTATTTTCAATTAGATGAAAAAGAGAATGCATCCCAATCATACACAAAACTATTAGATCGTTTTCCCGGATCGGAATTTGAACCTGAAGTACTATACAAACTATACCTGATTGAGCGTGACAAAGATCCCGCTAAGGCCGCACATTATGCCGATTTATTAAAAGCCAATCATCCGCAATCAAATTTTACCCGCATTCTTATTAACCCCGATTACTTGCGTGAGACCAGTGTAGCCGCAGAAAAACAAAAATTGATTTATAAAGAAGCCTATGCATTTTATCAGGCCAATAACTTACGCCCCGCGCAAGACCGAATTCGCCTTGCATTAGCAGAAGGCGAAACAACCTTTACTCCCCAGCTTGAATTGCTCAAAATTCTCATTGTCGGAAAAACAGAAGATGTAACCCGCTATCAATTTGAATTAAGTGAGTTTATTAAAAAATATCCTGACAATACTTTAAAACCTTATGCCGAACAATTGCTTGTCGCGTCAAAAACGTTGCTCGAAAAACTAGAACGATCAAAAGGTATTCAGTTTATTAAATCAACAGCCGGTGTTCATAACTTTGTAGTTGTTTATACCACAACGGATCGCATTACTAACCCCGTTTCAAATGCGCTCGAAAAATTTAATGCTAATCAATGGAAAGACCTCAAGTTGAACACAAGCAATATCATTCTTAACGAAGAAAAAACAATTACCATTGTAACCGAGTTGCCAAGCCTGGAAGCCGCGCTCAGTTATTTCGACAAATTCCTCGCTCAGATTGCCGTGAGCAAACCTTTTTCAGACCATAAATTCTATAGCTTTGTAATTACCAAAGATAACTTTCAAATTTTTTACCGAACTAAGGCATTGGATGAGTACCTCACCTTCTTTGACAGAAACTATCAAAAGCAAAATCAATAACCTGCTCAAGCTTGAGCGGCCTTGGCTGCGCAAAACCATCAAGTATGTATGGATTGCCTTCTTTTGTTTTATTATAGGCTTCCCGTTATATATTTATACGGTAAGTATAAACCTGTTTGGTTTGTATGGTGAAATGCCAAGTTTGGTGGAAGTAGAAAATCCGGAGAATGATCTGTCGTCAGAAATTATAGGTGCGGATGGTGTTTCATTAGGAAGATACTACCGAGGTTATAACCGGAGCCAGGTTCACTTTGAAGAACTATCAGAAGATTTAGTTAATACATTAGTCATTTCTGAAGATCATCGATTTTATGATCACTCGGGATTAGATGCCACTGCGTTTTTAAGAGTGTTTTATGGAATCCTCACATTAAGTTCTCAGGGTGGTGGTAGCACAATCACACAACAGCTGGCAAAAAATCTTTATACTATGAATCCAGATAAAAGTCTGGATGGATTTCTTGCAAAGTTGGGTAAGTACCCCAGGCGTGTAATTCAAAAAACGAAAGAATGGATAATCTCTATTCAACTGGAAGAGAATTTTACGAAAGAGGAAATCATTGCTATGTATTTGAACACGGCCACATTTAGTAGCAATACATTTGGGATTAAAGTAGCTTCTGAAACCTATTTTGATAAAGGTCCGGACAGTCTCAACATACAAGAGTCTGCTGTGCTGGTAGGCATGCTTCAGGCTGTTACTGCGTTTGATCCAAATCGCAACCCAGAAACTTCGCTGCGTAAACGCAATGAAATCTTATACAAAATTTACGATCACAAGTATAAAATTTCAACCCGCGAGCAATACGATTCGATGCGCGCCTTGCCAATCGAATTAAAGTATAGTTTTCAAAATCAAAATGAAGGCCTTGCCACTTATTTCCGCACCGTGCTTGGCAATTACATGCTACAATATTGTAGAGAGAAAAATATTGATCTCTATAATTCAGGATTAAAAATTTATACTACCATTGACAGTCGCTTACAAAAATATGCCGAAGAGGCAGTAGCCGAAAAAATGGCTCCACTCCAAAAATTATTTAATGAAGAGTGGAAGACAAGAAAGCGAAACCCTTGGGTTGATGAGGATGGACAAGAGATTAAAGATTTCCTGGCACGAAGAATTCGACAGACTGAAGCCTACAAAGCATATGTTGAAAAGTATGGCGAGAAATCAGACTCCTTGAAAATAATGCTCAAGCTTAAGAAGCAAATGACAGTTTTTACATGGGAGGGAGAGCGTGATACATTATTCAGCAGCTATGATTCTTTAGAATATTATAAGCGCTTTCTTCAAACAGGCTTTATGGCAATGGATCCTTACACGGGTTATATCAAAGCCTGGGTTGGTGGTATAAATCACAAATACTTTAAATACGATCACGTAAAGCAAGGCACTAGACAACCAGGATCAACATTTAAACCATTTGTTTATGGCTTGGCAATGGAGAATGGTTATTCGCCTTGTCTATTGAAAAAAGATATTTCTCCTCAATTCAACATTCCAGGACAACCGGCTTGGTATCCCCCGAATTCTGACGGAACACGAGGAAAGGGAGAAACTATGACTATTCGTCAAGCTATGGCTCAATCAATAAATTCTATCACGGCTCAAATTATGCAAGAGCTTAAACCAGAGAATGTGGTTGAGTTTGCACACCGCGTGGGTATTGAAAGTAAATTAGATGCCGTTCCTTCACTTTGCTTGGGCACCAGCGATGTTTCATTATTTGAAATGGTAGGGGCTTATGGAACCTTTGTAAATGGCGGCATTAGCACGCAGCCAATCTTTCTTACTCGCATTGAAGATAAAAACGGAAACGTGATTGAAATCTTTAATCCTAAAACCCGTGAAGCCATTAGCGATCAAACAGCTTATAAAATGCTTTACATGTTACGTGGTGGAGTAGAAGAACAAGGTGGAACTTCCGGTGGCCTGAATAGAGAGCTCCGTATAGACAATGAAATTGGAGGCAAGACCGGAACAACTAACAATGCTTCTGATGGCTGGTATATGGGGCTAACGCATGATTTAGTTGCTGGAGTTTGGACTGGGGGTGATGAACGCGCCATTCATTTTCCATCCTGGTTATTTGGCCAAGGCGGAAGATCTGCTCGACCTATATGGGAGGCTTTTATGCTAAAAGCATACGCTGATCCGCAAAGTGGAATAACAAAAGGACAATTTAAGCGGCCATCCAGTGGATTGGATATGACCCTTGATTGCGCCAAGCATATCGTTCAGGATTCTATTCAGTTGATAGACGAAAAACCGTGGGACATTAATAATTGACGATTTAATAATTTACGAAGTATGATTGACGAATTACGATTTTCAGTCTATCCATTTGTAAATCATCACTCTTAATTTGTAAGTCCAAATTCGTACTTCGTAAATCTCAAATCGTACTTTTACGTGTGTTCGAATTAAAAGATACCCTTACTTCGCTTCCTGATTCGCCTGGCATTTATCGCTACTACGATAAAGAGGGTGTGTTGATTTATGTTGGCAAGGCCAAGAGCTTAAAGAAACGCGTTACTAGTTATTTTAATAAGCAATCACAATACAATCGTAAAACCGAAAAACTTGTTTCGGAAATAAAAAAAATCGAATTCACACTTGCCAACACAGAGTTTGACGCGCTGTTGTTAGAGAACAATTTCATTAAACAAAATCAGCCTAAGTACAACATCTTATTAAAAGATGATAAGACATTTCCTTATCTCTGCATATTGCGGGAGAGGTTTCCCCGAATCATCTACACCCGAAAATATCTTCCTAAGCAAGGCGAATATTTTGGCCCTTATACAAGTGTGGTCTCGATGAAGAGTGTGCTGGAGTTGGTGCGGCAGTTGTATTCAATACGCACGTGTTCACTTCTGCTTTCGCAGGAGAATATTGAACAAAAGAAATTTAAGGTCTGCCTCGAATTTCATATCGGTAACTGCAAAGGCCCGTGTGAAGGATTGCAAGATGAGGCTTCTTACCTGGAAGAAATTGCTGAAGTCAGAAATATTTTAAAAGGGGACTTGAGTGTAGTTGAAAATGAATTTACACGAAGGATGAAGGAGGCAGCTGAAACTATGGAGTTTGAGAAGGCTGCAATTTATAAGCGTAAGCTAGAACTGCTCGAAAAATTCCAGACGAAGTCGCTTGTAGTAAACCGCAAGTTAAGTGAGATTGATGTGGTGACTATTACAAGTTCGGTAACAGAAGCTTATGTCAATTACCTGCAAATTCGCGAAGGCGCTATTATTTTTTCTAAGAACCTTGAAATCAAAAAGAAATTAGATGAACCAGATGATGAAATTCTAAGCTTGGTAGTTCAGGAATTACGAACAACCTATAACAGTAACAATCCCGAAGTTTATACAAACCTGCCATTATCAATTAAAGCGGATGATTTTGAAAACGTTGTTCCTCAAATTGGCGATAAGAAAAAATTAGTTGATCTCTCTCTCAAAAATGCACTCTACCAAAAGCGGGAAAAAGAAATCAGCAAAGAAGAGCGCAAAACAAAAAAGAATGAAGTTCTCCACATTTTACAAGAGAATCTTCGGTTGAATCAATATCCAAAAACTATTGAGTGCTTCGATAACTCAAACTTTCAAGGCACATCACCAGTAGCTTCTATGGTTCGTTTTGTCGATGGCAAGCCAGAGAAAAAAGGCTATCGCCATTTCAACATCAAGACAGTTATCGGATCTAATGATTTTGCATCCATGAAAGAAATTGTTGGCAGGCGTTACAAAAGAATTATGGAAGAAGAAGGCGAATATCCACAGTTAATAATTGTTGATGGTGGCAAAGGTCAATTGAGTAGTGCCTGCGAAGCGTTACAAGAACTCGGCCTTTATGGAAAAATTCCTATAATAGGTATAGCAAAAAGATTAGAAGAAATTTATTATCCAGAAGACCCGCTTCCTTTGCTGATCAGTAAAAAATCGCCAGCGCTTTTATTAATTCAGCGCATACGCGATGAAGCGCACCGATTTGCCATCACCTTCCATCGGCAAAAAAGGAGTAACTCAACTTTTGTAACTGAGATTGAAGAAATACCCGGTATTGGCAAAAAGACTGCCGATAAACTTTTAGCACACTTTAAGTCGGTAAGAAAAATTAAAGATGCAAGCATGGAAGAGCTTATAGCGGTGGCGGGGAAAAGTGCCGCGGAGAAAATTAAGAAACTGGAGGCTTGATGCTGGTCGCTGGAAGTTGGTGACAACAATCCAGTAACCAGTGACAAGCATCGAGTTTACATCCCCTTCTTCACCATTGGTGGAACAACGCCCATATTATACCAGGTAAAAGCAAACTGATCTGCATCCGTTTCAATAGCTTTAGAAAGGTTAGATGATCCATGTCCTGACTTTGTTTCAATGCGAATCAACACTGGGTTTGGTCCACTATTCATTTCCTGTAAAGTAGCTGCAAACTTAAATGAGTGCGCTGGCACAACCCGATCGTCATGATCGGCCGTGGTAATTAAAGTTGCCGGATATGCTGTGTTTGGTTTAAGCGCATGTAAAGGAGAATATTTTTTAATGTATTCAAACATTTCTTTCGAGTCATCGGCAGTTCCATAATCATAAGCCCAACCTGCCCCTGCGGTAAATTTATGATAGCGCAACATATCCATAACGCCTACGGCAGGCAAAGCTACTTTGGCAAGATCAGGGCGCTGTGCCATGGTTGCGCCTACTAATAATCCACCATTTGATCCACCAACTATTGCGAGGTAATCATGTGCCGTATATTTTTCGCTTATCAGATATTCTCCTGCCGCAATAAAATCATCAAACACATTTTGCTTTTGCATTTTTGTTCCGGCCAAATGCCACTTCTCACCATACTCGCCACCACCACGTAAATTAGGTTGTGCATACACGCCACCATTTTCCAGCCAAACAATTAGTGAAGGATCAAAATAAGAAGTAAGCGACACACCAAATCCGCCATAGGCATATAGCCATGTCGGATTTTTCCCATTTAGCTCAAGCCCTTTCTTATACACAATAAACATCGGCACTTTAGTGCCATCCTTACTGGTATAGAAAATCTGTTTAGTCTCATAATCTGTCGGATTAAAATCTACTTTAGGCTGATTATATAAGGTAGACTTACCCGAAGCCATGTCGTATTTAAATATGGAAGTAGGGTATGTGAATGATGTAAAGGAGTAGTAAAGTTCTGTCTCTTCCTTACGAGAGCCAAAGCCCCCAGCTGATCCGATACCAGGCAGTTCCACTTCACGAATCAACTTACCTTGCAAATCAAATTGTTTAACCTGTGTTTTAACATCTACAGTATAATCTGCAAATAAATATTTGCCACCAGTGGAAGCACTTAATACATTCTCTGCTTCTGGGATTACATCCTTCCAGTTTTCAACACCCGGCTTCGAGAAATCAAATTCAACAACTCGATTATTCGGAGCATTTAAATTTGTCTCAACCAAAATCCGGCTTCCTTCATTATCCAACACATTATGATTATTGTCAAAATTATTCACCACAGTAATCAACTTTCCTTTTGGATCATTCAAGTCTTGCATATAAAGTTCGTTGCCCGTTGTGCTGGTTGATGCCGTTACAACCAGAAAGCGTTCATCTTCCGTAAGTCCTCCCCCCACATATCTGCGTGGATTTTTATCATCACCAAAAATCAATTGATCCTGACTTCTGGGTGTGCCCACTTTATGAAAATATAACTTATGACTTTGGGTTTTAGCCGTTAGCTGACTGCCTTTTGGTTTTTCGTAGGTGCTAAAATAAAAACCATCGTTGCCGCGCCAGGAAATTCCACTAAATTTTATATCGCGTAGCGTATCCTGCAAAGGAGTTTTATCAATTGCATTTATAATAATTGCTTCTGTCCAGTCAGCACCGCCTTTTGAAATTTGATAGGCTGCCCGCGAACCATCTTTTGAAAACGAAACTCCGGCTAACCGCGTGGTGCCATCTTTCGAAAAAGAGTTTGGATCAAGAAAAACTTCTGTCTCACCCTGTTCTCCTTTTTTACGATACAATACATAATGATTTTGTAAGCCATCATTCTTATAGAAATAAATATAATCGCCACGCTTAAAGGGTGCGCCAAGTTTTTCGTAATTGTTCAGCGCTTCCAATCGCTTTTTGATTTCCGTGCGATACGGTATCTTATCTAAGAAACCGAAGGTTACTTTATTCTCAGCTTTAACCCAATCAGCCACAGCTTTGGTTGTATCATTTTCCAGCCATCGGTAAGGATCGGGCACGGCCACGCCAAAATACGTATCAACCGTATCGACTTTGGCTGATGCAGGATAATTTGAAACAGTTTCAGTGTTTGAAGATTTTGTGCAGGATGTTAACATGGTAATAAATAGTAACGCAAAGAAGGTTGAAGCTGGTTTCATAGCCTTTATTTTTGGGAGAACAATATTACCCGTACGCTGGTTATTAACCAAAGGAAATTGACTACTTAATGACTTTAAACATGAACAACCGCATTCTGATAATCTTAAATATCTTGGCTTTGGTTTCAGTGCTAACTGTAAATGCCCTCGCGAATATTCTTCCTATTAATGGTATGAACACCGGACAAATTTCAGATTTATACCCAAGCCTTTTCACGCCTGCTGGTTTTACTTTTTCTGTGTGGAGTGTAATCTATTTGGCGTTGATTGTATTTTCTATTGCTCAGATTAAGATAAAGGATAAATCCTACTTCAAAAAACTTTCGCTTTGGTTCTTACTTTCGTGCGTGGCCAATGCAAGTTGGATTTTAGTTTGGCATCATTTATTCATAGCTGCTTCTGTCGTTATCATGCTGGTTTTGCTGTATTCGCTTACGCGGATTTTTTTATTGCTTCAAAAGAATATTCTAAATCGAAAAGAATGGTTCTTAATTCTGCTACCATTTATTTTTTATCTCTCATGGATTTGTGTGGCAACTATTGCTGATGTTTCCGCTCTGTTAATTTCTATGAATTGGACAGGCGGATTTCTATCATCAACCTACTGGACTATTGCTATGATTAGTATTGCGGCTGCATTAGGTCTGTATATAGCTTTTCAATTTAAAGAGCCAGCTTTTTTATTAGTGTTAATGTGGGCGTTCTTTGGAATCTATAGCAAGTGGACAGGAACAGAGAATAACTCAATTGCTTACACAGCTTTAGTGGCGATAGTAGTTTTAGGAGTTGTGTTCGGAAAATTATTGATAGATAAAATAAAAGCATCTACAATTAAAAATTAGTTACTCAAAAAATCTGATGAGTAATTTTTACGAGATATTTTGGTCACACACGAATGTTACCTAAGTATTTTTCTTCTTCTTTGAGTTTAATTAATAATACAAATGAAAACCCTTTCCATCCTCCTGGTTGTAATCCTGTTAGTGTTTGGAGGTATTTGGATGGTAAAGTATTATGTGATTCGACTTGGCAAAATAGTCGATAACGAGGTATCGAAATCCTACTACTTTCATGCCATTAAAAAGAAAATCGTTTATGCTCCTATGGGCAATTGGTTTGAGTTGGGCTACACCGAGTTAGACGCAGATCCTACAAGTTTTAAAACGTTGGCCGAAGAATTTGGGAAAGATGACCATTCAATTTTTTGGAAAGGCGTTAAACAGCCGGTCGACTTTGCCTCATTTTACATCGAGGATAATATTCCAAAAGATAACCAACACGTTTATGACAGAAATTTAACGAATACTCTATTAACGATTATCACGGGCGCTGATCCCAAAACTTACAAGCGGTTCGATACCGGTGTCGACACTTGGGATCGATACTGGTTTAAGGATTACCAGCATTATTTTTATGAAGACCGTGAACTGGAAGTGGATTATCAAAGCTTTAAACGAATCAACAATACACTTGCTACCGATACCAATTTTGTTTACTCCATTATCAATACTCAAACCGCTAGCGGCAAAACTAATAGTGGGGTAATTAAAAGGGCTAGTCGCATGGCAGGAGTGATTAAAGCCATCAACGGTAGCTATGCATTAATTGGAAACACGCTTATTCTCTCCAACTGGAAAAACGAATTTAATACTATCGTATTTGATAAGATTGAATCCTTAGCTGTGTTGGATGACCGAAATATTACCATCAACAAAATTCTTATCCATGATGGAAAAATATTTCCCAATGTGGATGTTGAAAGTCTTGTTATACTGGATAGAGATTATTTTAAGGATAAAACTTCTGTCTATTACGATGACCAGCTAATCCCCAATGCTCAAGCAAGTAGTTTCGAGTTTTTATCAGATGATTATTCCCGAGATAGTGAAAACGTGTTTTTCAAAACCACAAGGTTGCCAGGTGCTGTTGCCAAAAATTTTAAGTACAGCTTTGCTACCAAACTGGGCACAGACGGAACGAACACATTCAGAGATGGAAAATTGGTTACCCGCTAAAACCATCAGAGGCGATATCTGAATAAATTAGGTTGGAACGGAAGCTTTCTCCATTTATTGAAAATAAATCTATATTTATTGTTTATCAATAAATATTTATCATATTTGCATCATTAATCTAAATACTAACAATGATGCCAAAACAAAACAACTTTATATTTAAAGCCCTGCACGTTGTTGCTTGGGTAATTTTTGTCGGCTTGTGCATAGAAGCTGGTGGACTGATTGTCAATTTTATTTTTAGTGTGTTCAAACCAGAATTTGTTGGCAATCTGTATCAAAAACTAGATTTAAGTGCCATGTATCAACATAGCAAATGGGCTTTTTTCGGTATGTACAGCTTTGTAATCTTCATCTCGGTTTTAAAGACAATACTTTTCTATACCCTGATAGGGCTACTTTACAAATTAGATTTGTCAAAACCATTCAACAACTTTGTTACTAGAAAAATTTTACAACTCAGCTACTATACTTTTTCGATTGGAATTTTAAGTTACATAGCAAATCAAACAGCTAAAAATTTATCCCATCATGGTTATGAAGTGGATAAGCTAAATCAGTTTTGGGTAGACAGCCATGCTTTTATTTTGATGGCAGCCATTATCTATGTCATAGCACAAATTTTTAAACGGGGAGTCGAGATTCAATCTGAAAACGAGTTAACCGTATAAGTCATGCCAATCATTGTGAACTTAGATGTAATGATGGCCAGGCGAAAAATGTCACTGAACGAACTTTCGGAGAAAGTAGATTTAACATTGGCCAATCTTTCTATCCTAAAAACAGGAAAAGCAAAAGCCGTCCGCTTTAGTACATTGGAATCAATTTGCAAAGCACTAGACTGCCAGCCGGGTGATCTACTGGAATATTCTCAGAAATGAAATTGATTCAGACCACAAGTATCTAATTTTAATCAATCCACTCAAACCCGGTATAAGGAATCAACACGGCAGGAATTTTAATTCCTTTCTCAGTTTGATTATTTTCTAAGATGGATGCCACAATTCGCGGCAGCGCTAAAGCACTACCGTTAAGGGTATGCAATAATTGCATTTTACCTTCTTTATTTTTGTAGCGCAGTTTTAACCGGTTTGCTTGAAAGGTTTCGAAGTTACTCACTGAGCTCACTTCAAGCCAGCGTTGCTGCGCTGCTGAAAATACTTCCATATCGTATGTAATGGCAGAGTTAAAACCCATATCGCCACCACACAATAAAAGTTTGCGATAAGGCAACTCTAGTTTTTCCAACAACCCTTGCACATGCAAACTCATCTCATCTAAAATTCGATAAGAATCTTCCGGCTTACTGATTTGTACAATTTCTACTTTATCAAATTGATGCAAGCGATTGAGTCCGCGCACATGCGCGCCCCAGCTGCCAGCCTCTCTGCGAAAGCAAGGAGTGTAACCAACATTTTTTACTGGCAAAACTTCTTCTGTTAAAATAACATCACGATATAAATTAGTGATGGGAACCTCCGCTGTTGGAATCAGGTATAATCCATCTTCATTCACAAAATACATTTGCCCTTCCTTGTCGGGAAGCTGACCCGTAGCATAACCACTCGCTTCGTTCACTACAATAGGCGGTTGTATTTCAGAATAACCGGCTTTACCGGCTTCATTCAAAAAGAAGTTTATTAAGGCGCGTTGTAACCGAGCGCCTTTTCCTTTATAAACAGGAAACCCAGCTCCAGAAATTTTAACACCCAAATCAAAATCAATGATGTCGTATTTCTTTATTAATTCCCAATGAGGTTGCGCGCCATCATAAAGTGTGGGTATTTGTCCATGCTCATGTACGGTAATATTATCTTCTGCACTTTTACCTGCCGGAACAATAGTTGCGGGTACATTCGGAATTTTATATAAAATCTCTTGCTGCTTTTTTTCAAAATCACTCAGGCTTTCTTCCAATGATTTGATTTTATCTTTATCCTGGGCAATGGCTGTTTTAATGGTTAAAGCCTCCTCAGCCTTGCCTGCCTTCATTAATTCGCCAATTTTTTTAGAATCAGCATTCGACTTGGCCTTTAGTATGTCTAACGTGTTTTGTGTTTCTCTACGGAGTTTATCGTTTTCTATCACCTGCTGAACAAGGCTATCCGCATCTTTGAAGTTTCGCCTCTTTAATCCCTCCAACACGGCATCAGTTTGCTCGCGTAGTATCTGTAATGTCAACATACTTTGATTGTTTAAGGGGCGAAATTAACCAATAATATTTTCTTGAAATTTGATAATATTTAATTTTGAACTATACTTGCATCATCATCGCAGCCTCCTCAGGCACTCACGATATAAAATTCTTGTACTTTTCGATCTCTTTTTCTACTACTTGACTAAATGGTTTTTTGAAGCTGTCTCGCAGCTCTATCTTCTTATATAAAATCTATCTATTAATTAATCTTTTTAACCTACATGCATACAATTGATGACCTGAACGTCAGGCTCCTGTCTGAATTAAAGGAAATTGCCGAAAGTATGGGCGTAAAGAACGCTAAGAAACTTGCCAAGCAAGACTTGATTTACAAAATCCTCGATCAGCAAGCCATTGCCGATGACCCAAAAGCAGATAAAAAACCGGTACCCGCTCCCGACTCTGAGCGGAAGATGCGTCCGCGTAGACGCGAAAATGTTGCTCCGGAAGATACCCCAAAGCCGAAAGAAAAAGAACTTTCAACTGATGAGGTAGTTAAAAGTACCGACAACATAGAAGTTGATCAAAGCATTACCCGCTTTGATGAAAATAACAGCGTAGAGCAGCCTCCTCAACCTCAACCCACTGAAACCCCAGTTAAGGAGCCACGCGAACATAAGCCCCATCACCAAAATCAGCAGCCTAAAAAAGAAAATCCGATCCGCGAGTTTGACGGCTTGGTTTTCAATGAAGGTGTGTTAGAGATTATGCAAGATGGATATGGATTCCTTCGTTCGTCCGATTATAACTATCTGGCCAGCCCTGATGATATTTATGTTTCTCCTTCTCAAATAAAACTTTTAGGTTTAAAAACCGGAGATACTGTACGCGGTCAAATACGGCCCCCAAAAGAAGGTGAGAAATATTTTGCCCTTCTTAAAGTAGAAAGCATAAACGGTAAAACAACAGAAGAAATCCGCGACCGGGTTGCTTTCGAATACTTAACTCCGCTTTTCCCTGAGCAAAAATTAAAGCTCAGCACCACACACGATAACATGAGCACCCGCATTCTGGATCTTTTCGCACCAATAGGGAAAGGCCAGCGCGGTATGATTGTGGCGCAACCGAAAACTGGTAAAACAGTTTTGTTAAAAAACATTGCTAATGCCATTGCTGAAAACCATCCAGAAGTTTATTTGATCGTATTGCTGATTGACGAACGACCTGAAGAAGTTACTGATATGGCTCGAAGCGTAAGAGCAGAAGTTATTGCTTCTACCTTTGATGAGCAGGCTGATCGTCACGTTAAAGTTGCCAGCATAGTATTAGAGAAAGCTAAGCGCATGACCGAGTGTGGCCATGATGTAGTAATCTTATTGGATTCAATCACACGTCTCGCGCGAGCTTATAATACGGTTGTTCCGTCATCTGGTAAAATTCTATCGGGTGGTGTGGATGCAAATGCATTGCATAAGCCAAAACGTTTCTTTGGTGCGGCTCGTAAAATTGAAAATGGTGGTTCACTTACCATTATTGCAACTGCCTTGATTGACACCGGTTCAAAAATGGACGAAGTTATCTTCGAAGAATTTAAAGGAACGGGTAACATGGAATTGCAATTGGATCGCAAACTTTCGAATCGTAGAATTTATCCTTCCATCGATGTTCCGGCATCTGGTACAAGACGCGAAGACTTGTTGATGAAAGAAGATGAATTACAACGCGTTTGGATACTTCGCAAATTTATGGCCGACATGAATTCAGTTGAAGCGATGGAATTCCTTCAAAGTAAAATGAAAGGAACCCGTAATAATGAGGAGTTTTTAACTTCTATGAACGGGTAAATTTTTAAATCACACTATAGATTAATTAGCCAACGAAGTTCGTTGGCTAATTTTTTTTCTCATGTTTCTTATCATGAAACGCTCCTTTAAACTCGGGATCTTCATAGCGTTTCTGCCTGTCAATCTCGCGCGCCATGAGTTGCGCTTCGGCATATGGAGTTTCCGCTACTTCAATCGTTGAGGGCAATTTCTTTACCGTAATTTTCTCACGGATAATTTTCTCAATCTTATCAATGTGATAACGTTCTGCTTCGGTGGCTAATGTAATTGCTTTACCTTCTTGAAAAGCTCGTCCTGTTCTGCCTGTGCGATGCACATAGTCTTCATACATGATAGGCACATCAAAATTAATAACATGGGTAACGTTGGTTACATCAATCCCACGCGAGGCCACATCGGTAGAAACAAGAATCCGTAGCTTACCTTCTTTAAAATCATTCATCGCATTGATGCGCGTATTCTGGCCTTTATTAGAGTGAATTACCTTAACGGGACCAAGATGTTTTCTGTCTAAATATTTATAGATGTTGTTGGCTACATCTTTTGTGCGTGTAAAAATCATCACTCGACTAAACTCGGCATTTGTATTAAGAAGATGTTCTAAGAAATTTATTTTGGTAGCTCCATTAGGCACATAATATAATTCCTGAACTACTTGTGTAGCCACCGTAGCGGGAGGAGTAATTTCCACGCGCACACTAAAATCCAGGAACTCGTTAGCCAATCGTTCTACTTTTTCAGGGAAAGTGGCTGAGAACAAAACGTTTTGTCTCTTTGACGGAATTACTTCAAAAATTCTGCGGAGCTGCGGCATAAAACCCATGTCCATCATACGGTCGGCCTCATCCAACACCAGTGTTTTTATTTGTTTGGTCACCAATTCATTTCGTGAATACAGTTCAAGAAAACGACCTGGAGTAGCAATTAATAAATCGGTACCAGCTTGAATTTTTTCAATTTGCGCCTTAGCACCAACACCACCATAAATTTCTACAATCCGTAAGTCAGTATATTTAGCCAAGGCTGCAGCTTGTGTTGCTACCTGTGCTACTAATTCTTTTGTTGGCACCAGAATAAGCGCACGAACGTCATTGCCCTGCGCATAGCGAATCTTCATCAGCAAGGGTAACATATAAGCCGCAGTTTTTCCCGTACCCGTTTGTGCAATCCCTATTACATGCTGACCACCTAACACTAATGGAATGCATTTTTGTTGAATCTCCGTTGGAGACTCAAAACCCACATCTGCAATTGCATCGAACAATTGCTTGTTTAACTTAAAATCATTCCAGGAAATCGCGCTCAAGATTCTTTATCTTTACGTAATTAAGCAAGGTAATGAACTCTACGTTAATCACGAATGCGAAAATCGTAAACGAAGGAAAAGTCTTTGAAGGCGATGTGTTGATTCAGGGAAACCGAATTGAAAAAATTGGCTCTTCAATCAACGCCAAAGCAGATGATCATGTCGTTGATGCAAAAGGTTCTTTTTTGGTACCTGGTGCCATTGATGATCAGGTTCACTTTCGCGAACCCGGACTTACGCACAAAGCAACTATCTATTCTGAATCCCGAGCAGCGGTGGCGGGTGGCGTTACTAGTTTTATGGAAATGCCAAACACGGTGCCGCCCGTTTTTACCCAAGCCTTACTGGCAGATAAATATCAGATTGCCTCGCGTACCTCGCTCGCGAACTACTCATTTTTTATGGGTGCTTCTAACGACAATCTTGATGAAGTACTTCGCACGGATGTTACTAAAGTATGCGGCCTAAAAATTTTTATGGGTTCATCTACAGGTAATTTATTAGTGGATGATGGAAAAATTCTTGAGGGTTTCTTTTCAAAATTTCCTTCACTGATTGCAACTCACTGCGAGGATGAGGCTACGATACTAAAAAACACTGCCGAGTTTAAGGAGCGATATGGCGAAAATATGCCGGTGAAGTATCATCCATTAATTCGTAGTGAAGAAGCCTGTTACAAGTCTTCCTCATTCGCAGTTGGGTTAGCCAAAAAGTTTGGAACCCGACTTCATATACTTCACATTTCAACCTCTAAGGAGACAAATCTGTTTGATAACACACTTCCTTTAGAGAAGAAAAAAATAACAGCCGAAGCCTGCATCCACCATCTTTGGTTTAATGACTCAGACTATGAACGACTGGGCATGTTTATTAAATGGAATCCTGCTATTAAAAAGACATCCGACCAACAGGAAATATTTAAAGCCCTATTAGATAACCGGATTGATGTAATTGCTACTGACCACGCCCCGCACACCCTTGAGGAAAAACAGAATCGCTATTTTAAAGCCCCTTCCGGGGGACCTTTAATTCAGCACAGTTTAGTCGCCATGATGGAGTTTTATCATCAGAAAAAAATCTCCGTTGAAACAATTGCGCAAAAAATGGCGCATAACCCGGCCATTCTCTTTCAAATAAAAGATCGTGGGTTTATAAGGGAAGGATATTTTGCTGATCTGGTTCTAATAAATTCTGATAAACCATGGCAGGTTGAGAAGAGTAACATTCTGGCTAAATGCGGGTGGTCACCCTTTGAAGGGAATACCTTTCAATCATCGGTAACGCACACCTGGGTTTCGGGTCATTTGGCTTTTGCAGAGGGTAAAATCAATGAATATAAAAAGGGCGAACGCTTGATTTTCAGCCGTTAAAAGCAAGAAACCCCTGCATAAATGCAAGGGTTTACAAATTAATGGGTGAATGACGGGGCTCGAACCCGCGACCTCCAGAATCACAATCTAGCATTCTAACCAACTGAACTACATCCACCATTTACAAATCCCCACACAAGCCGGTGCGGATTTGGGAGTGCAAATTTAACGTAGGCTTATTAGAATTCAAAAAATGATTTTACCATAGATTTCCTTCCTGCACAATCGAATTATCACGCTATTAATTCAATCTCATAGCAAGGAATAAACTTATTTTTTCAATAAGTTTATTTGATGATTTGCTGGAACAACGTTAAAAATCTTCCCTTAGAAAAAAAGATTTCCCTGCTTTACGAGCACGCAAGTTTCGTTATGAACATTCGCTACTATAGCTACAAAGTGAACTTGTATCTATTGGGTAGCGATTATGTTGAAGTGTTTGTGAACCACAAGAGTGCATCCATTGACCGTATTGCGTTGCTGGATACTCAGCATTCGCGCATGAATTTCTATTCCGATCAAATCAAGTTACCGACTTTATAAAAAAGTTATTTCTTGGCAAGTTACAGGAGGTTATCTGATAGAATTATTAAGAAACAAAAAGGCCTCACTGATCAGTGAGGCCTTTAATGAAATATCTTTTATTTAATTATGCGGTTGTTGCTGCTGCTTCATCCAGCTTAGTAGAAACCCTCAAAGAAACTATCTTTCTTGCCTTATATCCGCAATAGCTGCAAACATAGTGCTTCATCAATTCGCCTTCTTCAGTAGCCGTAGGTTGCTTTATAACTTCTTCGCGATTGACCTTAAAGGTTTGATAATTACATTCCGGGCACTGGATGGCATGCAAATGACCTGCATATTTTTCAATTTGCTTGAATCCACTTTCCTCATCCAACCAAACATCGTAGTCAACAGAGAAAACATTTTCCTCTTCAATCATACCCTCGTCCATGTGAGCATCTTCTTCTTCTTCACTAAGTAGCTTCATTGGCTTGCCCGTTTTGGGAGAAATCCGTGGCCTATAGCGAAGCACTTTTAAGCGTCTTTCAATAAAGAATGGGTAGTAAAATTTAAGCAGATTCTGAATGATAACACCAATAAAAAAGCCCGCCATTATTGTTGTGAATATTCTAACGAAAATCCAAAGTGCAGTCAATTCAGTAACATTGGCGTTTACAAACCAACACCCTCCAATTATCAGAATGATAGAAGCAATCCACAATAACTTGATTTCATGCTTGTTAATATAATCGTACTTGTTTTTACTGCCGCCTGTCGATGACAGCTTAACGATGTAGCCCAGAATAACCAATATGCCAATAGCCCAAAAGGCTAGAGCCATATTGAGAGCCAAATTGTTCCATGCGTCATACTGGTGTGGATCTAATTCTTCCATGTGCTTATAAATTTATGGGGTTTATTCAGCGTATAAAAAATAGGTAACTATTAAAAATACTATTATTCCTAGTATCCAAATATATACATATAAAGCACAAATTAGGATGGATTAGGTGAATTTCCAAAATATCCTTTTCTATTGAACAATGTTGGGGTGCAAGAACCCTATAAAATAGATAAGAGAGATAAATACCTCAGTTGGGATTAGAGGTCTATCTAGCTGATTTTCAGTTTTATTCCGAGCAAATTGAACTTGAATTGATCCATCAGGCTTTGTAAACCCTTACAGGTGTAAGCAACTTTTCTACAGTTTTGATTATGCCATTTATGTCGAACCCACATTCTCGGTGAAGTTCATCTTGCTCCCCATGTTCGATAATCGCATCAGGAATCCCTAATCTTTTTACTTCAGCATGATAGTTATGGTCGGCCATAAACTCAAGAACCGCACTTCCAACACCACCTTGTAGGCAACCATCTTCTATGGTTATTATTTTTCTGAACGTGGAGAAAACCTCGTGCAACAATTCCTCATCAAGTGGTTTAGCAAACCGCAGATCATAATGAGCAGGGCTTATTCCCTTACTTGCAAGTTGTTCGCATGCCTCTACAACGTAGTTGCCAATATGACCAAACGAAAGTATGGCTACCTCTTCGCCATCTTTTATTTTACGTCCTTTGCCAATCTCTATTTCCTCAAAAGGTGTTCGCCAGTTTGGGGTTACCCCTTGCCCGCGTGGATATCGAATCGTAAAAGCTTTCTCCGTTCGTGGCAGCTGCGCTGTAAACATCAGGTTCCGGAGTTCAGGCTCATTCATAGGAGCCGAGATGATCATGTTAGGTATGCATCGAAAGAAAGCAATGTCATAAGCTCCATGATGGGTTGGCCCATCCGCACCGGCAAAACCGGCCCTATCTAAACAAAAATTAACCGGCAGATTCTGAATACACACATCGTGAATAACCTGATCGTAAGCACGCTGCATGAACGAACTATATATATTACAAAAGGGTATAATGCCTTGTGTTGCTAAGCCAGCAGAAAACGTAACCGCATGTTGCTCAGCAATACCAACGTCCAACGCACGATCGGGCATTTCCTTCATCATAATATTCATGGAGGAACCCGAAGGCATTGCTGGGGTAACGCCCATGATCTTATCGTTTTGTTTAGCAAGTTCTACCAATGTGTGACCAAACACATCCTGATATTTTGGAGCCTGTGGAACATCATGAACCTTTTTATAAATCTCACCCGATATTTTATCAAATGTGCCCGGGGCATGCCAAGTGGTGGCGTTTCCTTTTTCTGCAGGGCCATAGCCTTTCCCTTTTACAGTAACACAGTGAAGGATTTTTGGACCTTTAATCTGCTTCAGATCCTGGAGCACCGCTACCATGTGATCCACATCGTGGCCATCAACAGGGCCGAAGTATCTTAAATTGAGGGCTTCAAATAAATTACTTTGACTGAGCAGCGTTGACTTAATACCGTTCTCTACTTTGGAAACAATTTCTTGCGCATTTTTTCCAAAATTCGAAAGCTTGCCCAGCAAATTCCAAACATCATCTTTAAACCTATTGTACGTTTTAGATGTGGTAATGTCGGTCAGGTAATCTTTTAACGCTCCTACATTCGGATCAATAGACATGCAATTGTCATTGAGTATAATTAGCAGATTAGTATCGGAAACTCCAGCATGGTTTAGTCCTTCAAAGGCCATACCACCAGTAAGGGCTCCATCACCAATAACAGCAATGTGTTGCCGCTGCTCATTACCCAAATATTTTGAAGCCACTGCCATACCTAAGGCTGCAGAAACTGAAGTTGACGAGTGACCAACACCAAAAGCATCATACTCACTTTCTTTCCTTTTGGGAAATCCTGAAATGCCTTTGTAAACTCTATTTGTATAAAACGAATCTTTTCTTCCGGTGAGAATTTTATGACCATATGCCTGATGCCCTACGTCCCAAACCAATTGATCGGTTGGAGTATTAAATACATAATGAAGGGCAACGGTTAATTCAACAACACCTAAGCTCGCTCCAAAATGGCCGCCATAAACGGATACGTTATCTATGATAAATGTCCTTAGCTCGTCACACAACTGAACCAGCTGGGCTGCATCCAACTTTTTAAGGTCTTGGGGACTTTCTATTTTGGATAATAATTTCCCTGGCGTAATTAGCATGGGCGTTTTAAGAGGATCTCAATTTGGTGAACTTATCTTTAACAATGACTAAAGGTAACTGTTCACGTTGATGGTAAAATAAAAACTGAGGCAAAAATAAGAAATTACAGTGGGTTAATCATTTAACCAGATTCTCTTAAAAATTAAGACTCAAAATCATTGAAACCTGACTATTTTTGTCGCCCACTTAGATTGATATGCCACAGGAACCATTTGAAATCAAATTACCCTTATTTGAGGGTCCTTTTGATCTACTCCTTTTCTTTATAGAGCGCGATGAATTAAACATCAATGATATTCCAATCTCGACCATTACACATGATTTTCTGGAATACATCCGTAGCTTGGAAACATTGAATGTGGAGGTAGCCAGTGAATTTATTTTAGTTGCGGCCACGCTTATGCGGATAAAGTCTAAAATGTTGCTTCCTCGCCCACAATTAGACGAACAAGGCAATGAAATCGACCCACGCGAAGAGCTTGTTAAGCATTTACTTGAGTACAGAAAGTACAAATCTGTAGTAGATCAGTTCCACAAAATGGAAGAAGTGGAACTAATGAAGGAAAAACGAGGCAATTTGATGAAGGAGCTTCGGGCGCTTGCCGAGAGTACTAATGTGGAGGCGGAACTGCAAGACGTTGACCTATTTAAACTACTTACAGTATTCGAAAAGGTTCTTAAAAGGCAAGAGGAAGAAAAAAATCGTCCGGTTCATCAAGTCATTCAATACCCTTATACCATTGAAGGGCAAAAGGAATTTATATTAAACGAAATCACTACAAAACAGCGGGTTGCCTTTACCGAGTTATTCGAAAGCGCTCCAACACGGATTAGCCTTATTTTTAATTTTCTAGCTATCCTCGAAATGTTAGCCTATGGCCTGTTAAGTATACAGGTTGGAGAAGGGTTCAATAATTTTTGGGTAATGAAAGTTGAGGAAGTTCAAGCAGAAGGTTAACCACCTATTGGATATTATCCAGCAACCCTCCTGTTAATCGAACTAGATCAACACGACTTGTGATACCCGTATAAATAGCTAATAAACTATCTAAGGCGGCACGTTGATAACTATCTTGTACGATTCGTAAATCAATTGCACTTAGTGCCCCATTTTTATAGCGCTCATTGGCCAGCGATAGATTTAACTCAGCTGCCTGCAACCTAACGTGAGCTATTTGAACCAGTTGTCTTCGAAGATTATATAAATCAAGTGTGGCCAATAAATCATTCTCAAGAGATAGCTTGAGTTGATCGGTAGTTACTTGCGCAATCTTTTCTTGTATGCGCGAACTCTCAACGGCACGTCTTATCTGACCGCCATTAAACAAGGTAAAGCGTAACCCAAAATTGGCATAAGCCCCATAGCTATTACCCGTTTGAGTTAATGGTGTTAATGCTGTTTCATTTACGTTGGTATATACTGGTTGCCCAGGATCGCGGTTTACAAAGCCTACTGTATTTTCCAACACATTGCCCGTTGCCGTTCTGAAGTTTGCATTTAATTTATCTAAACTTCCATTAGCGCCAACATTTAAAGTAACCAGTGGCGCATAGTTCGATTCAGAAATATTGGTTGCATTACGAAATAATTCTTGACTGATGTATTGATTGCGAAGATTTGTATTGGACTTAGTCATTTTTTCGCGCAAGTCTTCGTATTGATATCCTTCATTTTCAGATGGAATTTTATCCGTTAGCGCATAGGTCTTGTTGATGTTTTCATTAAGAAGAAGATTGAAGTTCCTAATCTGATTCTTAATTATAATCTCTTGCTGCAACACACTGGCAGAGTCGGTCAAATAATTATTTTGTTCTTGCAATACATCAAACGTAATAGCGCTTCCCAATTCCTTCCTAAGTTTAACATAGTCGTATCGTTCTTTCGAAAATGTTTTATTCTTTACTAAGACGCCTAATTGTTCTTGCTGCACCAAAATTTGGTAGTACCCAAGAATAATTGCTTGGACCGTATTCTCCATAACAAACCGGGCATTACCGCTGCTAAGTTCTTCTAGTTTCTCTAAGCGTTCTTTGGAGAGATGAACAAGAAAACCATCGAACAACGTAAACTGGGCATCCAACTGTCCAATAAGGTTGTCTGAAATGTTTTTACCCGCTACCGCAAAAGGGTTAGCAGGCTTACGCTGTACCACGCTATTTGGCTGGTTACCAATCAGGTTAATTGTTGGAAACAAGCCAGCCTGACCCCAGGTATTATTGTTTTTGGCGATATCTTCATTGAGTTTACCGATCTGAACATTAAAATTATTTCGCAATCCAATTTCAATAGCCCGCGCAAGACTCAATTCATCTTGTGCATAAGCACCGGAACAACTTAATGCAAACAGAATTAAAGCAAAAAAACGATTCATAGTAAAAATGAGATTGAACTTATTCATGTGATACATTAGCCTCTTTACTGCTTACATAAGAGTAGATTGCCGGAATTACGTACAAGGTCAATACTGTTGCGAACGCCATACCTCCAATAACAGCAATACCCATAGACACCCTACTTTCCGATCCTGCCCCTAGCGCTAAAGCGATTGGAAGAATACCTAATATGGTTGACATGCTTGTCATAAGAATAGGTCTAAAGCGTGACTCAGCTGCTTCGGTTACTGCTTCTAACAACTTCTTGCCTTGCTCTTTACGTTGATTAGCAAATTCAACAATTAAAATTCCATTTTTAGTTACCAAACCAATTAACATGATGATACCAATCTGACTAAAAATATTTAGTGTTTGATTAAAATACCACAACGATAACAAGGCTCCCGCTAAGGCCAAAGGCACTGTAAACATAATGATCAATGGATCTTTAAAACTTTCAAACTGACCCGCAAGAATAAGGTAAATGATTGCTAGTGCTATTGCGAATGCAATATAAATGCTTGATGAACTTTCTGAAAATTCGCGCGAGGCACCATCTAAACTGGTTGTATAGGATTCGTTTAAAACCTCCTCACCAATCCTCTCCATTTCCTTAATGCCTTCGCCCAAGGAAATGCCATTTGCTAACTGAGCACTCACCTTGGCAGATGAGTATCGATTAAAACGATATAGTTGCGGTGGACTGCTAAGCTCTTCAAACGTTACCAAGTTATCTAACTGAATTAATTCACCGCGCTTATTTTTTACATACAATGTTTTTAAGTCAAGCGGTTCGTTGCGGTCTCCGCGCTCTACCTGCCCAATAATCTGATATTGTTTTCCATCCATAATAAAGTTACCAAAGCGAGAACCACTGAGCCCAAGTTGCAATGTTTGCGCAATGTCAAACACGTTTACTCCTAAGTTTCTCGCTTTGTCGCGGTCAATCGTAATGTTGATCTCGGGCTTATTGAATTTTAAATCTAAATCAACAAATGAAAACTTTGGACTTGCATTGGCTTTGGCCAAAAATTCAGGAAGTACTTCTTTAAGCTTATCAATCTCAGCCGCCTGAATTACAAACTGCACCGGAAAGCCGCCTCTTCGATCACCGATTGTTTGAGCTTGAGATACAAACGTTCTTACCCCTGAATATTTTTGAGCTCGCTTAGTAACGTCATCAACAATTTGCTGCTGGGTTCGCGTTCTTTCTTTTGGAGATTTTAACATCACTCTAACAAAACCAGAGTTTGCCCCAGCTCCACCAAAACCAGGTGCAGTAACGCTTAAATAGCCAAATGTTTCAGGCACTTCGTCACGAACAAATTCATTTAACTCTTCAACATATTTATCCATATACTCAAACGTAGCCCCTTCCATGGCCTGCGCTTGTAACCTGAATTCACTGCGGTCTTCCATAGGAGCAAGCTCAGAAGGCACAAGTATGCCCATCAAATAAATTAAGCCACCTGATACTGCAATTACTACAAACGCTAACCAACGGTACTTCATAAACCCTCTTAATGAATTACTGTAGGCTCTGGTAAGCGCGTCAAAAAATGGTTCAGTTACACGATACAACCATGGTTGTACGGCTCTTCGCTTCAGAATTTTTGCGCTCATCATGGGCGTGAGAGTTAGTGATACAAATGCCGAAATAGCAACAGAGCTCGCCACTACCAATCCAAACTCGCGAAACAAGCGACCCGTAAGTCCTTGCAAAAAGATTACCGGTAAAAAAACTGCCACCACAGAAACGGTGGTTGAGATAACTGCAAAATAAATTTCGGTTGATCCTTTTTTTGCTGCCTCGGCAGGATCTTCGCCTTCTTCAATTTTTACATAAATATTTTCCAATACAACAATAGCATCGTCTACAACAAGCCCAATAGCCAACACAATTCCTAAAAGTGTAAGCACATTGATTGTGAAGCCCAGCAAGTACATGACAAAGAAAGCTCCAATTAAAGAGATTGGGATTGTGGCAACCGGAATAATAGTTGTGCGCCAATCGCGCAAAAACAAAAAGATGATAGCCAACACCAAACAAAATGCTATAATGATAGTTTCTTCAACTTCTGAAATTGAAGCCCGTATGTATTCAGTAGAATCGTAGCTCATTACATACTTTACATCGGCAGGAAGATCGTTTTGAATCTGTGCTAATTTTTTATAGAGCCTTTCCGAGATATCGATATTATTTGCTCCCGGCTGCGCCACAATGGCAATCGCACATCCCGGCACACCATCGCGTCTTAAAATACTACGGTCATTCTCTGCTCCTAATTCGGCCCTGCCTACATCGCTAAAGCGAACTATCTTATCACCATCTTCTTTAATAATTAGATTATTAAAATCTTCTTCTGTTGTTAGTCGGCCCATGGTGCGAACGGTGAGTTCCGTATTGGAACCCTCCACTCTGCCTGAAGGTAATTCAACATTTTCGCGGTTAACCGCCTGCAGCACATCGGATGGAGCAAGCTTTAGGGAAGCGAGTTTAATCGGATCCATCCAAAGTCGCATAGAATATCTGCGTTCACCCCAAACCTGCACGGAGCTAATACCCGGTATTGTTTGAATCCGCTCTTTAAAATAAATCTCGGCAATGCGGGAAAGCTCAAGCAAATCGCGCTTGCTACTTACTACGGTTAAGAAAATTATAGGACTTGAATCAGCATCTGCTTTTTCAACGCGTGGCGGATCAACATCAGGAGGTAGTCGATTAAGTGCTCCGGAAACTTTATCTCGAACATCATTAGCGGCAGCTTCTAAATCAACACCTAATTCAAACTCAACAGTAATATTGCTTCTTCCTTCGCGACTTACAGACGTAATTGTACGCACACCGGGCACGCCATTAACAGCCTCCTCTAGTGGTTCAGTAATTTGTGATTCAATTACGCTTGAGTTAGCACCAACATAACTTGTTGATACCGTAACTACCGGTGGATCAACACTCGGAAATTCTCGTACCCCCAAAAACATAAATCCGATTATCCCAAACAGGATAATTACAAGGGACATTACAATGGCCAATACGGGTCTGTTAATGCTTGTGATTGATAGACTTGCCATACGTTGTTATTAAAATCTTAAACAAACATTCAATCTAATTTCGAAATCTTAATTCCTAGTCCTGGGCGCAGTTGCAGTATACCGGTTGTCAGTAAAGTATCTCCTACTTTCAATCCCGATAAAACTTCTAGAGAATGTTCCGTTCGGATACCGGTTTCAACGCGCGCTTCTTTGGCTTTGCCATTTTCAAGAATAAAAACTTTTTTTCCTGACTGTTCAGGAATTACTGCTTCTGTTGGAACAAGGATTGCGTTGTTGGTTGTTTGAAGAATCAACTCAACTTTTACAAATTGCCCTGGTAACAAATTGCCTCCTTTGTTGTCGGCCAATGCTCTGATTTTTAAGGTGCGTGTATCCGGATCAATGCGTGGTTCAATAGCATACACCTCGCCTTCGTAAACTTTTAAATCACTTTCAATAGTGAAGCGAATTTTCTTTCCGGGAGAAACCTGAGTGCTGTACCGACCCGGTATGGCAAAATCAATTTTAGCCGGTGAGATATTGTAGAGTGTAGCAATAACGGTACTTGGCGATATATAGGCTCCTTCACTAACAAACCTCAATCCAATTACGCCATCAAACGGTGCGCGTATTCTGGTTTTGGCAAGTTGCGTTTCAAGCAACTGAATATCGGCTCCCGTTGTGTTCAAACGGTTTAATGCGTTATCGTATTCTTCCTGGCTGATCGCATCTTTTTCTAAAAGTTTGCGTTGGCGAAATTCATTGTCTTCATTCAGCTTACGATTGTATTTCTGTTTTTCAAGTTGAGCTTCTATTTCATCGTCATTAGTTTGAATAAGCAGATCTCCTTTTTTTACCTGCTTACCTTCTTTAAAAGAGATAGAAAT
>Ga0209480_10000642_pt1 | contig 27710 bp, 28 predicted proteins | sample JI61114C2DNA_FD_187501 | JGI IMG/M metagenome (GOLD analysis project Ga0209480, IMG submission 187501) | Wastewater effluent complex algal communities from Wisconsin, to seasonally profile nutrient transformation and Carbon sequestration -... | ecosystem: Engineered > WWTP > Effluent > Algae... | reverse complement strand
CAGCGGACCGAGCTGAAGACGAAGCTGCGCGGTGGTGTCGCCGAGCGCGAGGTCCCCTTCGCCAAGGCCGGGTCGCTGACGCGGGTGTACGCCGTCGCGTCCGGCAAGGGCGGTGTCGGCAAGTCCTCGGTCACGGCCAACCTCGCGGCTGCCCTGGCCGAGCAGGGCCTGCGGGTCGGGGTCGTCGACGCCGACATCTACGGCTTCTCGATCCCCCGCATGCTCGGGGTCGAAGGGCGCCCGACCCAGGTCGACGACATGATCCTGCCGCCGCTCGCGCACGACGTGAAGGTGATCTCGATCGGCATGTTCGTGCCCGGCAACCAGCCCGTCGTCTGGCGTGGGCCGATGCTGCACCGGGCCCTCCAGCAGTTCCTCGCCGACGTCTTCTGGGGTGACCTCGACGTCCTGCTCCTCGACCTGCCCCCGGGCACGGGTGACATCGCGATCTCCACTGCCCAGCTCGTCCCCGGCGCCGAGATCCTCGTCGTCACCACCCCGCAGCAGGCCGCTGCCGAGGTGGCCGAGCGGGCCGGCGCCATCGCGCTCCAGACCCACCAGCGCGTCGCCGGTGTCATCGAGAACATGAGCTGGCTCGAGCTTCCCGACGGCACCCGTCAGGAGATCTTCGGGTCCGGTGGCGGCCAGGAGGTCGCTGACTCACTGACCCGCGCGATCGGTTCGGAGGTCAAGCTCTTGGGCCAGATCCCGCTCGACACCCGCCTGCGCATCGGCGCCGACGAGGGGATGCCGGTCGTCCTGGGTTCCCCGGACAGCCCGGCAGCCGTTGCCCTGCGGGGCATCGCGCGTGGTCTGGCGACGCGCTCGCGCGGGTTGGCGGGCCGATCGCTCGGACTCACCCCGGCCGGCCGCTGACGCCGACCGGCCCCTGACCCGGTCGGTCAGGTGGCGTCGACGTCGTACGGCGTCGGGCGTGCCGGGTCCCACTCCAGCGGCGTGGCCCGCGTGGAGATGTAGGGTTCCTCGACCACGGGCGCCCCACCTCCCGCGGATGCCGTGGCGGAGGCTGCGACCGCGCCCCCGGCCGCTGCCGCACCGGCAGCCGCTGAACCACCCGTGAGCCCCTTGCCTGCCGCCCGCACGGAACCGATCTGCTCGCGCACCGGCGCCACCGCGTCGTCGAGCGGGTCGAGCAGGGCTTCCTTGACGATCCGGCGGGGGTCGTACTGACGAGGGTCGTACTGGCGCCAGTTGATGTCCTCGTACTCGGGGCCGAGCTGGTCCTTGAGCTGGACCTTGGCGCCCTCCGCCATGACCCGCGCCTTGCGGATGCCGCGCGCGAGCTTGGCGGCGTACTCGGGCAACCGATCAGGTCCGAGGATGAAGACGGCGATGAGCGCGACGAGCACGACCTCCCAGCCATTGACCCCGAACACCGAGCACCACCCGTCCCTTTCCTGGACCGCTTCCGCGCCGTGGGCGCGTCAGTCAGCCGAACCCTGAAGGACCATGGTGACATCCCTCTGGGCCCCGCCGCGCATGATGGTCAGCGTCACCGAGTCACCCACGGTCCGAGAGCGGATCAGGACGACCAGTTCACCGTCGTCGGAGACGGGCCTGCCCTCGAAGGCGATGACGACGTCACCGGCCCGCAGCCCGGCCTCGTCCGCGGGGCCGTCCGGTGCAACCGCGGGCTGCCCGGAGGGGCCCTCGTCGGCGATGCGCACGCCCTCGCCGTCGTAGGTCGAGTCGAGGAACACGCCGATGATGGGGTGCACGGCCTTGCCGGTCGTGATCAGCTGCTCGACCGTGGTGGCCACCTGATCACTCGGGATGGCGAAGCCGACGCCGATGTTGCCGCTCTGGCCGCTGATCTCCGACCCCGGCGCCCGGGCGATGGCGGAGTTGACCCCGATGACCCGGCCCTGCATGTCGAGCAGGGGCCCACCGGAGTTGCCCGGGTTGATGGCGGCGTCGGTCTGGATGGCGTTGATGAACGCCTGGTCATCGGCCTCGCCGGGTGTGACCGGCCGGTTGAGGGCGCTGACGATGCCCGAGGTCACGGTGGAGTCCAGGCCGAGCGGGGCACCGACGGCGATGACCTGGTCACCGACGACCACGTCCGCCGAGCGACCCAGCTCGAGCGGGTCGAGGTCGGTGCGGTCGACCTTGACGACGGCGAGGTCGTACGACGCGTCGCGACCGACGATCGTGGCCGGCACCTGCTGACCGTTGGCCAGCACCACCGTGATCTCCCCACCGTCGGCTGCGCTCGCGACGACGTGGTTGTTCGTGACGATGTGACCACGCTCGTCGTACACCCAGCCGGAGCCGGTGCCGGTGCCGCCGCCACCCTCGACCCGCAGGGTGACGACACTCGGGGTCGTGCGAGCGGCGATGTTGGCGACGGAACCGTCCGGGCGGGTCGTGGCCCCCGCACCCACGCTCGGGGCCGAACGGGCCGCTGATCCCGTGGAGCCGAAGGACTCCCCGTCGGTCAGGGCCGCGCCGAGCAGGCCACCGAGGAGACCGGAGACGAGCGCGACGGCGAGCGACACCCCGATCAGGGCCCCCCAGCCCGGCCCGCGGCGCGCAGGGGCGGGCGCCTCGGGCGGAGCAGCCGGAGCCGGAGCAACCGGGGCACCCCACGGCGAGAGCTGGGTGGTCGGCGCCGGGTGCGTCGTGGGGCCCTGCTGGGTCGCGAAGGCCTGCTGGGCGGCGGCAGGGGCCGCCCCCTGCGCGGACGGAGTCGGCAGCGCAGCCCACGCAGGCTCCGGCTGCTGTTGGGGCACCTCTTGGGTCACCTCGTCAGAGGTGCTCGCCTGGTCCCAGGGGCGCCAGTCGTCGCGGCCCGGCTCGCGCTCACTCGTCATGGGGTCGATTCTGCCTGCTGGTCGGTCCTGGTGAGGACGACCCCCTGGCTGAACCCGTTGCTCACGGCCGCCGTGGCGGCGCGCGTTGGCGTGGCCGTCGCTGCCACGAGGGGGGTCACGGTGGCCAGGGCAGGCCGACCGGTGCCGGGTGCGGGAACCATGGTCAGGCTCCAAGCGGCGGCTGCGGAGATCCCGGCGGCCGCAGCGGCGATCACCGTGGCGCGCAGCGGGCTGCGGTGGCAGGGCGGAGCACCGGGAGCGAGCAGCCGCAAGGGGTCGTGCTGAGGGCTCGGCGGGGTGCTCGCACGCGGCAGGTCTGCGGCCATCGTGCTGCCGAGCGCGAGCAGGGTGGTGCGCAGGTCCCCCGGCATGGTCGGGGCTCCAGCCAGGGCACTGCGCAGCCGACGCTCCTGGTCGACGGCGTGGCCGCAGACCTGACAGGTCACGAGGTGCCGGTCCCACGCCCACTGGCGGTTCAGCGGAAGGCGGCCGGCGGCGTACTCGGTGAGCTCGTCGTCGAGGCACTGCACCCGGGTGGAGTGGGTCATACGACCCCCGCGGCGGGACGGCGGATGATCCGGCCCGTGCTCCTCGTGGGCGCACTCGTGGTCGGCTGCGGTGCGCGGTGGGCCAACGACTCGCGCAGCTGGGCGCGACCGCGGTGGATGCGCGAGCGCACGGTCCCGAGCTTGATGCCCAGGGTCGCGGCGACCTCCTCGTAGGACAGCCCCTCGATGTCGCACAGCACGACCGCGGCCCGGAAGTCCGGGGAGAGTGCGTCGAGCGCACGCTGCACGTCGTCGTCGAAGTGGGCGTCGTGGTACGCCTGCTCGGGGCCGGGCCCGCGCCCCTCGAGGCGGGCGGCCGACTCGTCGGAGAGGGCGTCGAAGCGGATCCGCTGCTTGCGGCGCATCTTGTCGAGGAAGACGTTGGTCGTGATGCGGTGCAGCCAGCCCTCGAACGTGCCGGGCTGGTAGGTGTGCAGCGACCGGAACACCCGCACGAACACGTCCTGGGTGAGGTCCTCGGCGTCGTGGACGTTCCCCGTGAGGCGGTACGCGAGCCGGTACACCCGTGCGGAGTGCTGCTCGACGACCTCCTCCCACGTCGGGGGAACCCAACCGGCAGCCGGCAGGTCGCCGGTCCGCACGGCATCCGTCGTCGTCATCGTCTCTTCCCTCACCGAGCTGCTCATGTCACCCATCGATACGCGTCCAGTCCGACAATTGTTCCCGGATTCCCTGAACAAACGCTGGGAACGTGCGTCGGCTCCTGCGACCACGCCCCGGGCCATAGGGTTGGGCCATGAGCACCCTGAGGCCCGCCAGCTGGACGTACACCGAGGAGTTCGTGACCGAGCCGGAGGTCATCGAGAACGCCCGACGGCGCGGTCTGGAGTTCGGCGACGCCTCCCCGGTCGGCACGGGCGCCGGGGCGATGCTGCGCGTCGTCGCGGCCGCTGTCCAGGCGCGGCACGTCGTCGAGATCGGCACGGGGGCCGGCACGTCGGGCCTGTGGCTGCTCTCCGGCATGCCCGACGACGGGGTCCTCACGACCATCGACTCCTCCGCCGAGCACCAGCGAGCCGCCCGCGAGGCCTACGCGGAGGCCGGCTACGCCCACCAGCGCACCCGCGTCATCACCGGGGACGCCGCCGAGGTGCTGCCCCGGATGACCGACGGCGCCTACGACCTGGTCGTCATCGACGCCGACAAGCCCGGCTACCCGACGTACGTCGAGCACGCGATCCGGCTGCTGCGACCGGGCGGGGTGCTCGTGATGGACAACATGCTCTGGCACGACCAGGTCGCCGACCCCGCGGCGCGCGACGCGACGACGAGCACCCTGCGCGACCTCGGCAAGGCGCTGCGCGACCACGACCAGCTCACGACGACCCTGCTGCCGGTGAGCGACGGCCTGCTCGTCGCCGTCAAGCGCTGAGGCGACCGCTCAGCTGACCTCGGGGCCCGCCCCGCGGCGGAACCCGGCGGGGCCCTCGGCGATCGCGACGACCTCCCAGTCCTCGATGGTGATCGGCGCGGAGCCGATCATCACGCTCCCCGGTGCCGTGGCGGCACCGGGCTCGAAGCTCTCGCGGAAGACCGTGCGGTCCTGCTCGGAGTCGAAGACGTACGTCCCCTCGAACCACTCGCCCTCGCGCATGCGCCACACCTTGAAGGCGAGGCCGTCGAGGAACATGAACCGTGCGATCGAGGTGCCGACGACGTACTCGCGCAGCTGGTCGGCGGCATCCGCCGGGGCGTCTTCCAGCGACCAGCGAACGGTCAGCCCGTAACCGGCGTTCATGCCATCTCCTCCAGCCACCGCAGCAGCAGTCGTGTCCCGAAACCGGTGGCCCCCTTGGCGGAGGTGCCGGCGTCGACGTCCGAGCGGCCGGTGCCTGCGATGTCGAGGTGCGCCCACGGGCGATCCCCGACGAACTCCCGAAGGAACAGGGCCGCAGTCACCGCACCGCCACCCACGCCGGGAGCGATGTGGGCGACGTCGGCGACGTCGGAGTCGAGGGCTCGACGGTAGGTCTGCGCGAGGGGCATCGGCCACAGCGTCTCACCAGTCGTCGCCCCGGCGGCCTCGAGCGCGGCGCCCAAGGCCGCGTCGGTGGCGAAGACCGGTGCGATGGTTCGCCCCAGCGCGATGCGCGCGGCACCGGTGAGGGTCGCGACGTCGACCAGGACCCGTGGGATCGAGTGCGGCATCGGCGTAGGCGAGTGCGTCGGCGAGCACGATGCGGCCCTCGGCGTCGGTGTTGCCGATCTCGACGGTGCGACCGCCGTACTGGGTCACGACGTCCCCCGGCCGGTACGAGGCCCCGTCGACGGCGTTCTCGGCCAGGGCGAGCAGACCGGTGACCCGCACCGCGACCCCGAGCTCGTGGCAGGCGGCCACGACGGCCAGGACGATGGCCGCTCCGGACATGTCGGTCTTCATCCCGACCATGCCGTCGACCGGTTTGACCTGGAGGCCACCGGTGTCGAACGTGATGCCCTTGCCCACCAGCACGACACGTGGGGTCGCAGCGGTGGCGCCGTCCGGGACGTGGTCGAGCTGGACGAGACGAGGCGGCGTGGCCGACCCCGACCCCACGGCGATCAGGCCGCCGAACCCCTCCCGGGCGAGCTGGCGCTCGTCCCAGACCCGCACGTCGAGGTGGCTCTGCTTCGCCACGGCCCGGGCCTGCCGGGCCAACCAGGCCGGGTTCTTGGTGTTCGACGGTGTCATCGACAGGCCTCGCGCGAGCAGCTGGGCGCGGGCCCGGGCCTCGGCGTCGGCGACCGTCACGGCATCCTCGGTGCCGGCGACCACGGCCTCGGATGCCGGGTGCGTCACCACCGTGGGTCCCTTGCGGGTCCAGCGGGGAGAGGACCAGGACGCGAGCACGACGGCCTCGACGTAGGCCGCGAGGGCCTGCGAGCCCGCAGCCCCCGCCACGGCGTGGACCACCCGCGATCGGCCGCGAGTCGCGCGGCCGATCGCGGCGCCGGCACTGCGCCACGCGGCATCCGAGCCGTCGTCGACGCCCACGAGGACGACCCTGCGCACGGCGTGCGCACCGGGCATCAGGGGGATGGTCGTCTGCGCCCCCGCCTTGGTGCTGGGCGCGAACGTCGTGAGGACGTCATCGGCATGGAGGCCGAGCGCCTCGATGGCGGCGCGGGCGCTCGTGTCCCCGAGCGCGTCATCGGCACCGACGACCGCGACGAGGGCTGTGCCGTCCGGGTCGCTGCCGCCGGACTGGATGGCCGCGAGGGCTGCCCCGAGGTCGGGCAGCACGCTCCACGAGGAGGTGGCTGGGTGGCGCAGGACGTCGACTCGGGGCACCGGTCGACCATATCGAGCGGGATGCCTGACACGCGCCGAGGCCCCCACCGGTTTCGGTGGGGGCCTCGGCGTGGAGGGGTCAGGCGTGGGTCACGCCAGACCTTCGCAGTTGTCGATCGCGGCGCCCAGGGCGCGCACCTCGTCGGGAGTCATCTCGACGACGAGTCGCCCCCCACCCTCCAGAGGCATGCGAAGGACGATGCCACGACCTTCCTTGGTGACCTCGAGCGGGCCGTCGCCCGTCCTCGGCTTCATTGCCGCCATGGCTCAAATCCCTTCCTCGCCGCGGCGCCGTCTGGTGCGTGCCGCGTGGTGTCCGACGCCGGAGGGCCGGAATGCTGACCCATTATCCCGCAGTGGTGCGGCGCGACGAAATCCGGCTCAACGCACGGCGGTCGCTCACGGAGGGAAGGAGCCCCACGGGGTGTACACCAGAAGGGCAGCCGTCCACCAGAAGAGCCCGGCGACGACGACGACGAGGACGACCGCGACCCTGCGGCGCCAGTGGGGCACGACGCGTTCGCCGTTCGCCGTGCGCATCGCGACCGAGGCCACCAGGGCGGCGATCGGGAAGTCGAGGAGGAGGAAGCGCCACATGCTCGTGATGGGGCGCACGACCGCGAACATGTACAGCGGGTAGGCGAGCGCCCAGGCGCGGGCCTCGATGCAGATCCACCGGCCGTGGCGACCGAGCACGAGGGCCACGTACGTGCCGAGCAGGGCGACGAGGACGACGACTCCCGCGACACCCTTGCCCTGCCAGGCCCACTCCACCCAGAGCACGAACGGCCCCTTGTCGGGGCGCTGACCCCACGCCGCCTGCACGTCGAAGAACGCCGTCGGGACCCCCGTGGCCACCGCGGCCACGACGGGCCAGGCCACACCGCTCACCCCGACCGCCGCGAGCATGACGAGGGCACGCCACCGCTGCCCCAGGAGAGGGGGGACGCCGGCCGCCCGGTCCTCGCGCCAGCGCACCACGAGGTGGATGAGGACGGCCACCCCGAGCGCGGGGGCCACTCCCCGGGCAAACCCCAGGGGGATGGCGACCAGGGCCACGAGGAGGTAGTTGCGCCGGATGAGCATGAGCAGGGCCCCGGCGACCAGCGCCACGGCCAAGGCCTCGGTGTACGGCTTGAGCATGACGGCGGTCGTCGGGTAGAAGCACCAGAGGCCGGCGGCCACGAGGGCCAGCCGGTCGCGCTGGGGCTGACGGTCAGCGTGCTCACCCGAGCGCAGGACCGCCCAGATGAGCAGGGCGGCGACACCACCGAGGACGACGTTGAGCACCACCCCGGCGGCGGTGAACGGCATCCCCGTCACCATGAGCAGCTTCACCAGATAGGGGTAGAGCGGGTAGAACGCCCAGGCGCTGTACGTCACGCGGCCGGTGTCGGCATCGACCGGGAGCGGGACGGGGTAGCCGTCCTGCGCGATCCGCTGGTACCAGACGCCGTCCCACAGCCCGAACATGTCCCCGAGGCCGGGGTCGTCGTGGCCGACCCCGGCCGGGGTCTGGAACCACGTCGCCGCGACCCAGAGCGCGAGCAGCGCAACGAGGCGGGAGATGAGGTAGACGGCGAGGATGGTGAGCACCGGGTGGTTCAGGGCACGCGCGCCGAGGGCGTGCCTGCCCTCGGAGGTCAGCAGGCTCGGCCGCACGGGCTGTGCCGGGGCTCGGTCAACCAGCGCCATCGGTCACGCTCCGGACGTCCCAGACGTGGACGCCACCCGTCGTCATGGGCTCGCCGAAGGCACTGGAGAGCGAGGCCAGCAGGGCCCCCTCGGCCGGCCGGCCCTGCGGGAGCACGATGGCATCGACTCGGCCGTGCCGCAGGTTGGTGGTGAACTCCTCGACCTGTTCGGGGGTCGCGAGCGTCGGCTGGTCGGCCTCGGCGATCGCCGCCATCCACTGGGTCAGGCCCGTCGGGGTGGCCCCGTACTGGCCCCCTCGTTCCGGGGTGGTGTCGGGCCCGACGAAGTACCCGGCCACGACGGGGAAACCCCATCGCGCCTGCGCCTGCCACTCCAGGGCCCGGGTGTCGCCGACCCAGGGGGCCGGCGCCGCGAGGACGGACCCGCCCTCGTCGACCCAGTCCTTCCACGACCCGTCGACGAAGAACTGCGGCATCGGGGCCCGTTGGTCGACGACGAGGGGCGTCGGGAGCACGGGGATCAGGACGAGACCCGCCGCGCCTGCTGCGGCGGCCAGGGCAGCGCCCGGGCTCGCCGAGGACCGGCCGACCGCGCGCCTCACCTCTTCGGCACCGATCGCGAGCAGCGCACCCAGCGCCGGCACCGCGATCAGGGCAAAGCGGGTCGGGAGCACGTTCTCGAGGATCGGGACGTGCTCGAACAGCACGCCGGGTGCGGGGATGCCGGTGGATCGACCGTTGACGACGACCTCCTCACCGAGTGAGAACCAGCAGGAGATGAGCACGACGACTCCCAGCGCCTGGACGGCCGGGCGCCGCCACAGCGCGATGACGACGGCGACCGCGGCAAGCAGCAGGGGGATGCCGAAGAAGGAGTTCTCCTCGGTGCGGTTCATCGACAGCGCGGCCGACGCCCACACGTCCGCGCCGATGCTGCGGGTGGCCCGACCCCACAGCTGCGCGAGGTCGTTGCCGCCCGGCGGGTGCCAGATGGAGGTGTAGCTGCGTGGACCGGCGAACTGCCACCACAGCGGCACCGCGACGATGGCCAGGCAGACGCCGGCGCCGAGAGCCAGGCCCCGCGCGAGCGGGCGCAGCACCTCGCGGTGGTGGGCGAGCACCACCGGGGCGGCGATCGCCAGGCCGATGGCCGTGAGCAGCAGCACCTCCTCGCCGATGAACACCTGCCAGGCCGCGAGCAGGCCGAGGACCACCGCGTCCCGTCGGGGACGCCCACCCTGCGCGAGGCGGATGACCCGGTCGACGATGACCGGCACCAGGAACTGGGCGACGAAGTTGGGGTGACCGTTGGCGTGCGAGACCATCCCCGGTGCGAAGCCGACGAAACCGGCGCCGATGGCCGCGAGCAGGGGGTGGACCGCGAGACGACGGCGGAACAGCCAGAACCAGCCGGATGCCGTGAGCGCCAGCCCCAGCACCTCGACGAGCACGAACGTGGCCGACGGTCCCGCGAGCAGGGTCAGGGGGGCCAGCGGAACGCCGAGCCCGAGCACTGCCGCGTTGGCCATGAGGTTGACGCCGTCGGGGAAGTTCTGGAGGTCGGTGAACAGGGGGTTGGAGAACGTGACGAGGTTGTGGGCGGTGGCCCCGAAGTACCACTCGAAGGCCTGCTGGTCCTGGACTCCCTGGGACAGGTAGCCGGTGCGCAGGTCGGCGACGAGGCCGGAGAGCAACCACACCGCCACCAGGAGGTAGACCGCCGGGGCAGCGAGGTCCGAGCGCCGCCACGGCAGGGGGGACGGCTCCGTCGTCGACCGGTCCCGAATGGTGTTCCCAGCTCGGCCGGGCTGGGTCTGCGACGCGTCGTCGGGGGCGAGTGCCGCGGCGGGGCGAGTGCCGCGGCTGTCACGCGGGGCCCGAGGAGTCCCGGGGCCTCGTCCGGGTGCTCGAACATCGGGTCGTGGGCCTCGCCCCGCAGGTGCGCGATCGCTCGGTCGTGCGCGGCCACCCGACCCTCGAGGACCCGGATGACCTCGTCGACCTGCTCGCGCCGGTACCCCCTCAGCTGGGTGCGCAGCGCGTCGTCGAGCGGAGCGGTCATGCCGCGGCCCGGGCGAGGACCCCGTCGACGACCCTGGCGAACAGCACGGCGGCCAGCCGGTCGCCGATGGGCCTCGTGAGCGTCTTCAGCCCGGGCAGCCACAGTTCCTCTGCCCACACGATCGACGAGCCGCCGGGACGCTCCGGGTCCGGACGCACCGTGATGTCGGCCCAGCCGTGCAGGAACCGGCCGGTCTTGACCAGTCGCAACCGGTGCCCGGGCTCCAGGGCCGTCACGAGCATGCGGTCCGCGATCGCCAGTGGCCCCAGGCGGGTCCAGGCGATGACCTCGGCGCCGAGGGCCAACCCCTGCTCGGGCACCTCGACGTCGGTCAGTGGAACGTGCGCGGTGTGCTCGGCCAGGTCGGTGAGGGCGGCAAAGGCGACAGCAGGTGCCAGCGGCGTGCGGCGGGTGATCGTGCAGGCCATCGGCTCACTGACCTCCCGATCGGTTCTCGTCGAGCAGTCGCGCGAGCTCGGCCTCGCGTTGCGCCAGCGTCTCGTGCAGGACCTCCAGGCGGGTGTCGACGTCGTCGATGCGGTAGCCGCGCACCTCGGTGTCGAAGCGCACGGCAGCCACGTCGCTCGCGCTCGGGACCTCGGGGAGCCCCGTCTCCGGGGTCGTCGAGACAGCAGCGACCAACGGGTCGGCAGGCACCCGCCCCGTGGCCACGCCGAGCACGACCAGGACGAGCGCGACGGCGACGAGCCCGAGGACGATGAGAGCAACCACGCCCCGATCCTACGGCGGCCACACCGCCTCTACTCTGACGTGCCCGCGGGTGGCGACGGCGTGGACGAGCGTCGTGCCGAGGCGTCGGCGGCGATGATGGTGCCCACCGCCTCGTCGACGTCGTCGGTGAGGGTCAGCAGGTCGAGGTCACCGGTGCTGATCGTGCCGCGCGCGGCTGCGGTGTCGCGCAGCCAGTCGAGCAGGCCACCCCAGTAGTCACGACCGAGCAGGACGATCGGGAAGCTGGTCACCTTCTGCGTCTGCACGAGGGTCACCGCCTCGAACAGCTCGTCGAGCGTGCCGAACCCGCCGGGGAGCACGATGAAGCCCTGCGCGTACTTCACGAACATCGTCTTGCGGGCGAAGAAGTAGCGGAAGTTCACCCCGAGGTCGACGAACTCGTTGAGCCCGGCCTCGAACGGCAGCTCGATGCCCAGCCCCACGGACGTGCCACCGGCGTCGAGGGCACCCTTGTTGGCGGCCTCCATCGCCCCCGGCCCACCGCCGGTGATGACGGCGTAGCCGGCATCCACGAGGGCGGCGCCCACGCGGCATCCGAGCTCGTAGACCGGGTCGTGGGGCTTGGTGCGGGCCGAGCCGAACACGCTGACGGCCGGACCGAGCTCGGCCAGGGCGCCGAACCCGGTGACGAACTCGGACTGGATGCGCATGACCCGCCACGGGTCGGTGTGCACCCAGTCGGCGGAGCCTCGACTGTCGAGCAGCCGTTGGTCGGTGGTCGAGCCGGGCACCCTGGAGCGGCGCATGACCACCGAGCCCTGGTAGTAGTCGCGGTGGGGACTGGCCTGTGTCGGGGTCGGGTCCACGGCGCCACTGTATGCGGCGCCCTTCACCACTCGCGTCAGGCGAGCCAGCGCAGCAGGGCCTGCTCGCACGCGGTGTACTGCTCGGCCGGGCACTGCTCGTCGTCCATGTGGGCGAGGTTGGGGTCGCCCGGCCCGAAGTTCACGGCCGGCACGCCGAGGGCGGAGAAGCGGGCCACGTCGGTCCAGCCCTGCTTGGCCTCGACCGTGAGGCCCAGGGCCTCGACGAACGCCTTGGCCGCGGGAAGGTGCAGCCCCGGGCGGGCACCGCCGGCGTTGTCGACCACCACCACGTCGAAACCGGAGAAGACCTCGCGAACGTGCGCCTCGGCATCCTCCTCGGTGAGCGAGGGCGCGTAGCGGTAGTTCACCGTGACCACGCACCGGTCGGGGATGACGTTGGTCGCCGTGCCGCCGGAGATGAGCACGGCGCCGAGGGCTTCGCGGAACTCGAGCTCGTCGACGACCCGGGTGACCGGCTCGTAGGCCGCGAGGCGCGCGAGCACCTCGGCGGCGTCGTGGATGGCGTTGTGGCCCTTCCAGGGACGTGCCGAGTGCGCCGCGATGCCCTTGGTGCTCACCTCGGCGCGCAGCGTGCCCTTGCAGCCACCCTCGATGCGGGCGTCGGTGGGCTCGAGCAGCACCGCGAAGTCGGCGTCGGCGAGCAGGTCGGGAGCCTGCTGCTGCACGAGGAGCAGGCCGTTGTGGACCGAGTCGATCTCCTCGGCCTCGTAGAAGACGAAGGTGAGGTCCCGGCTTGGCTCGCGCACCTCGTGGGCGATCCGCAGCATGACGGCGACGCCGCCCTTCATGTCGACCGTTCCGCGACCCCAGAGCACCTCGCCGCCCTGACCCTGCACGCGTCGGGTGGTGGGCAGGTTGGCCGGCTCGACGGTGAGGGGCACGGTGTCGATGTGACCGGCGAGCACGACCCGCTCGGCGCGGCCGAGGTCGGTGCGGGCCACGACGGTGTTGCCGATGCGCGCCACGGTGAGATGGGGCAGCGGGCGCAGGGCCGCCTCGACGGCATCCGCGAGGGCGCGCTCGTCCAGGCTCACCGACTCGATGTCGCAGACGGCGGCGGTGAGCGAGGTGACGTCGTCGGCCAGGTCGAGCGCAAGGGGTGTGAGCGGCATGGCGTCAGCGTAATCACCGCACGGGCGTGTCCGTCGGCCACCGTAGGCTTGTCGCATGACACGCACCGCCTGGGGTCACGCCCTGATCACGCTCACCGACGACGCGACGGTGCTCGACGCCTGGTTCCCCGCCCCGGCCCTGGGTGAGCCCGGCGGCGCCGGCGAGCTCGCGGCCCCGGCCGGTCTGGAGGCCCTCGCGGTGCCGGATGCCGTGCGTGGCGTTCGTCGGGAGCTACGGTTGGTGAGCGTTGACCTCGACGCGCCCCCGGCCGACGCCCCGGACGGCTGGCTGCGCCTGCACCTGCTCTCCCACCGGCTGTGCGCTCCGAACAGCATCAACCTCGACGGGCTCTTCGGGGTGCTCACCAACGTCGTGTGGACCTCACAGGGCCCGTGCGCCGTCGACGGCTTCGAGCTGACCCGGGCCCGCCTGCTGGCGCGCGGCCCCGTGCAGGTGTTCGGCATCGACAAGTTCCCCCGGATGACCGACTACGTCGTGCCCGCCGGGGTGCGGATCGCGGATGCCGACCGCGTGCGTCTGGGGGCCCACCTCGCGAGCGGCACCACCGTCATGCACGAGGGCTTCGTCAACTTCAACGCCGGCACGCTCGGGACCTCGATGGTCGAGGGTCGGATCAGCCAGGGAGTCGTCGTCGGCGACGGGTCCGACATCGGTGGCGGCGCGTCGACCATGGGCACGTTGTCCGGCGGCGGGACGGAACGCGTGAGCATCGGCGAGCGTTGCCTGCTCGGAGCCGAGTCCGGGCTCGGCATCGCACTCGGTGACGACTGCGTGGTCGAGGCCGGGCTCTACGTCACCGCAGGCACGAAGGTCTCGCTCCCCGACGGGAGCGTCACCAAGGCCAGCGAGCTGTCCGGTCAGAGCAACCTGCTCTTCCTGCGCAACTCGGTGACGGGCGCGGTGCAGGCCCGGCCGCGTGACGGGCACGGCATCGTGCTGAACTCTGCGCTCCACGCCAACGACTGACACCTGAAGGACTCCTCCACCATGCCCCGCACCGCCAAGGGCGCCATCGCCCTTGCCGAACACGAGCCCCGGTCGCGGGCGCGACGCCGCCTCGGCGCCCTCGTGGTGCTCGCGATGCTCGGGGTGGTCGCCGTCGGGGGGTACGCCGCCGTCGGCTACCTCCGCATGCTGTGGACGCCCGAACAGTGTGAGGTGACCGCGGCCGGTTCGACGTTCCAGTGGGCTCCGGACCAGGCGAGCAACGCGGCCGCCATCACCGCCATCGCGATCAAGCGCGACCTGCCCCCGCGGGCGGCCACCATCGCGATCGCCACCGCCATGCAGGAGTCCAAGGTCCGCAACATCACCTATGGCGACCGCGACTCGCTCGGCCTGTTCCAACAGCGGCCCTCACAGGGCTGGGGTACGCCAGAGCAGATCCTCAACCCGGAGTACTCGACGAACAAGTTCTACGACGCGTTGGTGAAGGTCGAGAGCTACACGGACATGGAGATCACCGACGCCGCCCAGGAGGTGCAGCGCTCGGCCGCGGGCAAGGCCTACGCCCAGCACGAGGCGCAGGCGCGGGCCACGGCATCCGTGCTGTCCGGCCAGACCCATGCCGGGATGGTGTGTCTGCTCGAGGACCCGGAAGCACCGGGCGACGCCCGCTCGGTCGCGGATCTCATCGAGCAGGACTTCGGTGTCACGGCCGACGTCGACGGTGACACGGTGACGCTGAGCACCGACGACGAGGACCTCGCGTGGGCGGTCGGCTCGTGGGGGGTGGCCCGGGCCGTCGACACCGGGGCGGTGCGCGTCGTCGTCGCGGACCGGGAGTGGCAACGCGGCATGGGCGACTCGGCCCGCCAGTGGAGCACCACCGATGCGCCGTCGGCTGGTGCTCCGGCGGTCACGATCCACCTCACCTGATCCGTCGCGCGGGCGCTCGAGCGCCACGGTCGGCTCAGGTGGCGAGGCTGAGCTCTCGCTCCACGACGGTGGGCTGTTCGTGCGCCACCGCGAGCGCGCGGGCGAGGTCCGCGACGACGTCCTGCGGGCTCTCGAGGCCGACGGAGAGTCGCAGGAGCCCCGCGTCGGGGCGGGCCTCGGGTGCGACCGGTCGGTGGGTCAGGGCGGCCGGATGCTGGATGAGGGTGTCGACACCGCCGAGTGAGACCGCGTGGGTGACCAGGCGACAGTTGTCGGCAACGGCGGCCGCCGCGGCGTACCCACCGCGCAGAGCGAACGACAGGACGGAGCCGGGGCCGCTCATCTGTCGGCCCACGAGCCCCATCGGGTCGCACTGCGCCAGGCTGGGGTGGAGCACGCGCTCGACCTCGGGTCGGCCCTCCAGCCATCGTGCGACGACGGTCGCGTTCTCCTGCTGGGTGAGCACTCGCACCGGCAGCGTCTGCAGCCCCCGGTGCAGGAGGTAGGCCGACTGGGGTGCCAGGAGGCCGCCGGTGATCGCCCGGACCGTGCGCAGCCTCACGGCCCACTCCTCATCGGTTGCCACCACGCCACCGAGCAGGTCCCCGTGACCACCGATGAACTTGGTGGCCGAGTGCACGCTGAGTGCGGCTCCGTGCGCCAGCGGCTGTTGCAGCACCGGGGTCGCGAAGGTGTTGTCGACGAGCACGGGAACGGTGCCTGCCCTGGCGACGACGTCGGCGATGTCGACGAGGTCGAGGGAGGGGTTGGCCGGGGTCTCCACGATGACGAGCCCGGTGTCGGGGCGGATCGCGGCATCCACCTCGTCGGTCCTCGCCCAGGTGACCCTGGTGCCGAGCAGCCCGGTGGCCAGGAGGTGGTCCGTCCCGCCGTACAGCGGTCGCACCGCGACGACGTGGGGACGGCCGGCGGCGACGGCCGCGAGCAGGCAGGCCGTGATCGCGGCCATCCCGGAGGCGAAGGCCACCCCGGCGGGCGCTCCCTCGAGCTGGGCAAGGGCCCGCTCGAACCGGTCGACGTTGGGGTTCCACAGTCGCTGGTAGACCAGCGAGTCGTCCTGCTGGGGGCGGCCACCGGTGGCCATCCGTTCGTAGGCCTCACCGCCGAGCTCGACGCTCGGGAGGGGATAGGTGCTCGACTGGTCGACGGGTGGGACGTGCGCACCGAGGGCGGCGAGGTCCTCCCGCCCGGCGTGGACTGCGACAGTGAGGGGCTCCATGCCTCGATGGTGGTGCTTTCACCGGATGGGGTGCAACAGTTCCGTGGAATCCTCGACAGATCGTGTGCTGATGGGGGATTCTTCCGTACATGGCCCCTCACCCGACCACCGACCACCGGATTCCGCGCCGCCCCCTCGATGACGTCGACCGGGCCCTGGTCGAGCTGCTGTCCACGGACGGGAGGATGCCGAACGCCGAGCTGGCGCGACGGGTGGGCATCGCGGAGTCGACGTGCGCCGGACGGGTGAAGGCCCTGCGTGATGGCGGGGTCGTGCTCGCGATCCGCGGTGAGGTCGACCTCGCCGCACTCGGTCGCCCGATCGAGGCGATGGTGGCGCTGCGCTTCACCGGGCACGCCCGGGAGTCGATGGACTCCTTCCGCGACCGGGTGGCGTCCATCCCGGGGGTCGTCGCCGCCTACCACGTCGCCGGGGCCGACGACTTCCTCGTGCACATCAGCGGCGCCACCGCCAACGACCTGCGTGACCTCGTCCTGGACCACCTCACCTCCGTCGAGGGGGTGGCTCACGCCCAGACGAGCCTGATCTTCGAGCGGGTGCGCGGCCGTCGGCCGCTCGGGTGAGAGCGACCGGTCAGCGGTCGGTCAGCGCTCGCCGACGGGCACGTAGTTGCGCTCGCCCTCGCCGATGTAGACCTGGCGCGGCCGCCCGATCTTGGTCGTCGGGTCCTCGATCATCTCGCGCCACTGGGCGATCCAGCCGGGCAGGCGGCCCAGCGCGAAGAGCACCGTGAACATGCGCGTGGGGAAGCCCATCGACTTGTAGATCAGGCCGGTGTAGAAGTCGACGTTCGGGTAGAGCTTGCGCTCGATGAAGTACTCGTCGGCCAGGGCGATCTCCTCGAGGCGCATGGCGATCTCGAGCAGGTGGTCACCGCCCGCCGTCTTGGCGAGGATCTCGTGCGCGGTGTCCTTGATGATCGCGGCGCGGGGGTCGTAGTTCTTGTAGACCCGGTGGCCGAAGCCCATGAGGCGGACGCCGTCCTCCTTGTTCTTGACCTTGGTCATGAACTCGTCGGTGGAGAAGTCAGCCTTCTCGATGCGCTCGAGCATCTCGAGGACGGCCTGGTTGGCACCGCCGTGCAGCGGGCCGAACAGCGCGTTGATCCCGGCCGAGACCGAGGCGAAGAGGTTGGCCTGCGAGGAGCCGACGAGGCGCACGGTCGACGTCGAGCAGTTCTGCTCGTGGTCGGCGTGCAGCACGAGCAGCAGGTCGACCGCCCGGACGAGGTCGGGGTCGATCTCGTAGTCCGTGGCCGGGACCCCGAACGTCATCCGCAGGAAGTTCTCGACGAGGGAGAGGTTGTTGTCCGGGTAGAGGAACGGCTGGCCGATCGACTTCTTGTAGGCGTAGGCCGCGATCGTCGGCAGCTTGGCCAGCAGGCGGATCGTCGAGATCTCGACCTGCTCCTTGTCGAACGGGTCGAGGCTGTCCTGGTAGAACGTCGACAGGGCGGAGACGGCCGAGGAGAGCACCGGCATCGGGTGAGCGTCGCGCGGGAAGCCCTGGAAGAAGCCCTTGAGGTCTTCGTGCAGCATCGTGTGCTGGCTGATCCGGCCCTCGAACTCGGCGAGCTGGCTCGGCGTGGGCAGCTCGCCGTAGATGAGCAGGTAGGAGGTCTCGATGAAGCTCGACTGCTTGGCGAGCTGCTCGATGGGGTACCCGCGGTAGCGCAGGATGCCGGCGTCGCCGTCGATGTAGGTGATGGCGCTGGTGCAGCTGGCCGTGTTGGTGAAGCCACCGTCCAGCGTGACGTTCCCGGTCTCCTTGAGCAAGGACGAGATGTCATACCCGCCGTTGCCTTCAGTGGCCCGTACGAGGGACAGGTCGAGCTGCTTGCCAGCAGCGGACAGGGTGGCGCCATCAGTCATGTCGTCGTCCTTCACGAGGGGCAGGGAACCATTCGACCTTACAGTCCGTGGGCGGGAGCAGAAACCGCACGCCCGTCAGCCTTGTCTCGGGAGGTCACCCGAGGCGACGAACGGCGGCCTCGATGCGCTCATCGGTCGCCGTGAGGGCGATGCGCACGTGCTGACGTCCGGCGGGGCCGTAGAAGTCACCGGGGGCGGCGAGGATGCCGCGGTCGGCCAGCCGCTCGATGCTCACCCGGCAGTCCTCCCCCGCGCTCGCCCAGAGGTACAACCCGGCTTCGGAGTCATCGACCCGAAGGCCGAAGGACTCCACGGCCGGCAGGAGCGCGGCCCGGCGAGCGGCGTACCGCTGCTTCTGCGCCACGACGTGGTCAGCGTCGGACAGGGCTGCGAGCATGGCGCGCTGAACCGGCCACGGAACGATCATCCCGGCGTGCTTGCGGACCTCGAGGAGCTGCCCGACCAGAACGGGGTCACCCGCCACGAAGGCACCGCGGTACCCGGCGAGGTTCGACTGCTTGGACAGCGAGTACACGCACAGCAGCCCCTCGTGGGACCCACCCGTCACGCGCGGGTCGAGGATCGACGGCGTGGTCGGCGGCTCGCGTGACCCCGCGGCGCGAGGGCGCCAGTCGAGCTCCGCGTAGCACTCGTCGGAGGCGACCACCACCCCGTGCTCGCGGGCCCAGGACACCACCTTCGCGAGGTGCTCGATGCCGAGCACCTTTCCGGTGGGGTTGCCGGGGGTGTTCAGCCACAGCAGCTTCGGCGTTGTCGCTGCCGTCAGCGGGCCCAGTGCCGTGAGGGCGTCGACCGCCACCGGTGTGGCCCCCGCGAGGCGCGCCCCCACGTCGTACGTCGGGTACGCCACGCGCGGGAAGGCCACGACGTCGCCGGGCCCGATGCCCATGAGCAACGGCAGCCAGGCGACGAGCTCCTTCGAGCCGATCGTCGGCAGCACCCCCCCGGGGTCGACGTCGGGCACCCCCCGACGGGCCGCGAACCACGTGGCCACGGCTTCGCGCAGGTCAGGAGTTCCCCAGGTGAGCGGGTAGCCATGGGCATCGGAGGCGGCAGCGAGGGCGTCGCGGACCACGGCAGGGGTGGGATCGACGGGGGTGCCCACCGACAGGTCGACCAGCCCGGAGCCGGCCGGGCCGTCGATGGTGGGGTCGGAAAAGGAGCTCGCCCGCTGCTTGGTCGCAGCGAGCGAGTCCCAGGGAAAGTCGGGCAGGGAGAGCACCGGCGGTGGCCGCGTCCTACTCGTCGTGCTCCTGCGGGGGCAGCGCCGCGATGATCGGGTGGTCCTTGGGGATCATGCCGAGCTTGGCGGCCCCACCCGGGCTGCCGAGGTCGTCGAAGAACTCGACGTTGGCCTTGTAGTACTCCGCCCACTGCTCGGGGACGTCGTCCTCGTAGTAGATCGCCTCGACGGGGCAGACCGGCTCGCATGCACCGCAGTCGACGCACTCGTCGGGGTGGATGTAGAGGCTGCGCTCACCCTCGTAGATGCAGTCGACCGGACACTCCTCGATACAGGCCTTGTCCTTGAGGTCGACACAGGGCTGCGCGATCACGTACGTCATGACGCCCATACTATGCGGGCCATGGACGAGCGTGTCGAACTGCCCGAGCGTGAACCCCGGGTCGGGTCTCGCGTCGTGGTGCGACACACCCTGCCCGAGGCGGACCCGCTCACCGGGGCGACCCTCACCGACGTCGTCGGCGACCTCGTCGAGACCGATGCCGCGACCCTCGTGGTCCGCACCCGCCGGGGCCTGGTCACCGTGCCCCGCCACCTCGTGACCGCCCTCAAGGAGATCCCACCGACCCCGTCGCGCCGGGGCAGCCCCCACCGGGCGCTGTCGATCGAGGACCTGCAACGCGTCATGGTCGGCGCCTGGCCCGCGATGGAGAGCGAACGCCTCGGCGACTGGGTGCTGCGCGCATCCCGCGGGTTCACCCAGCGAGCCAACTCGGTCGTGACCGCCGGCTCCCCCGCACGACCGCTGCCCGAGGCACTGGATGCCGTCGAACGCTGGTACGCCACCCGTGACCTGCCCGCCAACCTCACGATCGCCGGCCCCGTGGGGTTCGACCCGGCATCCGACCTCGTGGGTGCCGAGGCGCTGAGACGCGGGTACCGCGGCCGGGTCGCCACCGTGACGCTCACCGCCCCCACCCGACTCATTGCACGCCAGCCACCCCGGAGAGCGGACAACGAGGTGGCTGGCGTGCAAGAAGTCGAGGTGGGGCGTGACCTCACCGACGACTGGTTCGCCGCCTACCGCTCCTACCGCGCCGTGGACGACCGCGCCGCCCGGGTCGTGCTCACCGGCTCACCCGATCAGGTGTTCGCGACGACGAGGGATGCCGGGGGTCGGGTCGTCGGCATCGGTCGCCTCGGCCTGGCGTCGGCCTGGGGCGGTATCGCGGCCATGTGGGTCGAGCCGACGATGCGCCGCCGCGGGGTCGCGGACGCGATGCTGACCGCCCTCGCCAGAGCGGCCGAGGGTGCCGGTGTCGCGTCCCTGCACCTGCAGAGCGACTCCGACAACCACGTGGCCCTGGCGGTCTACGGGCAGCGGGGGTTCGACCGGCACCACGAGTACGTCAACCTCGTGAGCACCACCGCCTGAACGGCTCCGTCAGGGGCGGGGGTTCGTGCAGGTGACGTCATCCTCGGGGCGGTAGTTCGTCGTGAACTTCTCGGTCTTCACGACCTTGCCCTTCTCCTTGATGATCCGGCCGACCGTGACCTTGAAGCCGGGGACAGGGCTCTGGTCGAGGCAGTCGGGGCTGTCGTCGGTGAACCGCCTGGGCTGCACGATGTCGAAGCGGTCGCTCTTGGTCGCGGTGACGTCGTACTTCTTGGTGCCCCAGAAGTTCACGGTGATCGAGGAGTTGGTCGCGATGACCTCCATTCGCACGCCGCCGTCGGTGGTGTTGGTGAACTTGTTGTGCAGGTCCGGCCACGAGATGGTGGCCTCCCGCCCCTCCGGGTAGCGCGAGATGTAGTAGTAGTGCGGAGTCCAGGCGTCGAGTTCCATGCCCGAGAAGAACGCAGCGTTGAAGATCGTCGTCGACACCTGCGAGATCCCGCCGCCGTAGGCGCTCGCGGCGCGCCCACCGCTGATGATGCCTGCCTTGACGTAGCCCTTGTCAGGAGTGCGCTTGCCGAGGATGGCGTTCATGCTGAACTGCCCCCCCGGCGGGATGTACGTGCCGTTGAGGACTCGCGACGCGACCTTGATGTTCGTGACGCGCGGCTGCCCTGCCGGGTAGTAGGTGGTGAAGGAGGAGATCTTCTCCTTCGGCAGGGTGGCCTTGGCGATCGCGGTCGTGAACTTCGGCGCGACGGCCTTGGTGGTGACCGTGGCAGTGCGGGTCGGCGTCGTGATCGCCTTCCACACCTCGGTCTGGACCGAGGCGTCGTCGAGACCGACGCCGGGAACGTCCGGGGTCACCGTGGGCGTGCTGCCGGAGAAGGTCACGACAGCGTCCTTGGCCACCACCTCGGCGCCGGCCTTCTTCGCCGCAGCACTCACGATCGCGGACAGCTTCTTGGCGTCTGCCTTGGGGGTGATGGTGCCCGAGTCATCGGCTGCCAGGACGATGGCAGGAGCGAAGGCCTTCGGGGTGAGGGTGAAGGACTTCTCCCCCGCCTTCACGGTCACCGGGCCGGACACGGCCACGTCGGCGAACTCGGTCTTGACCCGGGCCAGCTCCTGCGCGGAGACCTTCGGCTCCAGGCTGCGGGCGGCAACCTTGATGGTGCTCTGGGTCGGCCACCAGCGCTGCACGGCGGCCACCGTGCCCGCGACGTCGGTCTCGGTGCCCGTCGTCGGTTCCTTCAGGGCAACCTTGCCCCCTGCGACGGAGATCGACCCCTCGACGGGCTCGGAGTCCAGGTCGGAACGGGCCCCCTCCACCGCCGTGGTGAACACGGCCTCGTCGACCGTGACGACAGCGTTCTCCTCGCCACCACCGAAGAGGTTTCGCCACACGTGGGCCGGGGCGAGGGAGAAGCCCACGAGCCCGTCGACCGTGGTGTCGATGTCGACGCTCACGCCGAGATCGGAAGGCTGGACGGCGACCTCACCCACGGGCGAGGTCAGGGTGACCGGCTCGGTGCCGACATCGGCCAAGCCCGCAGCCAAGGCGTCCCGAGCGCCATCGACGTCCTTGCCGCCCACGTCGATCCCCGCGACCGTGGTGCCCCGTGGCACGCGGTCACCGAGAACCACGGCCGCAGCCACGTAGGCGGCCACGAGCGCCACGAGGGCGCCGGCGAGCAGGAATGGCCACCGGCGCCGGGACGACGGCTGCGCACTCCCGTGGTCATCCGCCGAGGAGGTCTGCGCGAACAGGTCGGTCATGCGATGCTCCCGTAGCTTCCGCGGAAGTGGACCAGGGCTGGCCCCACGTCGTCCGGCAAGGTGATGGACAGGACCTCGGCGACGACGATCATGTGGTCGCCGGCAGCGTGGCTGGTGACGTCGTCCGGCAAGGTGATGGACAGGACCTCGGCGACGACGATCATGTGGTCGCCGGCAGCGTGGCTGGTGGTGACGCGGCACTCCAGGTGCATGAGCGCGCCGTCGAGCAGCGCCATGTCCGTGTGTGGACCACGACGGTGCGGTGCCCGGTCGAGCTGCCCGTGCAGCGGGCGACCGGGGGTGGCGAACCACTGCGCCAGTGCTCGTTGGTCGGCCGCGAGGACGCTCACGCCGAAGACCCCCGCCTGCGCGACCGCAGCCAGCCACCGGGTCTCGTTCTCGACACAGACGAGCACCAGGATCGGGTCGAGCGACACCGAGGTGAGGGTGTCTGCGGTCATGGCGTGGTCGTGGCCGTCGCTGGTCGTCGTGAGCACCGTGACGCCAGACGCGAGGCGGCCCATCGCCAGGCGGAACTGGGCTGGATCGAGGTCGTGCTGGCTCACGCTGATTCCTCCTGCTCGGGGAGCTGTCCGGTCAAGGGATCGAGCCGACCGTATCCCTCGCGTCCCGCGAGCCGGGACACGACGTGGTTCGACAAGGCATACCAGCCGTCGCCGACGACGACCTGGGTCTCGTGGCAGCGCAGGGCCTGGCTCTGGGCCGCGACGACGGAGGGGTCGAGCACCGCGTGGGTCACCACGGCATCCGGGACGACCGACGACGCGAAGGGGTCGTCCGGCCCGGGCACGATGAGTCCGCGATCGCCCGGCACGTGCTCCGCGAGCCACTCCCGGTCCTGCAGGACCCAGGACTGCGGCGTCAGCGTGACGTAGAGGACGGGACGCACGGCCGTGCCTGCGACCGCGCGCACCGTCGCGTCGTGGGTGCGCACGTGGTCGGGATGACCGTAGCCACCGGTCGCGTCGTAGGTCACGACGACGTCGGGGCGTACCTCGTCGATCACGGCCCGGATGGCGGCGGCCGCCTCCTCGAGGTCGGCGCCGACCCAGGCGCGCGGGTGCTCGGCAGCAGCGGATCCTGCCATGCCGGAGTCGCGGTAGGTCGCAGCGGCATCCGGCATCGCCGGACGAGGCGCCGAGCAGGTGGTGGACGACGCCCAGGGAACGCATGGCTGCCGTGAGCTCACCGCGGCGGTGGTGGGCAAGCGGGTCCCCCGCCGCACCCTCGAGGTGGGCCAGGGGTGCGGGGATGACCTCGCCCTCCTCGCCGAGGGTGCACGTGAGGACGTGGACGTCATCGCCGCGCGCGACGTGGTGGGCCAAGGCCACCCCGGTCGCGAGGGTCTCGTCATCCGGGTGGGCGTGCACGAAGAGCAGCCGGGGGCGCTGCCCGCGGATCGCCACGTCGTCGAGGAGGCCTTTCACGGGCCCACCGCGATGTCCGCGAACTCGACGACGCCTCCGGCGATGGTGTTTGCCGACAGGTTGCGGATGTCCGATCCCGCGACGTAGAGCGCGCGCCGCTCCGCCAGCCCGATGTACGCCCCCTGCTCGAGCAGTGACTGGTCGACGACGACCCACGCCGCCTCACGCTCGGCCCGGTCGTCGATCTGCTGGACCTGCGCCATCCGGCTGTTCAGCTTGGGGTCGGCCCAGTAGCCGTAGTCGCGCCCGGGCCCGGACGCCGTGATGTTGATCGCGCTGTCGAACAGGGGCGGCAGGATCGTGGATGCAGACGCCCAGGCCGGAGCCCAGTTGCTCCAGAAGACATCGACCTCACCGGCGATCTTGGGGTCGCTGATGGCGGTGAAGTAGTCATCGGTGATGGGTCTGGTCGTGGGCTCGAACCCAGCCAGCCGCCAGCCGGCGACCAGGGCCGCCATCGCCTTGTCCGAGGTGGCGCTGCTGCGGTAGGCCACGGTGAACGGCACCGGCTCGGTCCGCTTGGCCTGGGCGAGCAGCGCCTTGGCCGTGGCAGCGTCGCCACGGTTGCCCGCGCCCACGGGGTCGCCTTCGTGCGCAGCCGCCAGGGAGCGCGGGATGAGCGAGCGTGCCGGGTCTGCCGCCGTCGGCCCACCGATCGCCGTCACGTAGGCCTCCCGGTTGGTCGCGGCGGCGAGCGCCCGGCGGACCAGGGGGTCCTTGAAGACCGCGCTCCTGGTGTTGGGAACCAGGTAGTCGACGACCCCTGTCCGCGGGTTGACCGACCGCTCGCGCAGGCTCTGGACCGCGGTGATGTTCTGCTGGATCGCCGGCGGGGCCGAACTCAGGGAGACCGAGGTGCGACCACCGTCGGTGTCGGCCATCACCTGCTGGGTGATGGCCTGGATGTCCATGCCCTCGACGTACTCGATGCGATCGGGATGGGCCCGGCGCACCGGGTCGGCTGACCTGGCCCAGTGCGGGTTGCGCACGAACGTGCCGCCCTCGCCGGGCACCCACGGCTTCTCGAGCACGTAGGGACCGGCGGAGAACACCTCGTACACACCCTCGGGGCCCTTGTCGACGGACTTCTTGACCGGCCCGAAGGCAGGTTGGCTGACCAGTTCGTTGAAGTCGCCGAGCGGAGTGCTCAGCGTGAACGTGAGCTTCTGCCCGACGCACGACACGGCCTTGTCGAATGCCGCCTGCCCCGCCGCCGCGGCCGGGCCCGTGGCATAGGGCCCGGCATACGTGCTCGTGCCGTTGGCCTGCCTCGGGATGGCGAGGACGGCCAGGGCATCCGTGGAGCCACCCGGCAGGTCCTTGCTCGCGAAGCTGCGGGAGATGCCGTAGGCGACGTCTGCACAGGTCACGGGGGTGCCGTCCTGCCAGAGGATGCCCTCGCGCAGGGTGAACGACCAGGTCTTCAGGTCATCGCTGGCGGTGCCGGTGTCGGTCGCGAGGTCACCGACCAGGCGATCCTGTGCGTCGGGGTCGACGTTGGGTGCGTACGCCGTCAGCGTGCGGGCGAACACCCGACCGGCGAACGCGATGTCGTCGCGCGAGGCCAGCCGTTGCGGGTCCCAGGTGATCACCGGGCCCAGGGCGAGTGCCCGGATGGTGCCGCCGTCCCGGTTGACCCGCTCACCGACGGCGGAGGTCGCCGTCGCCCGATCCGGGTCGACCGTGGGCTCGTCACGCAGGACGAACACCCCGGCCACGACGAGGGCCGCCACGACCAGGGTGCCGAGCACGACGGCCGCGAGGCCAGCGTGCCGGTGAGCAACCGGCATCCGAAGCCGCCGTTGCGCGTGCCGTTCGGCACGCGTGCGTCTCGGTTCCTGCGCTCCGCCGTCATTCGCGGACACGTTCGGTCAGCTCTTCCTCGCGCGGGCGGCGGCGCGGGCGCGCAGCGTCTGGTCGAGTTCGACCTTGCGGATGCGAACAGCCTCCGGGGTCACCTCGACGCACTCGTCCTCGCGGCAGAACTCCAGCGACTGCTCGAGGGAGAGCGCCCGCGGGGGCGCGAGCCGCTCGAGGACGTCGGCACCGGCGGAGCGCACGTTGGTGAGCTTCTTCTCCTTGGTGATGTTGACGTCCATGTCGTCGACCCGGGAGTTCTCGCCGACGATCATGCCCTCGTAGACCTCGGTCGTCGGGGCGATGAAGAGGGTGCCTCGCTCCTGCAGGTTCATCATCGCGTAGGCGGTCGCCGGACCGGAGCGGTCGGCGACGAGCGAACCGCTGATCCGGGTGGAGATCTCGCCGACCCAGGGCTCGTACCCCTCGAAGACGTGGTGGGCGATGCCCGTGCCACGCGTGTCGGTGAGGAACTGGGTGCGGAAGCCGATGAGACCGCGTGAGGGCACGAGGTACTCCATGCGGACCCACCCGGTGCCGTGGTTGGTCATCTGCTCCATGCGACCCTTGCGCGCCGCGAGGAGCTGGGTGATGGAGCCGAGGTACTCCTCGGGCGTGTCGATGGTGACGCGCTCCATCGGCTCGTGCACCTTGCCGTCGATGACGCGGGTCACGACGACCGGCTTGCCGACGGTCAGCTCGTACCCTTCGCGGCGCATCTGCTCCACGAGGATGGCGAGCGCGAGCTCACCACGACCCTGAACCTCCCAGGCGTCCGGGCGCTCGGTCGGCAGGATGCGCATGGAGACGTTGCCGATGAGCTCGCGGTCGAGGCGGTCCTTGACGAGGCGCGCCGTGACCTTGGCGCCCTTGACGCGGCCGGCCATGGGGCTGGTGTTGATCCCGATCGTCATGGAGATGGCGGGCTCGTCGACGGTGATGAGCGGCAGGGGGCGCGGGTCGTCGACATCGGCGAGGGTCTCGCCGATGGTGATCTCGGGGATGCCGGCGACGGCGATGATGTCGCCGGGGCCCGCGCTCTCGGCCGGCTTGCGCTCGAGGGCGTCGGTCATCAGCAGTTCGGTGATCTTGACCTTCTCGACGGAACCGTCACGGCGGCACCACGCCACCTGCTGGCCCTTGCGGATGGTGCCGTTGTGGACCCGCAACAGGGCCAGGCGCCCGAGGAAGTTCGAGGCGTCGAGGTTGGTGACGTGCGCCTGGAGCGGCGCGTCGGAGTCGTAGGACGGGGCCGGGATGGTCTCGATGATCGTGCGGAACAGCGGCTCGAGGTCCTCACCGTCGGGCAGGCCCCCGTCGGCCGGGCGGTTCATGGACGCGCGGCCGGCCTTGGCCGAGGCGTAGACGATCGGGAACTCGAGCTGGTCCTGGTGGTGCTCGGCGTCGACCATGAGGTCCATGAAGAGCTCGTAGACCTCGTCGACGACCTCGGAGATGCGGGCGTCGGGGCGGTCGACCTTGTTGATGCACAGGACGACCGGCATCTTCAGGGCGAGCGCCTTGCGCAGCACGAAGCGGGTCTGGGGCAGCGGACCCTCGCTGGCGTCGACGAGCAGCACGACACCGTCGACCATCGACAGGCCGCGCTCGACCTCGCCACCGAAGTCGGCGTGGCCGGGGGTGTCGATGATGTTGATCGTCATGCCGTCGGTGAGCCCGGCGTCGAGCGCAGCCTTCCCGGCGTAGTGCACGGCGGTGTTCTTCGCGAGGATGGTGATGCCCTTCTCACGCTCGAGGTCACCACTGTCCATCGCGCGGTCGGCGATGTGGTCGTGTTCACCGAAGGCCCCCGACTGCCAGAGCATCTTGTCGACCAGGGTGGTCTTTCCGTGGTCGACGTGGGCGACGATGGCGACGTTACGGAGATCAGCGCGACGGGATACAGGCATA